>Ga0163147_10008784_pt1 | contig 11113 bp, 4 predicted proteins | sample OliLakLV19MP6G1_FD_148597 | JGI IMG/M metagenome (GOLD analysis project Ga0163147, IMG submission 148597) | Freshwater microbial mat bacterial communities from Lake Vanda, McMurdo Dry Valleys, Antarctica- Oligotrophic Lake LV.19.MP6.G1 | ecosystem: Environmental > Aquatic > Freshwater > Lake >...
CTCCTTAACCTTCTTGTTCTCTTCCTTCTTGCTGATCCGCTCTTTGCGGACGAAGGAGCGGGTGGAGATGATCTTGCCGCGGACGCCCGGCGGAACGCGCAGGGAGGCGTCCATGACATCTTCGGCCTTCTTGCCGAAAATGACCTTGAGGAGGCGTTCTTCCGGCGTGATCTGCTGTTCGCCCTTCGGGGCTACCTTGCCGACGAGGATGTCGCCGGGGCCGACTTCGGCTCCGGGACGGATGATGCCGCTCTCGTCGAGATTGACGAGCGCGTCAGCGCCCACGTTCGGGATATCGCGTGTGATTTCCTCGGCGCCCAGTTTCGTGTCACGGGCTTCGATCTGGAACTCGGCAATATGAATGGAAGTAAAGATGTCCTCACGAACGAGTTTCTCGCTGAGGAGGATGGCGTCTTCGAAGTTGTATCCCTCCCACGGCATGAAAGCTACGGTGAGGTTCTTTCCGAGCGCCAACTCGCCTTCCTCAGTGGAAGGGCCGTCGCAGATGACGTCGCCTTTCTTCACCCGGTCGCCGGCTTTGACGTAAGGGATCTGATTTACGCAGGTGTCCTGGTTCGAGCGCGCATACTTGCGCAGGCGATAGATATCCACGCCACCTTCGTCGGTGTAAACGGCGATCTGATCGCTCCAGACGGAGGCGACAAGACCGGCGTTACGGGCAACGAGGGCAGCACCGGAATCGCGGGCGCAAGCGGCTTCCACCCCGGTGGCGACGATGGGCATTTCAGCCCGAAGAAGCGGAACGGCCTGGCGCTGCATGTTCGCGCCCATGAGAGCGCGGTTGGCATCGTCATGTTCGAGGAACGGGATCAGCGCGGTTGAAATTGACACGACCTGCGCAGGCGAAATGTCCATGAAGTTGATGTCGTTCGGCGCCTTCTGCGGAAAATCTCCGCGGAAACGGCAGGCAACGATCTCGGAGGCGAACTTGCCGCTCTTTTCGAGTTGCTCGTTGGCCTGGGCGACGATGTAATCGTCTTCCTTGTCGGCGGTGAGGAACTCAACCTGGTCCGAAACGCTACCTTTGCTCACATTGCGGTACGGAGACTCAATGAGTCCGTACTGGTTGATGCGGGCGTAGCAGGCCAGAGACGTGATGAGACCGATGTTCGGTCCTTCGGGCGTCTCGATCGGGCAGATGCGGCCGTAATGGGTGTGATGAACGTCGCGGACTTCGAAGCCGGCGCGCTTCCGGTGGAGACCGCCGGGGCCAAGGGCCGACATGCGGCGTTTGTGAGTCAGTTCGGAGAGAGGGTTCGTCTGGTCCATGAACTGCGACAGCTGGCTGGATCCGAAGAACTTTCGGACCGAGGCCGCGACTGGCGCGGTGTTCAGGACGGAACGGGGAGTCGGGTTCGGCTCGTCCTGAAGATTCATGCGCTCGCGGGCCATGCGGGCCATCTGGGCGAGACCCATACGGATCTGGTTTTCCAGAAGTTCGCCAACGCCACGGACGCGACGGTTTCCAAGATGGTCGATGTCGTCGACTTCAACCTTGATCGCGCCCTCTTCGGTCTTGATGCTGGCGGCGCCGTTGTTGAGAGCGATGACGTACTGAAGCGTCACAATGATGTCCTCAAGGCAGAGCGTGCGGCGACGTTCGCTCGGGATCTCGAAGCTGAAGCCCTTCTTCTTCAGAAGGCCGCTGTAAAGCGGAAGCAGCTTGCGGTTGATCTTGAAGCGTCCGACCTTCGTGAAGTCGTAGTGGCGGATCGACTTAAAGAGAAGCGAGTCGAGATAATCCTCGGCTTGCTCAGGAACGATGAATTCCTGGGAACGGACGATACGATAGATGGAATGGATCGCTTCCTTGCGGCTGCGAACGGGGTCTTTCGCCAGGGTATTGCGGATGGCGATGTCGTTGGCGGCCGGGTCAGAAATGATGACCTTAACGGTCTTGAGTTTGCGTTCCTGGAAACGAAGGGTCGCTTCCTTGGTAATTTCCTGGTTGGCTTCGAGAAGAACTTCTCCCGAATCCGTGTCCACGGCGTCCTCAGCGAGAACGCGGCCGGCAAGCTGCTGGCCGTCAACGGAGACGTCTTCGACGTCATAGAACAAGGACAGGATCTGAGCGTTGGTTTCGACGCCAGCGGCGCGGAGAAGCGTGGTCGCGGGGAATTTACGCTTCTTGTCGATGCGGACATAGAGGCCGTTGTTGAGGTCGAACTCAAACTCAACCCAGGCGCCGCGGTAAGGGATGATGCGGGCAAAGAAAAGGCTCTTGCCATAGGACGAGATGTTCTTCTCTTCGTCTTCTTCAAAAATAACACCAGGCGAGCGGTGCAACTGGCTGACAATGACGCGTTCGGCCCCATTAATAACGAAAGACGCGGTCTCCGTCATCAACGGGAGATCGCAGAGATAAACCTCCTGCTCGGTGAGAACCTTAGGTTTGCCTGAAGGCTGCTTGTGAACGAGCCTGAGGACGGCCTTCAGCGGCGTTGAGAAGGAGGCATCCTTGTCGATGGCCTCTTCGATCGTGTACTTCGGGGTACCGAGATTGTAATTGACGAACTCGAGCGCGAGGCTTTCGTCCGAATTGATGATGGGGTAGACGTCCATGAAGGCCGCCTGAAGACCCTGAATCTTCCGTTCCTTGACAGGAACATCAGATTGAAGAAAATCGCGATACGATCCGCGCTGCATTTCAAGCAGCGGCGGCAAGTCGATTACCGGGCTGATCCGAGCAAACGATTTCTTCTTCAAATTACACCCTCCACCAAAACTGAGAGACCGCTTCCACAACTACAGGCCAAAACAAAAAGGAAAACCAGCAGAGGGCCGACCGCCTTCCCGAACGCTGGTTCGGAAAACGGCCGGCTTCCCTGCCGAGCTAATTATTTGATGTCGACTGTCGCGCCCTGCTCAACGAGCTTCTTCTTGAGCTCTTCGGCCGTCTTCTTGTCAACATTCTCTTTCACTGCCTTCGGAGCGCCTTCAACGAGGTCCTTCGCTTCTTTCAGGCCAAGGCCCGTCAGTTCGCGGACAACTTTGATGACCTGTATCTTATTCGGACCCGCGCCCATCAGCATGACAGTGAATTCGGTCTTCTCTTCAGCAGCAGCGCCGCCAGCGGCGGCAGCAGCGGGAGCTGCAGCCACGGCCACGGGCGCCGCGGAAATCCCGAACTTCTCCTCGATCGATTTCACAGCCTTGTTGATGTCGAGGATCGTCCACTTTTCGAGAGACTCCACAAAGTCTTCAACAGTAACCTGAGCCATTTTCTTCCCCTCCTAGTTCACTAACGCTCAGACAATCCGAACGATAGCACCCGACCCTTTGGGGTGGGATTTATGAATAAAAGTGTTAGGCAGCCGCGGACTCTTTCTTCTTGGCAACGGCTGACAGCGCCGCGTGGATGGAACGCAGGGGCTCGTTCAGCGTCGCAGCGAGGCGCTGCAGTGGGCTATTCAACGTAGCGAGCAGCGTGGCGAGGAGAACTTCCTTGGACGGAAGACTTCCAATCGCTTTGAGGTCAGCAGCGTTGGCAGTGGCACCGAAAAGGTAGCCAACCCGAATCTTGAAATTGGGATGCTCGTCACTGAACTTGAAGAGCGCCTTGGTCATGCCGGCGATGTCGGTGCTCTTGTAAGCAATGGCGCTGGGGCCTTTCATCTCATCCTTGAGCGCGCCAAAGCCGGTGGCTTCAAAGGCTATTTTGGCGAGACGGTTCTTGACGATCTTATACTTGGCGCCAAACGGCCGGATGGAATTTCGCAGAGCGTCTAGCTCTTCGGCCGTCAGTCCCTGGTAGTGAGTGACCACGACCTGGGTTGAATCTTTTAGGTCCTCGGTGAGATCTGCAACCAGCTTTTCTTTAAGTTCGCTCGCCATATTATCCTCTAACTGAAAAATTTAGAACCTGAATCCCCAACCGATGGAAAACGATTCTTCATCCAGGAACGATGCTTCTGCAAATCCTGCCTCGCCTGCGATAGGCTCCCACTCAAATCCAACCAAAACACTTGCGCCGTCCGAATTTCCGCGCAATCTTTCTCCTGTGCTTCGATCTTCCAGACGAGTTATCCAGTGACTAACCTTCAAACCTGCGTAGGGAGAAATCTGTCCGAATCTCTTGCTCGCGGTCGCGCTCGCCTGGATCTCATCTTCAACGAGCCGCTGGTTGGCCTTCGCGAGACCAAGCGCCGAAACGAAACGCTCAAAATCTACGAGAGTCTGCCGATACTGGAGATCCCAACCTATCCCGACGCTCGCGACCGACGTCGGAACGAAACTTCCAGAGACTCCAATGCCATAAGCCAAACCGGAGTCAGACGCACCGAAACGGTTGGTGGCGCTTCCTGAAGCAAACTCGATCTCAAATTTTCGCACCTGAGCCAGAAACACCGAGTAACGAAGTCTTTTTGGGCGACCGGTGAACTTCAAACCAACCAACTCCGAGGTGCGCGTTAGCTTAACGTCAGCGTTGGACTGTGAAAAAACCGTGCTTGAACCAGTTCCCGTCGGTACCTGGATAGCAGATGCTCCGCTGATACGAACTTCCGGCTCTGTCTCAGATCTTTCGAAAAACCCAACGAACGCGCCCCTATCAATTGCTGCTTCGTCTGCAGTAGAACCCACCGACGCACCAAAAAGCGAGAAAACGCCTCCCAAAGCGGACGTTGAGAATAGAACCATGAATCTCGCTATTCTCACCGCTTGTGCGTTTTCTCGTTCACGGGAAATAATTTTAAAACCTTTTGGCCCGCAGAAAAAAGATCAGAGGAACCAGTGCTGGCAGCGATCTACTCTCCCGGCTCCTTGCGGAGCAAGTACCATCGACCCTGAAGAGCTTAACTGCCGTGTTCGGAATGGGAACGGGTGTGACCTCTTCGGAATAACCACCAGCACTCGTTCCTCTGAAAGCGGACAAAAAAATTCACTCGACGGCTATCGTCGAACGGACTGTACAAAAACTTAAGAACAAGCGCCACAGCGAACTCAACAAGTTTGTGAATTCATTAATGCGGCGAAATTACACGACCGATTAGTACCGGTAAACTACACGCATTGCTGCGCTTCCATTCCCGGCCTATCAAACCAGTAGTCTTCTGGAGGTCTTTAGGCACTTTTAAAGGTGCAGGAGTTCTTATCTTGGGAGGGGCTTCACGCTTAGATGCTTTCAGCGTTTATCCCGTCCGCGCGATAGCTACCCAGCGATGCCCTTGGCAGGACAACTGGTACACCAGAGGCGCGTCCGTCCCGGTCCTCTCGTACTAGGGACAGCTTCCCTCAAAACTCCAACGCTCATGATAGATAGAGACCGTACTGTCTCACGACGTACTGAACCCAGCTCACGTACCGCTTTAATGGGCGAACAGCCCAACCCTTCCCACCAGCTTCAGCGGGAGGATGCGATGAGCCGACATCGAGGTGCCAAACAGGATCGTAGATATGGGCTCTTGGATCCTATAAGCCTGTTATCCCCGGGGTAGCTTTTATTCGTTGAGCGACGGCAATTCCACATTCAAACCGCCGGATCACTAGTCCCTGCTTTCGCATCTGCTCGGGATGTCTCCCTCACAGTTAAGCTGGCTTCTGCACTTGCACTCGACGTCCGATTTCTATTCGGACTGAGCCAACCTTTGGACGCCTCCGTTACTCTTTAGGAGGCAACCGCCCCAGTCAAACTGCCAGGCTGTCAATGTCCCCCAGCCCGATTCAGGGCATGAGGTTAGCATCGCAAAATCGCAAGGGTGGTATTTCAACGTCGCCTCCGTCCAAACCGGAATCTGGACTTCAGGGGCTCCCACCTATCCTACGCATTCAACTCCGCAATGCATTAACAACGTACAGTAAAGCTCCACGGGGTCTTTTCGTCTAATCACGAGAAATCCGCGTCTTCACGGATACCACAAGTTCGCCGAGCTTCAGGTTGAGACAGCGGTCTCTTTGTTATGCCATTCGTGCAGGTCGGAACTTACCCGACAAGGAATTTCGCTACCTTAGGACCGTTATAGTTACGGCCGCCGTTTACTGGGGCTTAAGTTCGATGCTTCTCGCGCCTTGCGGCGGATGACATCTCCCCTTGACCTTCCAGCACCGGGCAGGCATCAGACCCTATACATCATCTTGTGATTTCAGCAGAGTCCTGTGTTTTTGTTAAACAGTCACGAGACCCACTTCTCTGCGACCTCTCTTAGTCCTTCCCATGTACTGGGTTAGACGTAGAGGCCTCCCTTCTTCCGAAGTTACGGGAGTAGATTGCCGAGTTCCTTAACCTGAATTCTCTCGCGCGCCTTAGTATATTCAACTCGCCCACCTGTGTCGGATTACGGTACGGTTACATCACGTGCTTACTACGAGGGTTTTCTTGGCAGCGTGGTGGAAACCACTTCGTCGGGAATGACCCCAACTCGACATCGCATCTCGAGGTTAACGACCGCACGGATTTGCCTGCGCGATCCCTCTACCTGCTTGAACCTCCACGACCGACGGGAGGATGGTCTGACCTTCTGCGTCACCTCTTAGTTATAACGCACGTAACATAGTTCAGGAATATTAACCTGATGTCCTGCTTCGACTACGCTTTTCAGCCTCGTCTTAGGACCGACTGACCCTGAGCTGACGAACATTGCTCTAGGAAACCTTAGGCTTGCGGCGTGTGGGATTCTCACCCACATTATCGCTACTTATTCCGACATCCTCACTTGTCAACGCTCCAGTACTCCTCTCGGTATACCTTCAACGCAGATGACAACGCTCCCCTACCGCTTGTCCTGGACGAATCCAGAACAAACCCGTGACTTCGGTGGTATGCTTGAGCCCCGTAGATTTTCGGCGCAGATTCACTTGACTGGTGAGCTATTACGCACTCTTTTAAGGATGGCTGCTTCTAAGCCAACCTTCCAGCTGTCTCGGTAAATCCACATCCTTTACCACTTAGCATACACTTTGGGACCTTAGACGACGGTCTAGGCTGTTTCCCTTTTGCGCACGAAGCTTAGCCCTCGCGCACTGACTCCCGATCTCATATTTCATGGTATTCGAAGTTTGGTTAACTTCGGAACCTGGGTTGCAGGCCCTACATTATCCAGTGCTCTACCCCCATGAAGGAGCGATCGAGGCTAGTCCTAAAACTATTTCGGGGAGAACCAGCTATCACCAAGTTCGATTGGCCTTTCACCCCTATGCCCACCTCATGCAGAGGTTCTTCAACACCCAACGCTTCAGGCCTCCATCTCCTGTTACAGAGACTTCACCTTGGACAGGCATAGATCACTTGGATTCGGGTCTAATAATGCAAACATAGTCGCCCTGTTAGGACTCGCTTTCGCTATGGCTCCGTGCGGGCCTCTCAGCCTACACTTAACCGGGCTTGCACCATTAACTCGCCGGATCATTCTTCAACAGGCACGAGGTCGAGCATTCCCTCCTTGCGAAGGGCATAGCTCTTCCACTGCTTGTAAACATACGGTTTCAGGTTCTATTTCACTCCCCGTCAGGGGTACTTTTCACCTTTCCCTCGCGGTACTTGTTCACTATCGGTCGCCAGAGAGTATTTAGCCTTGGAGGGTGGTCCCCCCGAATTCATGCCAGGTTTCTCGTGCCCGACATTACTCTGGATACCATCAAGAGTCCGTTACATTTCGCTTACAGGATTGTCACCTTCTGTGATCGGCCTTTCCATGCCGTTCAGCTATGTACGGATTTGTAACTCTTCCCCATTTAAGGGAGATGGTCCTTAACCCCTTGATGCACGCACCAAGGTTTAGGCTGCGCCCCGTTCGCTCGCCACTACTAGGGGCATCTCGATTGATTTCTCTTCCTCCAGGTACTGAGATGTTTCACTTCCCTGGGTTGCCTTCGATCACCTATATCCCCGCTTGCGCGGGGCCTTCAGTAATCGATAACACCCTTTTCAGAGTGCTGGGTTTCCCCATTCGGACATCTACGGATCAAAGCCTGCTTGCGGCTCCCCGTAGCTTATCGCAGCTAGCCACGTCCTTCATCGACTTCTGACGCCAAGGCATTCACCATACGCTCTTACTTCTTTCGCCGCATTAATGAATACACACGCATGCACGATTTAGATTGGGGAACCCTTTCGGGCGTCCTCTTCTCTTCATCGCCATGCTTACTTGTTATATCGCTATGACGCTTGTTCTCTAAGTTTTTGCTTCGCCTTAATAGTCTTCTTTCAAGGTTGCCGGTTCCAAAGGAACGACAGGCTATTAGAAGGTTCAGCGAACATCAGTATGTAAAAGAACCCTAAATCGGTTCGGCATAGACACCATCAGAAATATGTGGACCCAGGTGGGATCGAACCACCGACCTTACGCTTATCAAGCGTACGCTCTAACCAGCTGAGCTATGGGTCCGGTGAGATAACGTGGAGGAACTCCAAGCCAACGGACTGCACTCAGCTATTGAGCTCAAAATGGAGCTGACCAGGATCGAACTGGCGACCTCCTGCTTGCAAAGCAGGCGCTCTCCCAGCTGAGCTACAGCCCCTAAAATAGAGCCGGCTCATGATAGACTTCGTCGTATTCGTAATCACGCAGGCGAGAGAGTGCCCTTGCACTCGAGAGATCGACCTATTCTTTCCTTCTTGCGAAGAAAAAAATAAAGGAGGTGATCCAGCCGCACGTTCCCGTACGGCTACCTTGTTACGACTTCACCCCAATCATTGGTCACAACTTGGACAGCTACCTCCCTTGCGGGTTAGATCACTGTTTTCGGTTGCACCCAACTTTCGTGGTGTGACGGGCGGTGTGTACAAGGCCCGGGAACGTATTCACCGGAGCCAGCTGTTCTCCGATTACTAGCGATTCCACCTTCATGTGGGCGAATTGCAGCCCACAATCTGAACTGGGGCCGGCTTTTAGAGATTTGCTCCTCCTTGCGGATTTGCTGCTCGTTGTACCGGCCATTGTAGCACGTGTGTAGCCCTGGACATAAAGGCCATGGTGACTTGACGTCATCCCCACCTTCCTCCCCGTTGTCCGAGGCGGTTCCCTAAGAGTGCTGTCCATTATAGACGTAGCAACATAGGGTAAGGGTTGCGCTCGTTGCGGGACTTAACCCAACATCTCACGACACGAGCTGACGACAGCCATGCAGCACCTCTATAGGCAACCGGCTTTACGGTTCGTCGCTACTTTCATAGCTCCTACTGCCTACAGTTCAAGCCCAGGTAAGGTTGTTCGCGTTGCGTCGAATTAAACCACATGCTCCACCGCTTGTGCGGGCCCCCGTCAATTCCTTTGAGTTTCAACCTTGCGGCCGTACTCCCCAGGCGGCACATTTAATGCGTTTGCTTCGGCACGAAGGGGGTCGATACCCCTCACGCCTAATGTGCATCGTTTACGGCTAGGACTACCAGGGTATCTAATCCTGTTTGCTCCCCTAGCTTTCGCAGCTGAGTGTCAGTAATAGTCCAGTTACCTGCTTTCGCCATCGGTGTTCCTCCTGATCTCTGCGCATTTCACCGCTACACCAGGAATTCCAGTAACCTCTCCTATACTCAAGTCTGGCAGTATCTGTTGACCTCTCCCCGTTAAGCAAGGAGCTTTCACAACAGACTAACCAAACCACCTACCTGCCCTTTACGCCTAGTAATTCCGAGTAACGCTTGCCACCTTCGTATTACCGCGGCTGCTGGCACGAAGTTAGCCGTGGCTTATTCGCCTGGTACATTCATTCCCTATATTTCTACAGGGCGGTTAGTCCCAGGCAAAAGAGGTTTACAATCCGAAGACCTTCGTCCCTCACGCGGCGTCGCTGGATCAGGGTTTCCCCCATTGTCCAAAATTCCTCACTGCTGCCTCCCGTAGGAGTCTGACCCGTGTCTCAGTGTCAGTGTGTCCGATCACCCTTTCAGGCCGGATACCCGTCGTTGCCTTGGTGGGCCATTACCCCGCCAACTAGCTGATAGGCCGCAGACTCCTCTTCCAGCCGTCCTTGCGGACGTTTCATCAAATCCCGATGCCGGGTCTTGATCTTACGCGGTATTACCCCGCCTTTCGGCGGGCTATCCCCCTCTAGAAGGTAGATTGTCTACGTGTTACTCACCCGTCTGCCGCTAACTTCTCAACTGTATTGCTACAGCTGAAAAATTCGCTCGACTTGCATGTGTTAAGCACGCCGCCAGCGTTCACTCTGAGCCAGGATCAAACTCTCCAGTCAAAAATTACAGTCTCGGGTTAAGAGACCGGTTTTCTACGGAGCGTTATCTGATTGGCTCGATTACTCTAAGTTCAACGTTGGCTCTCTCGAAGTGCTTGAAGCTTCGAGAGATGTTCTACTTTTGCCATAAAGATTGTCACCCTTTCGGATGACGGGCCTCTTTATGGCGTTCCATCGTTATACACACACCTAATCATTCAAATCGACAAACTTGCGTTTTCGATAGATGACTATGAGGCTCTTGAGTCACGAACCGCCTGCTCCCTGTGTGAAGGGGAGCCACGTGTTTCGCAACAAGGGCACTCACCCGCTTGCGCGATTATTTGGTGTCTATGTCAAAGAACAGAAAAATTTTCCGTTCACAAAGTAATGCGTACCTTTGTGCGGGCTCAAGTACTCGACCAATCTACGAACATCTAGAAGTCGAGTCAAGAAAAATCTTTCCGCTTGTTTGCCTGCGCTTCCGAGAGACTTATTCGCCTTTCGACGAACAGACAAAACAAAATTCAAAGTTGCAGTCGTCAGACTCTACATCAAAGGCTCAGATGTTTGCAACTGGCCGCGTCGTCTTGGTTTCTCTCCCGATTGCTATTCGAGAGGCCGAAGACCGCCGTCGGTTGTTATTCATCGACGGCGTGAGGAGATATTTATAAAAAACAGAACATGGTTGTAAAGGAGAAAGTTAATGAATCGCGATTGCGTCTTTCTTGACCGCCTCGAAGTCGCCGTGCGCATAGGAACCACCCAAGCCGAACAGGCCTTCCCCCAACTCATTCATGTTTCGGTAAAGGTCTTCATATCGCTTCGCAAAGCCGGGGCGAAAGACGACCTGCCCGCAACGATTGACTATGCCGCCGTCGCCTCTGAGATCCGGTCTTTTACTGAGCGAACCACATTCGCTTTGGCAGAAGCGGTCGCAGAGCGTTGCGCGGCTATTGCGCTGGCTTTCCCCGGGGCGGAGGAG
>Ga0163147_10008785_pt1 | contig 11112 bp, 9 predicted proteins | sample OliLakLV19MP6G1_FD_148597 | JGI IMG/M metagenome (GOLD analysis project Ga0163147, IMG submission 148597) | Freshwater microbial mat bacterial communities from Lake Vanda, McMurdo Dry Valleys, Antarctica- Oligotrophic Lake LV.19.MP6.G1 | ecosystem: Environmental > Aquatic > Freshwater > Lake >...
ATCGCGGGGCAGGGTGAGCGGCACGAGCGCGGGGAAAATACGCCGTGTCAGCGTGTGACCCATCGCCCGTGCAAGCGTATACCCGTGACCATCTGACCCGCTTTTGGGCAAACTTTTGCCGCCTGTTGCTAAAATCACCTTCGGCGCGGTGATCTCGCCCCATGCGCCGCTGATCACGAACCCGCGTTCATCTCGCGTGAGCGACTCCACGCGGCGCGGGTGCTTGATCTCGACAGCGGCGGCGGTCAACAGCGCATCTAAGACCGTGCGGGCAGAATTGGTCACAGGGAACAGCTTACCCGTTTCCTCGCGTTTCAGGTCAACGCCGATTTCGCGGAAAAAGCGGACGGTTTGCGGCACATCGAAGCGGCGTAACACCTTCTTGATCGCGTTGCGCGATCCGCCCGCGTAAGCCGTTTCATCGACTTCATCATGCGTGACGTTGCAGCGTGCGCCGCCGCTCACCAGAATTTTCGCGCCGAGTGTCGCCGCGCCATCCAACACGACGATCTGGCGGTTGGGATTTGTGCGCCGCGCCCAGATCGCCGCCATCAAACCCGCCGCGCCCGCCCCGATGATTACAATGTCTGCCGAGTCCCGCATTTCAAACCTGCCTTAGACAAACCACGTTTTGAGTCATACAATACATCGGGCTGTAACGGTGAACGATGAAGTTTGCCAGTACACCTACCTCACCATCAGTTTATGTAAAGTAGCTGGAGCATACAATAATGGCGGAAGAATCGCCGCTTTTAAGCGTATCGGGTGTGAGCTACCGCTACGGTTCGTTCAACGCGCTCACCGAAGTTTCATTTGACGCACCTGAGGGCGAATTGATCGCGTTGGTAGGACGCAACGGCGCGGGGAAATCGACGCTGCTTAAGTCGATTGCGGGTTGGACTCGCCCAACCGACGGCGAAGTCTTGATCATGGGGAAAAAGGTCGCACGGGAAGAACGTTTCATCCGGCAGCATGTCGTCCTCGTGCCAGACACGCCGCCATTCTATGACGAATTGACCGCGTGGGAACATTTGCAGTTCAACGCGCAAGCGCACCGCAAAAAAGATTGGGAAGAACACGCCGAGGAACTGCTCGAAAAGTACGGACTGATCAACAATCGTGACGCTTTCCCGTTCGCTTTCTCTCGTGGGATGCGCTACAAGCTGGCGCTGTGCATGGCGCTGTTGATCGAGCCGAAAATTTTGCTGCTTGATGAGCCGTTGGGACCGCTCGATCCCGTTTCGGCAGATGACCTGTGGCGTGAACTCAACGGGCATCGTGACGAAGGCATGACGATCCTATTGAGCAGTCACCAACTGCCGCCGGACGCCCATCCTGACCGCTATATCATCCTCGAAGAAGGGGAAATTATCGGGGAAGGCACGCCCGATGAACTCCGCGAAACATTTGGTTTGCAAGGTGCAATCACATTGGATGATCTGCTGCGTGCGGTGATTCGCGCCCGTCGGGAAGCCGAAGAAGAAGCACTGGAAGAAGAAGCCGATGCTTGACACCCGCGCTCTCGTTTGGCTGCGCTGGCGGCAGTTTAAAGATACGGCGGTCTACTGGCTGCGTGTGCTAGGCTACCAACCGAATGAAAATGCCCTCTCGCAGAATTTGTATGTGGTCTATTTGATGGCGATAGGCGTCTTCTGGTTGTATACCGTCGGCGGTTTCATACTCACCTCGGCGGCGATCATTGGCACGCTGCTTGAATACGACTCGGTGATCCTTATCCTCGTGGTGCTGTCGTATGGCATCTTCTTCGCGCAGGTGTGGGTGATCATGAATGCGCTGAGGAGTACGCCGCTCAAGCTATCATTTTCGGATATGGCGTGGGTTGCCGCCTCCCCGATTCGACGTTCTGCCCCTGTGATCGTCGGATTTGCGCGTCAATCGCTCATCCGAATTTTCTTGCTCGGCATCGCGTCTGCTCTGCTCGCCGCGCTCGTTCATTACCCGTTTGTGGGCGATAACTACGGCGATATGATCTTCCGCGCCGTCACTGTCGTGATCCCGCTGGTGGTGATCGTGTGGGGCATGGGGTGGGCGGTAGGGCTGCTCCGCTTGATCGATCCGCGCATTGGTCGGATGCGCTTCCTGTGGTTTCTGCCCATCCTCTTGATCCCGTTAGCGTACTGGTTCCCCGATCCGTTCTTCTGGATGGGGCGTGCGATTGTGCTGGTGATGATCGGGAGTGCGCCCGTGTGGGTGGTTCCGCTCCTGATCGCTTTAGCCGTGATTCTAAGCGTGGTCGTGCTGCTGTTAGGGGATCGCGTCAACATGATCCACGCGGCAGACGAAAGCGTGCTGTATGCCCGCATTCAAGCACTCGGCTTAATGGCGTGGCGTAACCCTGATATTCAGCGGCGTATTTTCATGCAGATGCGTCAAGCGGGACGTAAGCCGCTGCTGCGACTGCCCAAAGTGCAAGGCATGGCAACCTTTGTTACACGGGCGATTCTGTCGTATTTGCGTCACCCTGAACTGCTGGTTGCGACGTTTGCATGGGGCGCGGCGCTGACGTATATGGGCTTAGATATTGTCGTCAACGCACGACCATTGCAAATCTGGTTGTTGTGGCTGTTGATCGTCGGGTTGGTGCCGCCAGCGGGGTTACTGCATGTATTTCAGTCGGATCGTGGCGAAATGTTCTTGCGTCAGTTTTTGCCCGTCGATGGGTTACAACTGCTGATCGCAGACATGCTCCTACCGTTGATCGTGCTGATGCTCGGCGCGGTTGCGGCGGTGTTCGTGCGTGGGCTTGACCCTGAAGTTATGCTGATCGCCTTCATGGTCGTTCCCATTGGAGCAGTATTAGTCGCATTGTCCGGCGCGGTTGCCTTGACGAACACGCGGGTTTTGCAAACGCGCTTGCTGGCAACCGGGGGCAGTTTTGGCGCTGCGATCATCGCCGGGGCTGCTTTAGGGACCCCGTTTGCCGGTTTAGCAGTGGCGTTTGTCGCGGCGATGATTATGGCGGGGATAGTCGCAGGGGAAGCCTAGCGACTATTTCCCGGCTTCGTTTTTGACTTCGACAGACTGGCGCACCTGTTGAGGCGCGGCGAGTCGGTTTTGGACGGGCTGTGCGACCATCTGCGGCTGCTTCGGATGCATGTCCGCCTTCTGGTTGACTTCGTTAATGCCGTTCCGCACGATAGTCAGCAGTTTAGACAACTTTTGATCGAGGTCGTTGAGGGAGTCGAGCGCGTAATCATCTGCGCCGCCCATAATCTCCTCGGCTTCGATCTTCGCGCCTTCAATGATGTTACTGGCACGGCTTTGCGCGGCTTGGACAGTGGCTTCACGGTCAATGAGTTCATCGCCGCGCTCACGGGCAATCTGAATCAAGCGGGCGGCTTCTTCATTGGCTTGCGCGAGGATACGATCTCGCTGTGCGAGGACTCGCGCCGCCTTTTCAATTTCTTCCGGTATCGAAATACGCATCTGATCGATAATCTCAAGGGCGCGTTCTTCATCCATCAGCGTATATTTGCTGAATGGCAGGTGTCGCCCTTCGTCGATAAGGTCTTCTAAACGGTCAACCAGATGTTGAATATCCATAGGTATCTTCCCCTTCAATCCCGAATACTAATCATATAACCGGGGCTGTTTTGGTTTGCTTTAAGTTCGGCAAACCGCTTCGCCAGTGCTTGTGCGATAAAAGGCGGCACCATGCTAGAGACATCTCCGGCAAGTTCCGCAATTTCGCGGATAGTGCTGCTGCTGATATAAATGTGTTGGTCATCGGTCATGATAGAGACGGTTTCGATTTCCGGCGCTAGTTTTTTATTCGCTAACCCCATGCGAAATTCAAACTCGAAATCCGAAAACACCCGCAGCCCACGCACCAAGACCGTTGCGCCCACCTGTCTAGCATAGTCTACTGTGAAACCAGAAAACTTCGCAACTCGAATATTGCTATTTTCCTTAAATGCCTCGGTGGTCAGCGCCAAACGTTCGTCCACATCGAATAAAAGTTTCTTTTTGGGCATGTCGTAAACACCGACGATCACCTCATCAAAGATGCGGGCGGCGCGGGTTGCAATATCAACATGCCCATTGTGTAACGGGTCGAACGATCCCGGATAAAGCGCACGGACGATCATTAAGTTCCACCTTTTTAATAGCCATTAGTTTACGCAATTCGACAAATCGCACAAGTAGGACTGAGGTCAAAGGACTGAGGACTGAGTAAAGCTAAAATCAAATAAAAAGCATGGTTTTGATTTCGGCACTCAAGCTGATTTTCTTCTTTTAACCTCAGTCCTCAGTCCTCAGTCCTTCTTTCTTTACTCAGTCCTGCTTTTAGCTGACATCGCTCCGTTGATCTTGCAGCGAACGGATGCGTTCGGCAAGCAAGCGATGTTCTTCCCGTTCCAGCGTGGGATCATCTTCATAGATTGTGCGGGCTTCCCGTTGTGCTAGTTCCACGAGATCGAGCTTCATTGCTTCGCCCAACTGCAATATAGATTTGCCGCTCTGCTGCGTGTTGATCAAGTTGCCAGCGCCGCGTAACTGCATGTCAATTTCTGCCAGCTTGAAGCCGTCATTCGTGAGTTCGAGCGCGTGTAAGCGATCTCGTGCTTCCTGCAAACTGCTGTCACAGATCAGCAAACAGTACGACTCGTGTCCACCGCGACCCACACGCCCGCGAAATTGATGAAGCTGCGCCAGCCCGAACCGATTCGCGCCGTCAATGACGATCACGCTGGCGTTGGGAATATCCACGCCGACTTCCGCCACCGACGTTGTAACCATCACGTCGAACTTATGCTCTCGAAAATCTGCCATGACTTGATCTTTTTCTTCGGGCTTCATTTTGCCGTGCAGTAAGCCGACCTTGTGATGATAAAACACACGAGTCAGCTTCTCAAACGACTCGACGGCATTTTCGGCGTCAATCGTTTCAGAGGCTTCGACCAGCGGGTAAACGACGAAAGCCTGCCGCCCTTGTTCGAGTTGGCTCTCGATGAAATTGTAGGCGCGTTCACGGTACATGGGATCAATCACCCGCGTTTTCACGGGGATACGTCCCGGCGGCATTTCGTCAATCACCGACAGGTCGAGATCAGCGTACAGCGTGAGTGCCAGCGTGCGCGGGATCGGCGTGGCAGTCATGACGAGCAAATGCGGATTCGTGCCTTTGCCGCGTAACGCGCCGCGCTGTTCTGTGCCAAATCGGTGCTGTTCGTCAATGATCGCCAGCGCCAGATCGTGATATTCGACGCCTTCCTGAATCAGCGCGTGCGTGCCGATGATGAGGTTCACCGATCCGTCCGCAATCGCCGCTAAGGTCGCTTCACGGTCAGCGGCAGACAGCGATCCGGTCAGCAGCGCGATACGCGGCTGCGGTTCGGGCAAGCTGGAAATCGCCTTGCTGATGTTACGATAGTGCTGTTCCGCCAGAATACCCGTCGGCGACATCAACGCGGCTTGTTTGCCGTTGGCAACCGCCATCATCAGCGCGGCGAGGGCAACTGCCGTCTTTCCCGATCCGACATCCCCCTGTAACAGGCGATTCATGGGCAGCGACTTGCCAATATCCACGCGCACATCGTTGATCGCCCGCTTTTGCGCCCCCGTGAGCGGGTAGGGGAACAGCGTATTCAAACTTGTATCGAGCCACTCATCCGACACATCAAGCGGGATGCTTGGCTGCGACTGCCACACCCGACGGTTTGCCATAATCGTCAACTGCAACGTGATTAGTTGGTCGAAGATAATGCGCCGTTGTGCATGGTTCAAATGATCGTGCGTTTCAGGGAAGTGCAAGTTCCTGATCGTCCATCCCAAATCTGCGAGATCAGCCCGTTCGAGCGTGCCTTCGGGCATGTAATCGGGCAGGTTTTCCGTCCAATACTCAATCGCGGGTTTGATCAGCAGACGCACCTTGCGCCCGTTAAGCCCTTCGGTGAGGCGGTAGACGGGGACAATCGACGCGGCTCTAAGTTCTTCCACGTCCAGCATTTCCCATTCGGGGCTGTTCATCTGAATGCGATTCTGCCACATCGAGGTTTGCCCGCGCATGACGATCTGCATTCCCGGTTTGAGCTGTCGCTGTAAATAGAACTGCCCGAAAAAGGTCACACTGATCGAGCCTGTGCCATCATCCAGCACCATGAAGAAATCTTTACGGGCAGTTTTGCCGATGCGAATTTCGGTATGGCGTACCGTCCCGATCACCGTGACCATTTGATTAGTTTGCAAGCGCCCGATAGGGAGCAAGCGCGTATAGTCGTCGTAGCGGCGCGGGATGAAAAAGAGCAAATCGTTGATCGTGTAGACGCCCAACTGGTTAAATACTTTGCTCAACCGTGTGCCGATCTGTCGCACGCGCTCGACGGGTTGATTTAACCCGTGCAGCAGGGAAGCAGCATGATCAGGATCGATAGGCTTGCGCGGCTGACGCGGCGGACGTGCCAGACGCGGCGCAACCGGAATATCTATTTTTGTCGGGACACGAGCGCCGCCTGTAAACTCCATATCGAGACGGCTGAAATCATCGTCGGCGGTCATGCGACTTCCCCCCGACGAGGGCGAACGGTGATGATCGTCGCCGTCGTCGTTCGCGGGCGGACGCCCCCCCTCACGGCGCGGACGTTCTTTTTGTGCTTGCGGCGGCGGTGCATTCTGTCGCTTAGGCGGGCGTTCGCGGCGCGGTTCTGGCGCGTGAACTTGCGGCGCGGCGGTTTGCTCTGGTTCGACTCGTTCTGGTTCGACTCGTTCTGGTTCGACTTGTTCCGGCTCAATTCGTTCCGGCTCGACTCGTTGCGGTTCACGCCGTTCACGTTCCCGTCGCAGCGGTTTGGTTTCGACAACTGCTTCTGTCACTGCCGCTTCGGATGCAGTCTGGTAACGTTCCGCGTAAGGTGTTGGAGTGGGTTTTCGACCCATGATGCGATCCAACATATAGGTGATCGAGTCGAGGCGTGCATCGCGTACTTGGATGCTCTCGTAGCGTTTGAGTAGGTCAGACAGTTCATCTACGAGCGCATGATGATCGGGTTTACGCGCCTGTGTGTGCGCGTTTGGCGTCCAATTGGTTTCATACGCCGCTAACCCGCCGATGACAGCAGCGTTTTTATACCCCTGTTCTTTTTCGAGTTTCAGAATTTTGACAAGGGTTTCGAGTGCCGAAGGCATTTTATGTGGTTCTCCACAACTTGCTGACGGGAGCCAACCCCAACCCGCCCGGTCCTATATGCGTGCCGATGGTCGGCGTAATGCTTACAATAATCGTATCCGGCGGCGAAATATCCGCAAGTCTGTTCTGTAAATCGAGTGCGCCTTCGGGGTTGATCGCGTGCATAATCGCCAGACGATCTAGCGGCGCGTGGGTGTGACACAGGCGAACCATTTCATCAACAGCGCGGCTGAATGTGCGAACGCGGCTGCCCTGGTTCACCTCTCCGTTAAAAACGTGCAAAATCGGTTTGATTTGCAGCAGCGCCCCGATTCCTGCCGCCGCCCAACCAACGCGCCCGCTGCGCCGTAAAAATTCGAGCGTTTGCAGCGCACAGTAGACGTGCGTGTGCTTTTGAACTCGCTGAACCGTGTCAACCGTTTGCTGGACATTGCCCGTCATTTCGGCAGTTTCTGCACCCAATACCACCTGCCACCCTAAACCCATCGAGGTTGTCTGGCTGTCAAGCAGAGTCACACTGTCAGGCGGAAAATCTGCCGCGCCAAGCCGGAGCGCATTGTTTGTGCCGCTCAATTTGGTGGCGACGCTAACGATCACCACATGGTCGGCATCTTTGAAAGCCGACTCGATGGCGCTTTTGCAATCTCCCGGTGAGGGTGCGGCAGTCGTTGGAGACGGATGCACTGACTGGAGTGTTTGATAAAAATCTTCGCGCACGAGTTCTTTACTATCGTCCGCGTAGCTCTGGTTTCCGTAATTGATGTAGCACGGCACAACGGTTATGTTGTGCTTTTGGAGGAGTTCGGGCGGAATGTCACAGGTGCTGTCTGTGACAAAACGTATTTTTTTAAAATTCATCATCGCTGTTATTCCCCTCGCGTTCTAATATAACTAAACCGAGCGCATCAACTCCAATAAGGGCTGCCAGTGACGCGCCGTAGATCGTGTGCGGGAAATGGCGTCCGGGAAATTCGACTGCCAGCCGCTCTTGCAGGTGGCGTGTTGCTTCGGTGATCCCGATTCGCTGCTGCGCGATCATCACATCTTCGATGTCCGTGAACTCTGCGGCAAATTCGACAATGCGGTCTAGCCCCTGCGTGCGCGTGCGTACTTTTTCAATGGGGATAATTTCCCCTTCTTCAATGGCAATCACGGGTTTTAAGCCGAGCATCATGCCCAGAATACTATGGGAGGGCGGCATGAGATGATTTTGCATCAAGTAATCCATCGAGTCGCTGTAGTACACGGCGTACACCCGTTCAACGCCGCCGCGCACCACGCGCACCACTTCATCGAACGATTCGCCCCTCTCGATGGTACGTATGCCTAGCTTGATCAAGAGTGCTAACCCTGTAGACACCATGCGCGAATCGATCACCATCAACGGACAGTGACCGGAGAGGGCTTCGGCAGCTTGCCGTGCATTTGCCCAACTGCCAGACAGCGCCTTTGAGGTTAAAAGGACGAGTATCCCATCGGTATCGCGTGCCAACCGTGTCAGAACCTCGCTGTAGTCTGCCACGCTTGGCGGTGTGATCGTGGGCGCGGTTTGCTGAGTCGCAATCAGGCGCAGGGCTTCTTCTGTGCCGAGATCGACTCCCTCACGGTAACTTTTCCCCGCGATGGTGAGTGTATTTGGCACAACGATCACGTTTGGGGCGATGTGCGGCGTCGGGAAGTGTGCGCCGCTGTCGGTAACGATATGGATCATTCTACACTGATGATGTACGGGTAGAGCGCTTGCCCCCCGCGAATCACCTCGAAGTCTTGCCGGGTAAAATGCTTTCGCAGATAACCGACGAGCAGTTGAGCGTCGGCGTCGTGGGCATCGTCGCCATAGTATACCGTAATCCGCTCGGCTTTGTCCGCCCCCGCTTTGACCAGCAGACCCACGGCAGTCTCGTTCAAATCATCGCTTGCCACGACCAGATTATCATTCAGCAAGCCGATGTACTGTCCCTGTTTTACGCTCAAGCCTTCCAATTCCACATCGCGGATAGCCAGCGTAATTTCGCACGTTTTCACGTAGCCAAGAACGCTGATCATGCCTTCTGCTACGTCTTCAACCGGGGTATCGCTGTAATTATTCCATTCGCACATCGCAGAAATGCCCTGCGGTAGGGAAATACTCGGCACGACGCGCACCCGCTTATGCTCTGCGTTTGCCGCCGCTTGCTGCGCCGCCAGCAAAATATTCTTGTTGTTGGGCAGCAGGATAATTTCCTCGTTGGGCAGCGCATTGATCGCGTCAAGGAAATCGCCCGTGCTTGGGTTCATGGTTTGCCCGCCGGGGATGACATACGCCACGCCGTAATCGTAGAAAAGTTTGCTCATGCCGTCGCCCGCCGCTACCGTGACTACCGCCACGCCGGGGACATCGGTACGTACTTCATTTTCGCGGGCTTTGCGCGATTCTACATAGTCTTCATACTGGCGCTGCATGTTTTCGACAACGACATCATCAATCGCCGCGCCTGTGCGAATCGCATAGGTGATCGGCAGACCGGGATCATGCATATGGACATGCACCTTGATCAGCTTTTCATCGCCCACCACCAGCGTTGACCAACCGCCCATCTCTGCAAGGGCAACCCGCATGTTGTCTACGCTCAGGTTTTCGCCGCGCATGAGGAACTGCACATCGTAGCCATAGCCTTCTTCGTCCTCTGGTTCAAGCGCGTTTTCCCATGCTGGCGCGTCCATGGTGGGCATTGCCGCCACCGGATAAATCGTTGATGCTGATACGTTTTCGGGGGTCATCGGCTTACCGCACAGCGCCCACAACATGCCCTCGAAGATGTAGACCAAGCCCTGACCGCCCGAATCGACGACGCCCGCTTTTTTGAGGACAGGGAGCAAGTCCGGCGTTTTACGGAGCGAAGCACGTCCCGCAAATACCATATGTTTGAGCAACCAGATCAAATCTTTCGAGGTGTGGTGACGGTCAATGACCGATTCCATCATGTGACGCGACACGGTGAGGATTGTGCCTTCAACAGGCTCTTGAACGGCGCGATACGCCATCTCGACTGCCGATTTACACGCCTTAGCAAGTAGCTCCGCGTTGAGTGTTTCCTCGTCTTTGAGCGCCTTCGCCATGCCTGACCACAACTGCGATAGGATCACGCCGGAGTTCCCACGCGCCCCTTTGATCGCGCCTTGTGCTACTGCCGTGACCACCTTGCCGACGTGGTTTTCTTTCATGTTGGCGATTTCACGGTAGGCGCTCTGCATGGTCAAATACATATTCGTGCCGGTATCACCGTCGGGAACGGGGAACACGTTTGAACGGTTGACCTGTTCGCGGTTTTGTTCCAACCACGCTAAACCCGCCCCGAACAGGTCTTTAATCAGGCTTCCGTCAACGATTAAATTTTCGCTCGCTCGGAAAGTCTGTCTGGTATTCATCATTACACCTCAATCCTAGAAATGCGTTAAGTAATAATTGCATAATGTCTTTTGTCGAGCCTTGCAGTTGGTGGGGCGGTGTGATAGCATGACGCACTATTGAGTCGGTTTTTTAGAGAGCGTGAGGCAGTCTTATGGCAATCTGTGCATCGTGCGGTAAGAAACCCATGTTCGGGAATCAGCGCAGTTTCTCGATGCGTGCAACCCGGCGTAAGTTTCTCCCCAACATCCAAACCGTGACCTTGATGGAAAAGGGAGTACCGGTTCGCAAGCAATTGTGTGCCAAGTGCATCAAGACACTTGCGAAAGTTGAACGTTAAAACAAGGAAGCCGGTTTACACCGGCTTTTTGTTACCCACTGCCGAACGCAACCTATCCATGCCTGTTGCCACGCTGTACTGATCGCTAAACAGGGCGCTGCCCACCACTAACACATCTGCGCCCGCATCCACGACTCTTGCTGCTGTCTCTAAGTTGATTCCACCATCGACCACCAGATCAATCCGCTGACCTGTCGCATTGATCATTGCCCGCACCTGACGGATTTTGTTCAACGT
>Ga0163147_10008789_pt1 | contig 11106 bp, 11 predicted proteins | sample OliLakLV19MP6G1_FD_148597 | JGI IMG/M metagenome (GOLD analysis project Ga0163147, IMG submission 148597) | Freshwater microbial mat bacterial communities from Lake Vanda, McMurdo Dry Valleys, Antarctica- Oligotrophic Lake LV.19.MP6.G1 | ecosystem: Environmental > Aquatic > Freshwater > Lake >...
TAACAGCGGTTTGGCAATATTTTTTATTGGGGGCAGACGAGGTTAAACGAACATTTGTGCATCTAATAAACATTTGTGGTAAATTGAAAATTTGTGTTCCAAAACCCCAATAAAAAAACATCGCCAAGCCGCAAACCGTTATGCCCAATGCTATGACGACAGTGCAACAGACGAAAATCGCAGCTTGACATCAAACTTTTGTGCAAAACTTGACGACCAAACAGAATAGATTTAAACTCTAAAAACATTAACTTAGCGACAAATATTTAAGACAAGATGCAGAAAAAATTAACAAAGGAAAATCTAATTAAAGAAGCTCAATTATTTTGTGTTGAACAGTCAAAGTTTCAGCATAAAGAATTATACGGAGTTACTGATGGAAAAGCCGTTGGAACACTAATTGAACAAAAGTTTCAAGCACATTTAAAATCAAAATATGATGTAACTGTTGGCTCTTCTGCAAAAGGAATAGACTTGCCTTCGGAAGACATATTAACCGATATAAAAGTTACATCTAACAAACAACCACAATCATCTTGTCCTTTTAAAGATGCAAAACAAAAAATATTTGGACTTGGATATAACCTCTTAGTATTTGTATACGACAAAACGGACGACCCAGAAAGTCAAACTTCAATATTAAATTTTGTTAGTTGTTCATTTGTTTCAAAAGAACGAACAGCTGATTTCACGACAACAAGCATCTTAAATGAGATGAAAAAAGTGGGAGCAAACGAAGCTGATATTATTGCATTTCTTGAAGGAATAAAATTACCAGCAGACGAAATAGATTTAAAACAAATCACCGAAATCATTTTAACAACTGAAATTCCTATTGGATATTTAACAATTTCCAATGCACTGCAATGGAGATTGCAATATGCAAGAATTAGAGATTTGAAAAATGACATACCAGGCATTGACAAAATTATAAGTTATAACAAACCTAAATAATGAAAGTATTTGAAGCAAATATTACTCATCAGGTTTCAGATTTCTTAAATGACAATCTGAAAAAGATTACATCTTTTGAAAAGGCAAATCAAAAAATGTATGATGCCTTCGGCATCGTACATTTTTTTGATAATAACGAAGAATTAGAAACGCTTAAAGAAGTGCTTTCTGAAACCCGCAATGTGGTTGAAGAACCGGACAGAGCTGAGTATGGCGACTTTCAAACTAATTCTGATTTAGCTAATAAAGTTACATTACACTTGGCTTCAAAAAACATTTCACCCGAAGTTGTTATTGAGCCAACCTGCGGAAAAGGGAATTTTATTATTGCTTCTCTACGCAACTTCAAAAACATCAAAAATATATTCGGAGTTGAAATTTATAAACCTTACGTTTGGGAAACTAAATTCAGCATTTTAGATTTCTTTCTTTCTAATCCAAAATTACACAAGCCAAAAATTTCGATAGTTCATTGTAATGTTTTCGACTTCGACTTCAAAACGATAGCAAAGGAGCATTCTACGAATGATATTTTAGTAATTGGTAATCCACCTTGGGTAACCAATTCAAAATTGGGTAGTTTAAATTCAACTAATCTTCCTAAAAAAACGAATTTTAAAAATCATAGAGGTTTAGACGCAATGACAGGAAAAGGCAATTTTGACATTGCTGAATTTATTACGTTGACTATGATTGAAACCTTTCAAAATATGAAAGGGAATTTATTGTTATTGGTAAAAAATTCTGTCATCAAAAACATCGTCTTTGACCAAAATAAAAACCGATACACGATTTCAACTATTGAAAAACATTGCATTGACAGCAAAAAAGAATTTAATGTTTCCGTTGAAGCAGCTTTATTCTATTGTAAGTTAAACTCACTTCCTACATTCGATTGCACGGAATTTGATTTTTACAACAATCAAACATCTCAGCTTGAATTCGGTTGGCTTAACGATAAATTTGTTTCAAACATTGACACTTACATTCACACCAAAGAGATTGACGGAGAATGTCCTTTTGTATGGCGACAAGGTTTAAAACACGACTGTTCAACAGTTATGGAATTAGATAAAGTAAATGGACATTATGTAAACGGGTTAAATGAAGAAGTAAAATTGGAAGACGGTTTAGTTTACGGTATTCTCAAAAGTTCAGACCTTAAAAACACTGTAATAAATCAGACACGAAAGTTTACGATTGTTACGCAAAAGAAAGTTGGACAAGAAACAAAATATATCAAAACTGAATATCCTAAAACATATCAATACTTGACACAGCATCAAGCAAATTTTGATGCAAGAAAATCAAGTATCTACAACAACAAACCTTTGTTTTCAATATTTGGTATTGGCGACTATTCCTTCAAACCTTTCAAAGTTGCCATATCAGGACTATACAAGACATTTCATTTTACGCTTATTCTGCCACAAGACAACAAACCTGTAATGCTTGACGACACTTGTTATTTAATAGGTTTTGACAAAATCGAATTTGCTGTTTACGCTTTAATTCTTTTAAACTCAGACACGACAGTTAAGTTTTTACAATCAGTAACTTTTCCAGACGCTAAAAGGACTTTTACAAAGGACGTTCTAATGAGAATTGACCTTTTAAAATTAGCAAAACAAATTAACAAGACACAACTGCAATCAGAACTTGAAATGCTGAACGAAAAGTATAAACTCAATTTGACACTGAACTTATGGGACAGTTTTATTAACGAAATGACACCTGTAAACAATGGACAAATTGCAATGTTTGCATAGACCGAAAAGAAGCACTGGGCATAACAGCACCTACCCAAAAGGCGGGGTTTCGTGTTCCAAAGACACATTTGTGCAAGCCGAAAGTTCAGTTCTCCGAATGAAGTTTTGTGGTAAAAGTCCCGCCCTTCGGGTAGCCGCAAAACGTTATGCGTCATACCATGAGACCCTGTATAACAATCATCATTCTAAGTTTGACACTTGTTTTTGGCTGTAGCTCGCCAGACAAAAAAATTATAGACACATTTATTGAAGAACAACCAAGTTTTTATGACTTGCGAAACGGAGACCCGACAAAGAACACATGGATACGAAACCCTCGAAATTTATTAACGGTTCACGAGACGTATCCCCTCAAACAATTCGGGAACAACTTGGATAAAAACATAACTTTGTGTCGATGCTCGACAAGATAAAACATATTAATCCGGATCAGATAACGCAGCCGAACTGGCCGCCCGAAGGGTGGTCAGAAAAAGAGACATCTCGCTGCATACCTGGTCTGATTGGGGCACCCAACTTAGAGATGCCTTTATGTCTATTATCGAAACCGCTATTAAACTCGGAATTTCCCCTTTCGATTTTATTCATGATGAATTACAAAATAATTCAAAATGCCATCCTTGGCAACTGTAATTTATCCAGGCATTTCCCGGACTTTTTGACGGGATAAGCAGCAATAATAAGTGCTGATTATCAATCTAATATAGTTCATTCAGATTGGGCATCCACGGAGGGGTGCTGGGTCAAAAAAGACCCAGGCACGGCAGGGAGAACATTGGGCTGTGCAGAGATTAGCAAAAATATTTCTGCCTCGCATGGTCTTCCCCCTGCCTACCTCAAAATGCCATGTTCAACGCCGCGCTTGTGTCTTTCGACCAAGCGCTCATGCGAAATGCAACAAAAATTTCCAGGATTCCTTGTTCTTCGTCCTGCGTAAACTCGAGAATGGCAACCTGATGTTTTTCCAAAAGCGCAGCAACAATATCCGACGAACGGTTGGCAATTCTCAACATGATAATTTTTGGTGGGAATCCTTTTTGTTCTACTATCTGTATAAAATCTTCGTCTCGGGTGAGCAGCAAGATAAAATCGTTTGTTTTTGCCCAATTAAAAATTTCGATATCAGAAGCAGGGATGGGCAATCCCGTTCGTTCCACATGCAAACTATCTGGGTAAACGTTTTTTATTTTTTTAATAATACGGTAGGAAAGATTCGCATCAATCAGTATTTCATAATAAAAAATTAGGCGGCAACTAACCTGATTTTGCGTTCTCGAGCGGCGGCAAAAGCCAAAGCGGCACGCATTTTTTCCATGTTCAATTGCGGAAAATCTTCTAAAATATCCTCAAACGACATCCCGCCGGAGAGCATTTCAAGAATATCTTGAACCGTAATTCGAGTGCCTCGAATGCAAGGCTTGCCAAATCGGATGCCCGGATTGATTTCGATAAATTGTTCATATTCCATATCTAAAGTTTGTGCAAAAATAATGAAAAAATTACCACCCCGCCTTTCTATCATTTGGAGGAACGACCACTTTGCTCTTTTTCTGCTTCGCATGGTCTTCCTCCTGCATACCTCAGATTGCCTTCACCGCTGGGACTGGGCTAAAACACGGCTTCTACTCTTGATTTCGTTTATTCCTTTTGGCAACTTTTATGCGGATCGGAAATGGTTGGCACCTGAAAACCAATAAGTCAGTGCCCCGTTACTGCAATGTCCAGCGTAGCCCAAGCAGCACCCGTTGCCGTTGGATCGGTGCATAGTTGTAAGTTGGGTCGAAACTGAATCCGTGTGGGTTGTTCACATTAATTTGTTTGTCGAATGGATCAAATGCCCGCAGGATGACCTCTTCCCGTGGGAAGAACCCGAGCAGGTTTTTTACCCCGGCATAAAGTTCAACACCGTTTTTGAACGGCTTGGTAAACTGCACATTGTGTATCGAAAACCAGGGCGACTGCTCTGGCCGTGGGTCATTGGGCAAAACAGGCAGGTGCATCGGACTGTTCAGGTTTCCAGTGTAGTCAATAGTGATTCCCCATTTCATCAATGTATAAGTCACGGTCCAGGTGCCGGAAAAGGGCGGGGCAAAAAGTTGAGGCAACCGTTCTCCGTTTTCCACCTGGTACACATCCATGGCGGTTGCGCCGGCAATGATTTTTAGTCCATTGAGAAAATTGAAATCAAAGTTGAGTGATACACCTGTGGAGATGCCATAACCATCCAGGTTGGCAAAAATGATTTTGTTTGGGTCCGTGTTGAAGTCAGGCAGAATTTGGTTGCTGAAATAAGTAAAAAACAGCGAGCCGTCCAAGCCAATAAAGCCCGCTCTTTTTGGAAAAAACTTGCGGACGTAGTTCAGGTTAGCATTCCAGGAGCGTTCAGGTAGCAGGTTCTCGGCAATCACAACTTCGCGCGCGCCCGTTAGCGCGGCGTGGTCTTCCGTAAAAATATTCGCCACCCGATAGCCTGAACCTGCCGTCAGTCGCAGGATATGCTGAGCATTCCTGGCCCATTTCCAACTGATGCGCGGGGTCAAAATGTTGCCGTGTACGGAGTTGTAATCGTACCGCAAGCCAAGCAGCAAGATGTTCTTGTCGTTCAGTTCGAGCTCATCTTGAAGAAATATCCCGGGCAGCCAAACCTTAGAGGGCAGATTTTCAAGCCCATTGATGGAGGAGGTGGCAGGGGTGTTGTCATCGTATTTAGTAAAGCGTAGCGCGACACCGAGCAGTGCATCGTGGCGCGCCCCAAAGGGCAAATCAGTGGTCAGTTGGCCGAAAGCAACCTCTTGTTTTCCGAGATAAACGGTTGTGCCATACACGGAGTTTTGATTGTGGAGGTTCCAGGAGCCATCCAGCATGATCCGTCTTTTTGCAGCGGGAATCTGGTATTTCCCCAAAAATTCTATGCGGTTGGTATAAATACTTTCACCGTAAATACTGTCTGTGCCACGCCATTGAGGCGCCCAGTTCATTTCGCCGCCCCAACGATCTTCGTATACATAACGCGCTGCAAGGGAGGCGATTTGGTCGTTTTTACGTTTGAAATTCCACTTGTTGAACACCGAGATTCGATCTTGCTGCGTCACGTCGGTGAAATTGTCGCCATTGATGTCCAGGCGGTTGTGGAAGTTGAAATAGTTTATTCCCAGCAAACTATGTGCTTTTCCAACGCGTCCGGCCACTGCCAGATCCACGTTCAACTCCTCGTTCGAGGTTGCAAAGACATCGGCATAAAAACGCGGTGCGGTCAGAGCGCTTTTCGTGATTACGTTGACCATGCCGCCCACAGCCTCTGATCCGTACAGTGTGCTGGCGGGGCCTTTCACCACTTCGATGCGCTCTACCATTCCATTTGGAATTCCGCTTAGACCGTACACCGTGGAGAGGCCGCTCACGATGGGCATCCCGTCTATTGTGACCATAGTGTAGGGGCCTTCCATGCCGTTGATGTGGATGTCGCCCGTATTGCAAACGTTACAATTTAGTTGTGGCCGCACCCCGTTTACAACCGTTAGGGCTTCAAAAAAAGTGGGGGTTGCGTTTTTTTGGAAGAAGCGCGGCGTGTAGATTTCTACAGGTATCGGGGATGCGTCTTTGCTTACCTCCTTCATGGTAGCTGTTATGACCACAGCGCCCAGCGCGTTTTCAGAAGGTTCAAGCAAGATGGTTTGCTCGGGTAGTTTGGTGTTAAGTTTGCCTGTCCATGGGTTGTACCCAATGCAGCGCACCTTGATTGTGGCGTGGTTTATGCCTGGTTTTGAAGGAAATCTAAACTGTCCCAATGAATCAGTGTAACTGCCTCCGGTCTGAGTTTCGATGGTCACGGTGGCAGCCATGATGGGTTCGCGGGTGAGGGCATCCAGTACTTTTCCGGTGAATGGATGTTGCGACTGGGCAGCGAATTGCCAAGAAATGCCGTGCAACAATAGGAGAAGGAGAAGTTTTTTCATTGTTAAACCAACCGTATACATTATATTTTAGGCAACCTAATTTAAATGCAAAGGTAGTTTAATTTTATTTTTAGACAAGGCTAAAAATTTGTTTTTGATTTTTTGCCAAAATCTGGCAGTTAAGGAACGTGTGAACAATAACTTGTTACTTTCATCTGATTCCTTTCCGCTCATACTGCCTATCTTTTTGATAAAAGAGCCCCGCTATTCGCACAAAAAGATAGTTGTCTTAGCAAAAAGTAATCTACCTGAAAGTAACAAGTTATTATTCACACGTTCCTAACCCATTTGCGCTCCCTTTGGTGTTGTAAGATAATGAAACCCCGAGTACATCATTTGCCGGACTTGTATCCTGAAAAAAACAAATGCCTGTTGAACCACGAAAAGCACCAAAACCAAGGCCGGCGAAGTCATGCCTGCAAAAGCCTCCAGCATCCAATAAACTAAGAGTAAAGCGATTTGCAAGGCCAGGAAACCAAACATCAAAATCAGAAAACCTCTTTTGTTTTTGCTGAAAATGCCCCATCCATTTTTTACGCATGCTGCTGTCGAAGCACTGGTTTTGATCTTTACAAGACGGCTGATTACCGACCAAATAAACAGCACCGCCAAACCAATCAGGTAAACCAACAACAGGCTCATTGTCAGCCATACTGTGTACTTTTCTGAAGTAAAATATTGAAGCGAAGGTTCTATAAACATTGCCATGGGCAACCAAACTACCAATGTCCAAACTGCCGCCAGCAACAGAAATGTCAAACTGATTTTCAAAAATGGGAAGAAGTACTGGGCGGCGCCCTGCCAGAATGCACGTGCTGTTGATTGCCCCAATTGAACGGAATACAACATTCCGGCATTAATAAACACCGAAAAAATCAACCAAACCAGCAATAACCAGCGCAACTGGCCGATCAAGGGCGTGATAGACGCTCCATGCACTTTCAGAAAATCGGTCAGTACGGTATGATCATATTGGGCGAGCAACTTATTGATTTCCAGAGAATGCCCGATGGAAGATTCCAAAACGCTGTGCGCTTGCATACCCAATGTCAAGGCCAGACACAGTTGAATAAAATAGACTGTTGCCGCAATGCGCCATTGGCGTCGCTCCTTGGAAAAACTACTTGATATGATTTGTAGGCTGTTCATTATTACATCAAAAAACTAGTTGTTTGCATCAGGTTTTGAACCCAAAAAACGGCTTTTGCCGCGTACTTCCAAAGCGAGATTTTTTCTGGTTGAAGCGTCATGCTGTTGTTGTTCAGGTCAATATCCAGCGCAATTTTTTGCTGCGGGTCTATCTGGGCGGAGACGATTTTTAATCCATCTTGAAATTCAAAAACCTTCAAACCCTCTTCGCCGGACCAATGCAAGGTTTGGGTCGTACCGTCCTCAAAAGTCACCAGGAGCTCTACTGGAAAAACCCAATCTCCTTTGCGTTGCACTTCTACTTTGGAAAGGGTAGGGGATTGGCCCTCTCCGTTTTGATAGGTAAATGCCAACTGACTGTTCCCAAATACACCCTGCGAGGCGGGCAATTTTTCGTTGGAAATACGAACGACGGCGTAATCCAACACGACCGCACTGTAAATGCTTTTCTCAAACAAACTATAAACTTGACTGGCAAATACAGAATCCTGGCCAGTGCTCAATCCTTCTTTCAAAACTACCATAAAATCAGCCCCTTTTGGGTGCCGGAATTTCCAGCGTTCAAAATAGGTCTGAATGATTTGATCCATTTTTTCGGTGCCAATTAGCGCCTCCACGGTTCGCAGTGCCGTTGCTGTTTTGCTGTAAATCAAGGCTTTGAAATTCGTGTCCGTAAAATCCCAGCCCGGGCGAGCCACGATGCCTTCGCGGGGATTGGCCATGGTGGTGTATTCCAATCGGGTAAGTTCACGGTTGTCAAAACGATAGCCGAATACATCTACCAGCGACTGTTTTTCACCAAAGGCGGCATCAATTATCCGGTCTTCAAAATAGGTGACAATACCCTCGTCGAGCCAGGCCTCCTCCTTTTCATTGGAGGCTACCATGCCCATAAAATACTGGTGCACAAACTCATGGACCACCAATGATTCGGTGACACGGATGTTCGCGGGCATTCCATAAAAAGTGCCGACGGTAATCAGCGTCGGGTATTCCATCAGACCGGAGCGCAGCCCGTGGAAGGGTGGGTCCACGACCGTGATACTGGGGTATGGGTATGGGCCGACATGTTTTTCCAGATATTCGAGCGCAAATTTTAGCGCGTGAAGGTATCGAGGCCCCACGCAGGCGTGCTCAGGGGCTATTAAAAGTCGGATATGGACGTCATTGCTTTGCCCGTCATTGGCTTGCCGACGACGGGTAAATCGCTCTTCTTGTACCGTGAACCTCGGATACACCGACCATGCAAAATCAATTACATCCTCGACATGAAAATGTCGGGTGGTGGTGCTGTTGCTATTGATTTTTTCGCTGACGAGGCAGCCAGAAGCGCCCATCACAAATTTGCTGTCAGCAGTGATATGCACATCATACACCCCAAAATCTGCATAAAATTCAGTGTGCCGATGAAACTGGTGGCAGTTCCAGCCCCAGTTTCCCGATGTATTTTGTTCAAAAACACCCAATTGCGGAAACCAGTGACAAAACAAATAGAAATCCTTGCTGTATCCGGCTCGGGCAATGGTTTTAGGCATCTGAGCGCGCCATTTCAGGTGAAAAACCCCTGTTTCGCCCGGCAGAATGGGCTTATTGAGGCCTACTTCCAGCACGGATTGGTCGGCAGTATTTCCATCATCCGGCTGTACGAAGCGCATTTGGCCGCTCAAATCGGTGCCGTCTTCCCTTTCAATCTTTTCGATGTCTACCCAGCCCCATTCATTTTGGTTGCGGTTGAGAAAACTCTGCCCAAAAATTTGACCTGTGCCCTTTAAAAAAGTGGATTCCGTGTTTTTGAACGCATTGAGGTACAGGTACATTCGCAATTCGCGCACCGGCACGGGCGATTGATTGATGAAGCGGATGGTTTGTGTGGCATCAATGGTTTTGCTGTGGTCGTCAAGTGTCACATAAATCTCATAATTCGCTGTGCGAGGGCTGAGAGGCTTGGGGAAAAACGGGTCGCACTGGGCAAACCCGGTTTTTGGAGAGAAAAACAGAAGAAAAAAGAGTAGAAAACCTCGAAAAACGCCGTCCATGCTGCTGTAAATTGATTGTCCACAAAGAAAGGGAGAATTGTGGCTTTTTGCATCAAATGGGAATCAAGAGTTAGGTGAAAAGGTTTTTAATATCGGATAGATTACTTTTGTCAATTTACCGATTCTAAGTTTTACCTTTGTTGTATGGAATGGAAAAACTATCCCTACCAATTCGATGGTCTGGATCAATATTTAGCCAGAATTCAGGCAAAAAAATCCAAGTTAGACGCATTGCGCCCGCTACCTGCTGCGGCTGTCCAAAATATTAAAAACAGCCTTACACTTGAATGGACGTACCATTCCAACAGCATTGAAGGCAATACCCTTACGCTTCAGGAAACCAAAATGGTCATTGAGGATGGATTGACCATTCGAGGAAAATCGTTGCGGGAACACTTTGAAGCCGTTAATCATCAAGAAGCGATTGAATTCATCGAAACACTGGTGTCGGAGCAGTACGTTTTGAAGGCAGCTGATATTTTGAGCGTACATGCATTGGTGCTGCAAAAAATCGAAAAGGAATTTGCAGGCAGGTATCGAAACGCGGGCGTACGCATTTCCGGGGCCAATTTTGCGCCGCCCAATGCGCTCAAAGTAGATGCATTGATGGAAGAACTGATTGATTGGGGCAATGATGGATCAAGCCCATTGGATACGGTGATTAAAGCAAGCATCTTTCATCATCGCTTTGTGTGGGTACACCCTTTTTTTGACGGGAACGGGCGAACGACTCGCCTGTTATTCAACCTGCTGTTGATGAAGGAAGGCTATCCACCAGCCATCATCCTGAAGAACGACCAGAAAAAATACTACGACGCACTTAACAAAGCCAACCAAGGTGATTACGGCAAAATATTGCTGCTGGTGCTTCAGGCTTTAGAGCGGTCCTTGGATATTTATTTGAGCAATTTTACCAATACCTACGAGGACTATCAATCCATAACGGACATCGCAAGCGAGCCAGACTTTCCGTACAATCAGGAATACGTTAGTTTGCTGGCAAGACGGGGTAAGATTGACGCTTTTAAGGAAGGGAGAAACTGGCTGACTTCCAAAGAGGCGGTTTTGGAGTACATGGAATTGCGGCAGCGAAAAAGAGTGCAAAAAAGATAGCGGGTTAACGCGCTACTTTTGCCATTAAATTTTTACGATAACCTAGAAGGCAAATTTATCTCACGCGGCGAAGCACTTATTTCACGCGACGACGCATTTGTTTCACGCGACGACGCAACGACGCAACGT
>Ga0163147_10008791_pt1 | contig 11106 bp, 9 predicted proteins | sample OliLakLV19MP6G1_FD_148597 | JGI IMG/M metagenome (GOLD analysis project Ga0163147, IMG submission 148597) | Freshwater microbial mat bacterial communities from Lake Vanda, McMurdo Dry Valleys, Antarctica- Oligotrophic Lake LV.19.MP6.G1 | ecosystem: Environmental > Aquatic > Freshwater > Lake >...
TTGAAAGTTCAACTGAATTTGATAAAATCTTTAAAAAATGTTCTTTATCAACAAATAACAGCTCACAATCTTCAATAGCAGCTGATGAAACCGGATGCTTCCCTAAACTAAGTAAAGGCCTATAACCAAAAATTTCACCTTGCGTATAAATAAATAATATTTGAATCGAACCGTCGTAATTAAGTTGATAAATTTTAATTTTCCCTTTTAGTAAAATATAAATACCCTTAGGTGAATCGTATCTTTTGTAAAGAATTTGTTTTTTCTTAAGTTTAATTATTTTTGATACGTTTTCTAATTCGATCCTGGCTTTTTTAGGAAGAAGTTCCAGTCCTATTCCGGAATAAAAATGGAAGTTTTTTAGAGCATCCTTTATTTTTCCTCTTATTTTGTTCATTTTAACGCTCTTTAATTTTCAGTCTTTCTTAAATATACTAAAAGTTTTAAATGTCACAATTTATAATTCTAATTAGTTTGCGTGTTGAAATATTTCCTTACTTTGTAACTTATGCTAGAGTTTTTTGCTATTATAATTTCAATGTCAGCAATTTTTGGGTATGTTAACCATAAGTGGTTAAAGTTGCCGAACACAATTGGGGTGATGCTTATTAGCTTGGCTTTTGGTGTAATTTTAAAATTTTTAGAAATTTTGGATGTAGAATATGTATTTAGCATTCGAGATTATCTTACAGCCTTTGATTTTAGTGCGTTTGTTCTGGATTTCATTTTGTGCTTTTTACTTTTTGCAGGCGCATTACATGTTAAACTAGGGCAACTAAAAGGTGTAAGGGCAACTGTAATTTCCTATGCAACGCTTGGAGTGTTAGTTTCAACTTTTATTATAGGGCTATTAACGAATTACATTACGGGTTTATTTGGCATACAATTACATCTTGTTACTTGCCTTTTATTTGGAGCACTAATCTCTCCCACCGATCCAATTGCTGTTATAGGGATATTATCTAAGTATAAGATTCCGCAAAAACTAAAAACGGAGATCATAGGTGAATCTTTATTTAATGATGGTGTTGGTGTAGTGGTTTTCGCCGTAATATTTTCCCTAATAGAGGGTGGGTCTGAAGCCTTCACCTTTGGAAGTATTGTCAAAATATTTTCCATCGAAGTAATAGGGGGATTGGGTATTGGATTTTTAATTGGGTATGTTGGCTATTTCTTAATGAAATCTATTGATCACTATCAAACAGAAATACTGATAACTCTTTCGGTTGTTACAGGAGGATATACTTTAGCGTCGCATTTTCATGCTTCAGGGCCTTTAGCAATGGTGGTGGCAGGATTACTAATTGGCAACAAAGGGAAACAACATGCTATGTCTGATATTACAGCTGAATACGTGGATAAATTTTGGGAGTTAATTGATGAAATTTGTAATACAATTTTGTTTATCCTTATGGGGCTTGAAATATTTCTTGTCCCATTCGATTCGAAATATATTTTAATTGGGTGCATTTTGATTGCTGTTTCTTTATTTGCAAGGTATATTTCTTTATTACCTGCATTTTTTATCTTCAAGCGAAGAGAGCCAAATAAGGCATTAAATTTAACTGTTTTGACATGGGGAGGCTTACGCGGTGGTATTTCAATTGCTTTAGCTTTATCTTTAACTAATAAAGTTGAAGGAAGTAGTTTGTTTATCGTAAGCACTTACTGCATTGTGTTGTTCTCCATACTTGTCCAGGGATTGTCTATTAAAAGATTACTTAAAAGATATTAGGGAATTAGGGCTAAAAAACATAGTGGTATAACGATAAGAAGTCTTAAAACATAAGATCCCTGTGTGCTTATTTTTCAAACTCAAAGGCTGATGTGATTGGCGGTGTGAACTATTAAAATAAATAGTCATGGAAGTTTATAAACAGATGTAAATTGTTCAATTCCAATCACTTCTTCTTATTTGCCAACAAGTTTAAAATAATCGATATTTTTTTCAAATCCTCCCAAAAAGAGTTCTAAAACATGTAGGTGGACTCCATAAACTAGAAAAAATCCTAACCAAATAAAAACAGAAGTAGGTATTCAATTAATTGCGGGAACATGACAACAAGCACTTGATAAAGCGAAAAAAGAAAATAAATTAATTTTCTTAGATGCCTATGCCAGCTGGTGTGAGCCTTGTAAAAAAATGAAACGAACTACATTTACAGATAAAGTTGTTGCTGATTATTATAATCAGAATTTTGTTAACTTAGTAATAGATATAGAAAAAGGCGAAGGTCCAGTATTGGCTGAGAAATTTGGGGTTGAAGCTTATCCTACATTGATCTATTTTATGTCGGATGGCAAAGTTATAGATAAAGTAATAGGGTTTAAAAAACCGGAGGAGTTTTTAGAAATTTGACAAGAAGCATCAAAATAATATGGAATTACATAAAATATTTAAATCGGCTCTATCCTATACGGAATACAGGAAACTGATTGATGATTTAGTTGCTACGAATAAAACAACTGGCGCAAATCAAACAGAAAAACTAGTTGAGTTTACTAAATTAAACACCCAACGGATGAATCGATTAGATAAAACTATTCAATTGTCGGAACAAGTAATAAATACGCTAAACCAAAACAGCAAATCTTTTGATTGGTTGCTTATAGGTGATGCATGGTGCGGTGATTGTGCTCAAATTATTCCGGTAATCAATAAAGTTGCAGGAGCATTAAATGGAAAAATAAATTTCAAAATTATATCAAAAGATACTTTTCCCGAATTAATTGAAATTTATCATACAAATGGAGCGCAGGCAATCCCTAAACTTTTAGTAATAGATAGGGAAACAAATGAGACCATTTGCTCATGGGGACCCAGACCTAAACCAGCACAAGAGATTATGTTGAATTGGAAAGAGAATAAGGATAAGATTTCATGGGAAGACTTTGAAAAAGATTTGCACTTGTGGTACGCTAGAGACAAAGGCATATCTATTATAACTGAACTTGTAAGTTTATTGGAAACATGCGAAAAGAAAATTATTATACAGCACTAAAAATTTAACTTGTATGTTATCTTAGTTAAATAGGATTTCAAATAGCTTAAAATCTTTAAATCTTCCGTAAAAGAGTTCGAATATATATCCTTGGCCTCCACAGATGAATGCAAAAGGCTAGTCCGTTGGGTTGGCCTTTTTGTTTTATGTTAGAGCGATGAAGTATCACTTTCAAAAGCGCAAACATGAAACAAAAAACCGATGCGTAGCATCGGATTTTGCATTATCAACATTGAGAAGGAAAGATCACTGTAAGGTAATCTCTCCGGGTCCACCCAAAGGAAAAAGCTCAAAAAAATGAGTTTGTCCCTTCTTTATTTCCTTTAAATCCTTGCTATCATTGAGGTGTCGCGTAAATAATTTTTTCAAAAATGGAGTTCGAACTATTACTAATTATCAGTGAATTATATAACTAATTTACAACATAGTGCAATCTTTTGAAACAAACTTTCATAAACTTTGTTGCTGAAATAAATTATTAACTATAAAAAATAACCCAATGAAAACATTATTTGCTATCTTAATGTTCGCTGTAACAATTTTGTCTTTTACCTCATGCCACTCAGATCAAACAGCTGATGAAAGTCTTAAGGATGATACGCAAAGAACTAAAATTATCTCTACACTTGTTAAAGATCCTGCATACTCTAAAGAAATGATGGGTGCGATGATGGATGATGATAATTGCAAAAACATGATGACGCAACATATGATGGAGAAGCCAGAGATGAAAAGCATGATGATGGATAATATGATGAATATATGCAAAAGCGATTCATCCATGTGTAAAATGATGATGGGTAAAACAATGGATATGTGTGAAAGTGATGAGGCCATGTGCAAAATGATGATGAATTCAATGCAATCCCACTCTGGCGTTATGAAATCAGTTAAAGGTTGTTGTGCTATGGATGAAGGAATGAGTAAAAAAGATGCCCATATGAGTCATCATAAAAAATAATAATTGTTAAAATTCAACCGGTAATATTTTTATAACTATTCCGACACAGCTTCTTTCATCCTTGATTGATAGTTCATAATTTTTTTTAACTTTGCTTTTGAGAATGCAAATAGTAATTTGGAAAAAAAGTGTGTTTGAAATTATACATTAAAAATATGGTTTGCCCACGGTGCATTAGTGCAGTTGACAAAGTATTTAATGATATTAATTTAAAACCTTTAGAAGTTAAGCTTGGTGAAGTAACAATTCCTAAAAAATTAAACTCAAAACAATTTGTTTTACTAAAACAAAAGTTAGAATTTTTAGGTTTTGAACTTTTAGATGATGGCAAGCGACAACAAATAGAAAAAATTAAATCTATTGTTATAAACCACATTCACCATATAGAAGATGGGAAATTTGCTTTTCCCGACATTATTTCAAAAGATCTTAATAAAGAATATTCTCAGCTCAGCAAACTATTTTCTCTAACAGAAGGTATAACTATAGAACAATTTGTTATTCTTCAAAAAATCGAAAAGGTTAAAGAACTAATAATGTATAACCAAATGAATTTAAGTGAAATTGCAGATAAAATGGGCTACAGTAGTGTTGCCCACCTTTCATCTCAATTCAAAAAAACTATTGGCCTTACTCCTTCTCAATTTAAGACCCAGGGCTTACCTCTGCGTAAAACCTTAGATACTATCTAGCAATACAATATAAATCGTTTCCATAATTATATAACATTACCTGGCTGTAATTTTTGACCTTTGTAATGTTAAATTCAATTATTATGGAAAAGTTAGAAAACAATACTGTTTATTTACCATTAGAAAACGTTGAAAGCGAACATTGCGCTTTAATTGTCAATAATGGTTTAGATAAAGTTGAGGGGATTGCAGAACATACTGTTGAACTTAATAATAGCAGAGCTCAAATTAGTGGAAAAGACATCGCAGCCTTAGTTCCTAAGGCTGTAAAAGAAATTCGCAATTTGGGTTATGAAGTCACCACAGTAAAAAAATCATTTCCTATATTAAATATGACCTGCGCTTCTTGCGCAAATAGCAGTCAACAAATATTGACAATGCAAGTCGGCGTAATTTCCGCTGCGGTTAATTATGCCAATGCCATCGCTACTATAGAGTATGTTCCAACAATCATAGATCCTCATAAATTAAAAGCAGCTTTACAGTCTATAGGCTATGATTTAATGATAGATGAAAGTGAAGAAGCAAAAGATTCCTTTGAAGAAATTCAACAAAGTCATTTTAAATCTTTACAAAAAAGAACAATTGGTGCTGTGGTACTTTCAGTTCCTTTAGTAATAATTGCAATGGTTCCTTATTTAATGAATCTTCCTTATGCAAACTATATCATGTGGGCATTATCTACCCCAGTATTGGTTTGGTTTGGCAAACAATTTTTTACTGGCGCATACAAGCAACTCAAACATTTTTCCGCTAACATGGATACATTGGTTGCACTAAGTACAGGTGTTGCCTATTTATTTAGTGTATTTAATACGCTTTTTCCAGAATACTGGCACAGCAAGGGACTTCATGCACACGTTTATTTTGAAACGGCGGCTGTGGTCATTTCCTTTATTCTATTAGGGAAATTATTAGAAGAAAAAGCAAAAGGCAATACTTCTTCGGCTATCAAAAAACTAATGGGCTTACAACCAAAAACGGTAATCATTATTCACGAGGGTGGTCATCAAATGGAAATGTCAATTGAAAGTGTACAAGTTGGCAATATATTACTCGTTAAGCCAGGGGAAAAAATTGCAGTAGATGGTGTTGTTACAACGGGCAGTTCATTTGTAGATGAAAGCATGATAAGTGGCGAACCAATACCAGTTGAAAAAAGTAAAGACACTAAAGTATTTGCAGGTACAATCAATCAGAAAGGAAGCTTTCAATTTAAAGCAGAAAAAGTTGGAAGCGACACACTCCTGTCTCAAATCATTAAAATGGTTCAGGATGCGCAAGGAAGTAAAGCTCCTGTGCAAAAATTGGTAGATAAGATCGCTGCAATATTTGTGCCCATCGTTATTGGAATTGCAATAGTTAGCATGATTGCCTGGATAATACTTGGTGGTGAGAACGGATTTACTCAAGGCTTACTGGCAATGGTTACAGTTTTAGTTATTGCCTGTCCTTGTGCTTTAGGTTTAGCTACGCCAACTGCCATTATGGTTGGAGTTGGAAAGGGCGCTGCGATGGGAATTCTGATAAAGGATGCAGCAAGTTTAGAATCATCAAAAAATATAACTGCTATTGTTCTTGACAAAACAGGTACAATAACTGAAGGCAAACCAACAGTTACCGATTTAAAGTGGTTCGAGAACGAAACAGAAACTCTAAGAAACATTCTTTATAGTATCGAGAAATCATCAGAGCATCCCTTAGCGGATGCGATTGCTAAGCACTTATCGGATTCTTCAAAGTTTATTAACGAAGTTTCAATTGAAAATTTAAGTGGTAAGGGAATTCAGGGTTCTTATCAAAAGAATAAATACACTATTGGCAATGAATTATTAATGACGGAAAATAAAATTAGCATTAATGACACAGCCCGAATTTGGGTCGATGATAAACTGCACAAAGCACACACAGTTATTTTCTTTACAGATGGCGCTAAACTTATTACAGCAATTTCTATTGCAGATAAAATCAAAGAAACTTCGATTGAGGCAATAAAGCATTTAAAAGAAAGAGGGATTGAAGTTTATATGCTTACGGGCGATAATGAACAAACAGCAAAAGCTGTATCAGAACAAGTGGGCATAAATCATTTTAAAGCGAATGTTTTGCCTGCTCAAAAATCTGCGTTTATAAAAGAATTACAAGCTCAAGGAAAAATTGTGGCAATGGTTGGAGATGGCATTAACGATAGTAATGCATTAGCACAGGCAGATGTAAGTATTGCAATGGGTAAAGGAAGCGATATTGCTATGGATGTTGCAAAAATGACCATCATCGCAAGTGATCTGAATAAAATACCACAAGCCATTCTTTTATCCAAACAAACCGTAGCAACTATCAATCAAAATCTTTTTTGGGCATTTATCTACAATATCATTGGTATTCCAATTGCAGCGGGCATATTATATCCTATTAATGGTTTTCTTTTAAATCCCATGATAGCAGGTGCAGCTATGGCATTGAGCAGCGTGAGTGTCGTATCAAACAGTTTACTTCTTAAATTAAAAACAATTAAAAAATAAAACAATGGAAACTCTAAAATTTAAAACAACAATCAATTGCGGTGGCTGTTTAGCCAAAATAACACCCTTTTTAAACGAAGAAAAATCAATCGAAAAATGGGAAGTAAATATTTTAACCCCTGAAAAAACATTAACAGTGCAAACAGAAGAGACCGATCCAAAAAAAATAATAGCAGCAGTGGAGAAAGCGGGATATAAAATCGAACAAATCTAGTCTAATAAATAAAAACCATGAAATAGTCATGTTGTCGAAACACAAATGAAGTCAACATGGCTATACCTTCATTCGACAAGCTCCGTAAAAGAATGACAAATAAAAAACAATAATAACTACATATGAAATCATTATTCAACCTAATCCTAGTGCCAACGCTTTTACTAAGTACAAGCTGTAACGGACAAATTAAAAATATTAAAACATTAAGCCTAAAAATAGATGGCAATTGCAAAATTTGCGAAAAAACGATTGAAACAGCTGCTAATAAAAAGAATATAGCAAAATTAGTTTGGGACAAAAATACAAAAACAGCATCCGTATCGTTCGATGCCACCAAAACTTCTGAAGATGAAATTCTCAAACGAATTGCACTAGCCGGTTATGACAATGAAAAGTTCCTTGCTCCAGATAAAGCATACGGTAATTTACCGGAATGTTGCAAGTACGATAGAGCCAGAAAAAAGACAGAAGCAAAAAGTGGAGTGGTTGTAAGTACTACTGATCAATCTAAAATCACCAACACTCAAAACACTTCGGTAAATCAATTGAAGATAATTTTCGATTCCTACTTTGATTTAAAAAACTCCTTAGTAAAAACAGATAACAAATCTGCAATAATTAAAGCAGAAAATTTATCTTCCGCAATTTCAAAAATTGAAATGAATAAACTTGAAGGTAATCAACACGCAATTTGGATGAAGGTGTATAAAGACTTAGTATCTGAAACCAATAAAGTTGCAAAATCAAATAATATTGAAGAACAACGAATGGCCTTCATTCAATTATCCGAAAAAATATACGAACTCATTAAGGTGGCAAACTTCGACTTTCCTGTTTACTATCAGCACTGCCCAATGTATAACGACAATAAAGGTGCTAACTGGTTGAGTTTAGAGAGTTCTATTAAAAACCCTTATTACGGTTCACAAATGCTGAGTTGTGGTAAAACTTTAGAAACTATAAAGTAATACTCTTAAATCAATGAGTCTTCTCAAATTAATATTTGCAATAATAATCTTGTTCTGTAATTCGGCATTTTCGCAAAAAACAGTGCGCTATGACTTATATGTTAATGACACAATTGTGAATTTTGCCGGAAAAGAAAAAGAGCGATTGCCGTAAACGGTCAAATACCCTATGCCAACACTAACTTTTACAGAGGGAGATACAGCACAAATTTATGTTCATAATGAACTAAACGAAAGTACAACCCTGCATTGGCACGGCTTATTTTTACCGAATAAAGAAGATGGCGTTCCTTATTTAACTCAAATGCCAATAAAGCCTCACACAACGCATTTGTATAAATTTCCTATTATACAGCATGGCACACATTGGTATCACAGTCATTCCGGCTTACAGGAACAAATAGGAATGTATGGTTCATTTATAATGAATAAAAGAAAAGATGATCCAACGTTTAGAAAAGGTATTGACGATTTACCCGATATTCCCGTTGTTTTAAGTGAGTGGACAAATTACAATCCAAAAAATGTGCATAGAATGCTACATAATGCTACTGATTGGTTTGCTATAAAAAAGGGAACTACACAAAGTTATGCAGAAGCGATAAAACATAAACACTTTAAAACCAAAATTAAAAACGAATGGAAACGAATGTTGGCTATGGATGTGAGCGATGTTTATTATGATAAGTTTTTAATGAACGGAAAAAATGAAAATCAGCTTTCACAATTTAAAGGAGGAGATAAAGTTCGACTACGAATTTCAAACGGTGGCGCTTCAACCTATTTTTGGTTGACGTATGCAGGAGGAAAAATTACAGTTGTTGCTAATGATGGAAACGACGTTGAACCTGTTCAAGTGGATAGATTGATCATTGCCGTGTCAGAAACTTATGATGTAATTCTTACAATACCAAACGATAGTATCTCCTATGAGTTTTTGGCAACTTCAGAAGATCGAATAAACTCAGCATCCTTGTATTTAGGTAATGGGATTAAGCAATTAATATCACCTTTACCTAAATTAAAATATTTTGAAGGCATGAAGATGATGAATGGCATGATGAAAATGAACGGAAACTTAGACGATATGAATATGCAAATGAGCCTAAATCAAATGGATATGAATGTGGTGATGTATCCTGAAATTACAGGAATTGAAAACAATGATTCGGTAGGCTTACCACAAGAAACAAAAATGCTAGATATGGATATGCGAAACAACCAAAATCAATACAATTCAAATACGCTTTCAGATATTGTTACATTAAATTATGCAATGCTAAAAGCACCTCACGCTACTACGCTTCCCAAAGATGGGCCTGTAAAAGAATTACGTTTTGAACTTACAGGAAATATGAATCGTTATGTTTGGAGTTTAAATAATAAAGTCATTTCAGAAACTGATAAAATCTTAATTAAAAAGGGAGAAAATGTAAGGATCATACTTTATAATGGCTCTATGATGCGCCATCCCATGCACTTACACGGTCACGATTTTAGAGTTTTGAATGGGCAAGGCGTAAACGCTCCAGTGAAAAACGTAATTGATATTATGCCAATGGAAACCGACACTTTAGAATTTAATGCTAATGTAGAAGGTGACTGGTTTTTTCATTGTCATATTTTATACCACATGATGAGCGGAATGGGAAGAGTTTTTACTTATGAAAATCAATCAAAAAATCCCCTAATTCCAAACACAAAATTAGCAAAGCGAAAATTATTTTCAGATGATAGAAAATTTCATTTCATGGGAGAGAATGACCTTGCAACTAACGGAAATGACGGTATGGCAATGGCGCAAAGTACCCGTTGGAGTTTAGGTACAGAATGGCGATTGGGCTACAATGATGTGCATGGTTACGAAACCGAAACCCACGTGGGAAGATATATTGGTAAAATGCAATGGCTAATGCCCTTTATTGGTTTTGATTGGCGTTACAGAAAATTAGGGCACAATGAAGTAGAAGAAAATCTTTTTAGACAAACCAATACCAAAGACAATCGAGCTCAATTCAGTATAGGAGTTAATTATACGTTGCCTATGCTCATCATTGCCCAGGCCGAAGTATATCAAGACGGATATGTGCGTTTACAAGTAACTAGAGAAGACATACCGATTACAAAACGGTTAAGGTTAGGGCTAATGTACAACTCCGATAAAGAATATATGATTGATTTAAGATACATTTTAAATAAAAATCTAGGGGTACGAACTCACTATGATAGTGATATGGGGTTTGGTGCTGGAATGACTGTTACTTACTAATATAGACTATGCTTTCTTAATAATATATTTACTACTTTCACTTCAACCGTTGATTATCCTTTGAATTCTATCCCAATCCTCCCAAAAGAGCTCGGAAATATGTGGGTGTACTTAACCAAAGGGAGTCGAACTTTGTAAGATTAATAAACCGGGAAGTTTTTTGCAATGTTGGATAAATTATTGCAGTTTTGCACTCGAAGTAAATTGACAGTTACGTTAAACTAGAAAAAACTCTGATCAAGTAAAAACAGAAGGTGGTATTCAATTCATTGCGGGAACATGACAACAAGCACTTGATAAAGCGAAAAAAGAAAATAAATTAATTTTCTTAGATGCCTATGCCAGCTAGTGTGAGCCTTGTAAAAAAATGAAACGAACTACATTTACAGATAAAGTTGTTGCTGATTATTATAATCAGAATTTTGTTAACTTAGTAATAGATATAGAAAAAGGCGAAGGTCCAGTATTGGCTGAG
>Ga0163147_10008792_pt1 | contig 11104 bp, 12 predicted proteins | sample OliLakLV19MP6G1_FD_148597 | JGI IMG/M metagenome (GOLD analysis project Ga0163147, IMG submission 148597) | Freshwater microbial mat bacterial communities from Lake Vanda, McMurdo Dry Valleys, Antarctica- Oligotrophic Lake LV.19.MP6.G1 | ecosystem: Environmental > Aquatic > Freshwater > Lake >...
CGCCCTCTCCGCACCTCTTCCCATCCGCGCCATCGAGATCACTCTTTCCCGCCTCCCAAAGAGCTTTCACCGCTGGGAGCAAGTCTCCCACTCCGACCGGGAACGCGCCAAGAACCAACTCGCCACCGCACTTCACCAACTCCCCAAAGATGTTCAGGAAACCGCCATCGACGCGCTGGAGATCGCGCTGGGCCGGTAAAGTATGAGCGAAATCTTTTTCCAAGGCTTCTGGCGAATGGATTGGGGGCTGGGTAATCCCAACAAAACCGCCGCCCTCATAGCCACTCTCGCTGTTGCCGTTTGGTCACTCGCCTACGTGCGGAGCTGGCTGTTTTGGGTGTCGCTCGTGGGATTTTCCGTTTTGGGTGTTTGCCTCGTGCATACATTTTCGCGAGGTGGGTTGGTCGCGGCCTTTTGCGGCCTTGTGCCGTTACTCATCGCGCTTCACCGTCCTTGGGCATGGACACGCATCGTCGCGGTGGTTATCGCGGTCTGGGTGATCATCGGAGCCTCGATCTTCCTTCAAGCCCACGAACGCTTCGGACAGGGCATCGCCCAAGAAGATCGCTCGATCTCGAACCGCTTCGTTCTCTGGAAGGCCGCTCCAACGATGATGGTCGATGCACCCAGCGGGTGGGGACTCGGCGAATCCGGCAAAGCTTACACGGACTGGTATCAACCGCTCGACCGAAACGAATCCTATCGCACCTTGGTCAACAGCCATCTCACTTGGCTCGTGGAGTTCGGCTGGCTCGGGCGATTCGCTTATCTCGCAGCATGGATCGCAGTCTTTGTGATTTGCTTTCCCTCACGCAACGCACCCTGGCTATCAATTCCATTCGGAATTTGGGTCTCGTTTTTCGTCGGGGCATTCTTCAGCTCGGTTGCCGAGTCACCCTGGCTTTGGATCGTGCCGACCGCGGCCCTGCTCTGGGTCGTCGTTTGGAGAGCCCGCACGCGGGTCTTTCCCGAAAGAAAATGGCTTCTCTTACCACTGCCCACCGCTCTCGTGCTCTGTCTTGCTATCGCAACGTTTGCGCCGAGATCCGCTTTCCACAGGGAGGGAAGCTCCCTCGTCGTCGGCCCGACACCACCAAAACGCTGGATCGTGATCGACAAAAAAGTCCTCGGCAACTCCTTCCCACGCCCTCTCCGGACTGCGTTGGCTAAAAATTCCGCCCTCTCCTGCGCGCTGGTCGCGAACATCGATGATCTTCCGGCATCTGGAGTGTCAGACTTGATTATTGCGGGCACCATTCAAGGAAAGCCAATCTCAAGTGAGAAACTGAAATCCCTCGAATCCATAACGTTAGTCAACCCGACCTTTCCCCCAATCTCGTTACCTTTAGCGAAAGAAACTACCCTTCGCGTCATCATCGGAGAATTCGCTCAGTCCGCGTCGGCTTCCGATTGGGAATCCATCGCCAAGGTCGAAAATCTTCCAGGTGTTGGCGACTTCGTGCCCAACTGGCCCGATGTCTTGCTCGGCGGCAAAAAGGAACCAAACGGAACTTAACCACGAAAAGGCACAAAAATGCACGAGAACAGAGAATAGCCTCAACCGCGGATTGAACGGATGAAACGGATATACAGAAAAACGGGTTTGCCGCAAAAAGGCACAAGAAATCGCAAAAAACAGATCATCAGAAGCCAGACTCAAATAGTTGCGCTCGCTCTCTATGTTGTCTCGCGTTTTCTCGTGGCTACCTCTTCCCCAATCCGCCCCATCCGCAATATCAGCGGTTCCTTATTCCCCTTTTTTGTGTCTCTGAGTGCCTTTTTGTGGCCATTCCACTCCTTCCCCATCCGCTTAATCCGCGGTCAATCTTCATGAAAACCCTCCGCTCCGACCTCGTTTTTATCTGGCTCTTGGCCACCACGGCTCTCTGTGTCGGTCTTATCATCAACCAGTTCCGCGATACGCCCGTCCCACTCGTTTACAAAGACAAAGCGGAACGTTTGCAGGATTCCGTAACGCGTATCGCCGCCCAACCTCCCGCCGCTCCCATTGGCACACAGGTAGTCCAACTCCCCGAGAAACTCTCTCTCGAAGAGTTTTCCGTATATGTTTCCGATAAAAGCGGACTGATCCTCGACGCCCGCCCCGAGATCTTCCACCGCCTCGGCCATGTGCCCGGCGCGATTAGCCTGCCAAGAGACGAATTTGAAACCGGCTACGCCCTTGTAAAAACCCAACTCGAAGCAAACCGCTCACAACCAATCGTTCTCTACTGTGCATCGTCCTCCTGCGAAGACGCCGGCCTCGTTAAAACGTCCCTCACCGCGCTCGGCTTCACCAACATTGCCATCTTTGAAGGGGGCTGGAGCGCATGGACTACTGCTAAAAAACCGGAGGAGACTAACCGCTGATAACGCGGATACAACGGATGAAGGGAGAGCAATCCAATTACAAAGAGCCCCAGCATTTCACACGGAGAAGTCCATGGATCCCAACAAACGCGTCCGGCTTCCTTTTTCGCGCTGCGCGTGCTTGCTCCTATCCTCCATCCCATTTTCACCTATCCGCCCACTCGTGCCTTTTCGTGGCCCGTTCCCCCCTGCTTCTTATCCGCTGTATCCGCGCAATCCGCGGTCCAATCTTACATTTATGAGCTTCTTTAAACACCGTTTCTTCCTCCTCGCGCTCCGCATCGCCCTCGGCGGAGTCTTCATCTACGCAGGCGCAACCAAAATCAGCAATCCGCAGGCTTTTGCCGATAGCATCGCCACGTTCCAGTTGCTGCCCAACCAACTCACAAACATTGTCGCACTCGCGCTGCCTCCGCTCGAAGTCCTCCTTGGCGTGATCTTGATCAGCGGCTGGAAAACACGCGCCTCATCAATTGCTGCCGCGGGCCTATCGCTCGTCTTTGTCATCGCGCTCGGCCAAGCCATCGCACGGGGGATTGTTGTGGACTGCGGATGTTTTGGCTCAGGCGAACCGTCCCTTGCAAAGACATGGATGTCATTCGGACGGGCGTGCCTATTATTAGCGGCGTCTTCGTGGTTGTATTTTCGAGCAGCTTTACGTTTGTGAAACACATTTGCTCGATAAGTTAATTGACAAACAGGAAGGCGCAGACTAACTTTTCTGAATGAGCATAAACAAAGCAATGTGGTTGGGAGTTATATTAATGGGAGCAGCAGCGTTTTCGGTAAAGCCAATTCTGGCGGCTTGCGCCCAAGACTCTGCGGGCACTGGTGGTGCTAGCGGAAACACGGGCTCACCCTGCTCGTCAATTGGCGGCAATTGTGTCGGTGGCGGTACTAATTGGAGTTACCCTGCCCCCACAGTGTGTAAAATCATCTACCCCTCTGGTAAAAAGTCATGTTCGTTTGCGAAAACAACGGTCACGGTAACAATTACCCCATTTTCATGTGCTGGTGCCTCCTGCACAAGCGTAAATGGCACGGCATACACTGCAAGCCTAAACGTGAACCACCAAGTTGCCAGTGGCAATAGTTGCCCGGAACCTACTCCTCCCGCCGAATAGCCAAATCCGATGTCTAAGGGTTCAATTGTGCGACAATCTAAAGTTCTGGCATTGTCTGTGTTTGCGTTAGCTGCGTTAGGACACGCAGGCGAAAAGGGCGCTACCGAGGGTAACATAGTCTCTGCTGTTTCGGTGATTAAGTGGAAGGTCGAGAAGAGCGTATTTCCTAGCCCAGGTCGATTTGCTAGGGATATTGATGAGATTAAACAGAAGATTAAAACGCTTGATCGGACAGACCCTTCGTTTGAAATCAGTAAACAGATGTTGGCGGGAGTTCTCGAGGGGTTGGAAGCGTTCAGCAACGGCTTCTCCGAAACCCGAATCGTGAAGCTTTATTACAAGAGTCCATCTGAATGGCTGTTAACGCAACAGCTAGAGAAGCTTCCGACAACTTTGCAGATTTCGGTTCATGCTCTAGGTGACGGACACGCTATAATCAGCGATCCAGGGCAGAGGTCTTATATACTAACAGATAAGATATTTGACACGTTACTGACTTTTCTACCAACCAATATTTTCTTTCTTCTAAACAAAGCTGGCGAAGTCCCTGAAAACGATCTCAGTATTTTTAATCCCTTTTTGGTTGAGTTGAAAAAACCATTTTCTTATAAGGATACAGATACCGGATTTCAGTACGAATTACACCCATCCGCTGAGCGGCACGCTGCTTTGAAGCTGACGAAGACCATCTTGGGGGAAGATGAATCTATAATTGTGTTTGACGCTTTAATCGAGTCTTCCCGAGCCAAATTAACTCAGTTTTGGCCACCGAGTAAAGATGTGTCATTTAAGGAGGAGTGGTCGCTACTTAGTACAACTCAGATATCCGAGCAACAATTCCGAGATATAGTAGCATTAAAGATTGAACCTTTATACGCCTTGAAGATTCGAACGAAAACGGTGGAGAAAGACTACGCGACGGCGGAGTTGTTGAGTGCTCCAAAAAGAGCAAATTGATTTCACTTTGAAACATTTGTTCAGTCGGGCCACCTAAGCCTCTCGGCCAATGAAGCGCAGCGAATTCCGATGGTCACTTGAATATATTACGTCGCGCCAAAACGTAATTGCAATTGCATTGGCGTTATCAGTAGCGCTCGGTGTGACCTATTTCTCAACGGATGAACGTGCAGGGAATGAAAAGTCCCCTCTGCCGCCTCGAGAATTTAGATTCGAGATCGGACCAGCAGTAATTGGAGAAAAGAAGGACTTCACTGTTTCTATTATAGGACGTTCCGCTAACGGCGTTGACGATGTTACATTGAAGCCGGACTGCTCCTGCGTAAAGGTTATTTCAGAGAAAAGGCTGGATGGGTTTGAGCTAAAAGGCGGAATAGACTTCTCAACTATAGGAAGAAAAACGAAAGAGATTCTGGTTCTTTCAGGAAACAGTGTGATCTCAAAGGTTTTTTTATCCTGTCTCGTTCTTCCTAAAGAAGGTTTTATTGTAGATATCGAAGCGATTACTCTCCGCAGGGAGGACAGCGAAATATTTCTGACAGTCTTTGGCCTCGAAGAGGCGGTCGAAAACATCACAGTTGTTTCTTTACTAAACAATATCGTGATCACAATGGGTAATGTCGTTAAAGATCAACAGGGCGTTTGTCGGCGTGAAGTCCGCCTTAGCAGAAATTCCTTGCTGCCAAATAATGACAAGGAAAATGATCGAGAGTATATTTCCTTTCGATTCAACATGAAAACAGTTACAATTCCAATCACGGTAGAACAAATATGAATAGCTCACGGCGCAAACAGAAACTGAGCGTGCTTCTCATATCTTTTACATGTTACCTCATTGCATACAATTTACCATGCCTTGCCGGCTCCTGCGGTCTGACGTGGAGTCCTATCGAAGGGGAGTTTCCATACGTCGATTTCAACGGTGATCTACGCGTGAATCAAGCACTTGATTTTATAGATATTGGGGAGCTCAAGATTCCGATCTCTTTAGTGTTTCTCCCGAGCGACAAGAGCTCGCAGGGGATTTTTGGCCCTGGGTGGTCAATCCCTCTTTTTGAATCGCGGGTTCAACAAATCGACGATAATACGTTTTCGATAAATTTGCCGGACGGTAAGCCTCTGGTCTTAAAAAGAAACGCAACAAACCCTAAGCTGTTAGAAAGCGATGGCTTCGGATGGCTTGCCGAGATCACCCCTCAATCGATCGAGCTTATCGCTAGTTGTGGCATAAAACTTCGCTATGTGGGAGGTCGGCTAACCTCTGCTCGCTTGAATAGCGGAAAGACCTTAACTTTTGACTACGCCAATGGAATTCTGCAACAGATTTTAGGGGATGGATCGCAATTGGTTTCCATAGTAAAAAACAATAAGGATAACTCGTGCATTATACGGACGACTGCAGGCGAAAATAAAATCACAATCACTAAAAGACCTCTCTTTGAAGAAATAAACGGAACTAAAGTGGTCTCAACTTTAGTGGACGCTGTAGATACAGTGGAGATTCCTGATGGCTCTACTGTTCGTTACGAATATCCGCAAAGTGATGACTTTGATCATAGAGTGACATTACAACAATCTGGTTTCAAACACGACTTTAGTTGGAATTCTTTGGGCAAGGTTACATCAGTGAATGGGAAGAAATATGCGATTACTTTGCTAGGGAGCGAACCGCTGAGTGTTAAAATTGAAGAGCGTCACATTGATGGTAAGAGTAGGAGTTGGGCTTACGATGAATCCGCTGGTACAATTTCCACAAAATCTCTCCTGGGTGATCAAGACACAAAACAGTGGTTTATGAGCGGGCACCTTAAGGGACAATTGAGGAGAGAGATTAGGCAGGGCACAAGCGGTGAAAAAGTTGAGATACGTTATATTTATGACGAAAATGGCAACCTAATTCGAATACTCAATAATGATATGTCACTGGCAGAGAACGAAATTCCAAACAGTGCTGAGTCTAACAGAACTGTCAGCTTTGACAACGGGTCTAAGATGAAGTTAAATTTCAACCAAAACGGTGCATTGGTTGGACTGAAGGTCGGAAAATAACAACAGTTTAATATCCACTCACTAGGTAGAACTGCACCCGTGTGGGCGCCGTCAGCCCCGAATGGCACTGAGATAAGACGGCTTTGGGATGCTTCAGTTTGCCTCGCCTCGTCATGGCTGACTGCTTTAGCCGATTCTGTTCCAAGATGGCCGGGGTCCCACCTATTATTGCCTTTGTTCGTTCCGGCATCCGTGAGCGGCACACAAAGCAGCACCTCTCGGCAGCCTCATAACGTACGGGTTACGCGGACAACCATATCGACACGACGGGATTAGCGTTGTCGTAGCGTTAATCTACGACGGATACCGTCATCGGGCTGTATGGCGGGAACGCGCGGTTGTTTTGCCCGTTCTCCGTGGTTTGCTTGGCAGGGCTCCAATTGGTGGCGGTTAGGCATTACTGGTTTCGCTTCCATATCTCCACCATCGCTTTATTGGGGATGGCAGTTCGGAATCCAAGCGGGATCATGTCCACATCGTCTTTGGGAAAGACCTCTTGGTTAACAAAATCGCCGTAATAAGGCGGGTTGCGGAATTCTTCGAGCCAAGGTTCCGTTGTATCTTTTGAACTTGGCAGCAGAACGGTATTGGCGAGTGTTTCGTCCATTTGTTCGCGTTCGGTCTTCTTGCGCATGGCGAATTCGAAGAACTCAAATCCCAAAGCAGCGGCGTCGGGATGGCCAGCGTGACCGAGACCGGGGAATGCTTTGTAGAGAATGGGATATCCTGCTGTGCGCGCGGCTTTGACCCAACGTTTGGAGCGTTCGTATCCGGCCTCCAACTCGCCAATGGTGAGGCACCAGAGGACTTTTGCAGCTTCTGGAGTTGGCTTGTCGTAACTTCCGGGCATGTGGATGTGGACGGCGAGGAAGTATTGGGGTTTGCGCAAGCAAAGCCGCGCTGCAAACTGGGCGGAGCCGCAATTTCCCCAGAGCAGAAAGTTTTTTTGTGGAATCCCGTATTTCTCGCCGAGTTCTTTGACTCCGCGTGCCCAGGCGGTGGAGACGAGATCGAAAGATTCGTCGAGTTGCTTGGCGCGGTCGCGGGAGAGTTCATCGTAGTTGTGACCTGCGTCCCAGAGTCCGCGCGAGCCCCATGCGATGATGGCAAGTTTATGTTTGTTGGCAAAACTGAAGAGGCCACCGTAGTCGCCCGGCATCTCTTCCTTCTGTAGCTCGCGCTTCATGTCCTCAACCCCATTTGCGAGAATACAAATGGCAAGAACCCCTTGCACCTCGGAGGCATCGGTGATGCCTTTTGGGGGCCGGAGAAAGAGTGTCATCTGTGGCATCTGCGGGTTTTTCGTCCGGACAACGTGTTCGATCAACGGATCCATGGCGGGCTTGCGCGCGACGCGGGTGCGAGACCTATCTTCGACGAGTTTTTTTTCTGGGTAGTCTAAACGGAACGCCGAGGTAGTTGCCGGATACGCCACCACCTGTGCTTCATTCTTATCGCCGAAAACGATGAGGGCTTTCCAGTTGTTACCTTCGAGTGCTTCGGGAATCTCAAAAAATACGCGGTCGGGTTTATCTTTGTAATAGAGAACTGGGGCTTCAAACGCGGACTGGCCTCCCTTTCCAGCTTTCGAGGGGGTCTTGAGAGAGGAGACGAGTTTGTCGTCCGACCCGTAAAAGTAGGCGCGAGCGAAAGTTTTATCCGAGCGGGTATTTTCATCGACGGAAACCTTCACCTCTAAAGACGGGCGAAACCCGTCAGGGACAGGTTTGTCATTAAACTTCGGGAGAATACGCCACACAGCGATCCCATCCTTCGGAGCTTTGCGCATGAGTTTGATGGACTCAATTTTGAAGAAATCCGAGACCGAAACAGTGGATTGGGGAGTTGAGGTCGCGACGGGCGTGGAGATTGCTGGCTTCGCGATTTGCGAATCCGGTGACGCCTGAGGTGCCACTGTCGGTAGAGAAACCACCTGTGAAGGCCCAACAGGGGCGGTGGTAGGCGGTGGCGGCGCAACCTGCGTGACTGCAAGAGATTCACTTTCGGGCGAAACGGCTCCTTCCATGCCTTGCACCGGCTCCACAGGTGTAGCTGCGAGCACGGGCGAAAATTCAGCCTGCGACTCCTCTTCTACCAGGGTCGCAATGCTTGCGGGTGGGGCGGGCGGCTTTTCCTCCGATACCTCCGCCTCTGCGCTTGGATTCTGCGGTAACGTCTCACTCACCGCAACCGGCGAGGACGCGTTCGCCTCCCGCTTTTGGCGGGTAGGCATCAACAGCAACGCGATTCCAAGGAGAACAGCAAGCCCGGTCGCCCCAGCGATGATCCAGCGAGGCTCCGAGCGGAACACTAACTCCCGCAACCGGCCAACGGCCTCTAGACATCGTTTAAATCGAGATTGACGTCCCAAGGAAACGATCTCGACTTCCGAACTCCGGTCGATCACATCGCCAAGCGGACTGAGTGCGTCTTCACCCTCAAAACGCGCGGGAACCGTCACGTCCAATACGCCGGAATTGAGCATGGTGGTGACTTCCTCCCAAGTGATCGGCCCGACTTCATGGCCTTCGCGCCAGAGATCCCAACTATCCAAGCTCTTGAACTCGCCATCTGGCTCAAGCTGAGCGAGCACGTCTGGAGAAATCGTGTCCGTCCTCAGGAGCACAAAAATCTCCACCCACGAATATGGGCCGGACTCTTCCCCGTCGATCTGGATAAAAATGTTCATACGAATGACCGCAAACTATACCGTCTCAGGGAGGAACCGCCGATTAATCAGATATGGCGGGCAAGAAAGCTAATGCTACCGGCGATATTACACACCCGTTAAATCCAAATCATCGAAGGATGAACTATGGTTCACTGATCTGACGCCATTCGTCAAAGACTTTCTTTGCAAAACCACGACTCATGAAACTGAACCCCAGAAGAAACAATGGCCACAAAAAGGCACGAGAAGACACGAAAAAGGGTTGCATCATGGTTCACTAGTTTTGCGCCATTCGTCGAAGAGTTTCTTGGACGGCATCCATCCTGTCAGAGAGGGGATGGATTGCGCCTCGGTCATAGAGACCTCATTCTCGCGGTCGATATCCACCCAAAGGCCATTCTTCGCACGATTTCCCAAAATCTCGGAAAAATACATCCTCACGAAGCGATCCAGTGCGGGACTTCCGGTATGCTCGGTTTTTGGCAGACTCACCCAAAGCCAAGGTTTTCCGGCCGCTCGGCCTAGCTTGAAGTAGATGAGGGATGCCCCGTACCGCGGGTCTTCGTCTCCGCAAGCAACGATGCCCGGCGGCGAGATCGCATTCGGTCGCGGTTCGTCCCACCACCCTGCCGAATAAGCGCACCAAGTGAGCACGCGAGATGGATTCCACTGCTCAAATCGACTCGTGAAATGCGCTCCGCCAGAAAATCCGTAAAAGAGCAAAGGCAGATCGCGACCGTATATCTCGCGAATGCCTTTGAGAAGCACCTCACCGGAGCCTTTCGAGGCGTAGTAGTAGCCAGTGCCGTCGTGAATCGCGGGCATCGGCGAAGAAAAAGACAGCCCCACAAGGCCAAGCCGATGCTCTTTTGCAAACGATATCCACGCGTCGGAGCGGATCAGGCTCTCCCCGCTTCCATTGCACCCTGGACACAGGATGAGAACGGCTCGCGGATTGGCGACTGTCCTGACGTAGTGCAACTCCGCCCGATCCATATTCACCCCCGGCTCCAAGCGAATCGTTTTGACCTCCTGAGCTGAAAGAGACGAAACGATGGCCACGAAAAGGCACCAGAGGAGACCAAAAAGGAACCGCTGATGACGCGGATAAGGCGGATGAAGAGGAGGACGTGAGAAAACCATGTTCATAAACAATCCGCCCTATCCGCGTCATCCGCGGTCACTCTCCCCACTTGTCTCACGAAACGTTTCCATTCCAACTTCGCCTGTTTAAAATTGATCAAGATTGCCAACTCCAAGCCAGTAATCGCGAGGTAGCCCGCCATTTGAGCCAAATGGGTTTCGGTGAACGATGTCACAACTTTGGGATCAACAATCGCTTTCCCGTCCACGATCAAGTCTGGAATCAGGACGCCCACTCGAACACCTCGGTAATCTACCGGAAACTGCCGCTGTTGCTCAACCCGATGGCCGGCCGCTTCGAGTTCTACGACCAAGGCATTCTCGTAGATTTTTTCATCAAGCCCAGGTTTGAGTTCGTTCAGAACTCGCATCGACGCCCCGAGATTGTTCTTGCTGAGCTCTCCGTGGATTAGCATGGACGACAAAAGCAGTTAACACCGATCACCCGGATATAACAGATAGAGATCATTAGCTCAGTGCAATAAGGTAATTTCATCCGCCCCATCCGTGTCATCTGCGGTCTCATTCGAGATTTCTCCGTTTGATCGTTGAGGTGAGAAATACAGTGGCAATCAACGCAACCGCTACGTGCGCTGCCAGAACGGCCATGCCCAGTGGGTAGGGAGCAACCCATGTCGCGCTGGACTGCCGGACAATATCGAAGTAGCGGGTGTCTTGGAATGTTTGTAGATACCCGCTCCAGCCCCAATACGCTGCGATGAACGGGCGGCAAATCGTGCTGAGCCATTCGGGTAGGGCAAGGGCAGCACCGGAAAGCGGAAGCTGAAAC
>Ga0163147_10008797_pt1 | contig 11100 bp, 19 predicted proteins | sample OliLakLV19MP6G1_FD_148597 | JGI IMG/M metagenome (GOLD analysis project Ga0163147, IMG submission 148597) | Freshwater microbial mat bacterial communities from Lake Vanda, McMurdo Dry Valleys, Antarctica- Oligotrophic Lake LV.19.MP6.G1 | ecosystem: Environmental > Aquatic > Freshwater > Lake >...
GCCATCGATAGAGATATTAATGCAGCAATAAATGTTAGAAGGCTCGGTACGAGCCTTGCGATATCCGGCGAAATAAATTCGCCGGATACTTTCAGAAGCCTCGCCCTTTAGGGCGAGGTAGTTCACCAGAGTTGATACGGAGGATTTTCTTTCGTATCCTGATGACAAACGAACAGATCGGGTTTGTTGCGAGATCGATGACGGAAAAGTTTCTAAAGCCTCAATTCAATAGGAGCTGATATGGTTACATGGTTTAAGAATATGTGGAAGCAGTTGACGACAAACGATACTCACGGACCGATGGATTGGTAATGAGTAAGAATAGCGCCGAAGATAACTGTTTAGACTTGTGCCTTACGCCAGGCAACAAACTCTATGATTTTTTCTCGGTTACTAAACGAGAAATCTTAAAAGACGCTGGGATATCGATCGATGTCATCGTAAAGATGAATCTCGATGAAGCCCCGGATGTTGCCACAACCGGAAAGCTTCTTTTGGCTTTTATGGAGGAGTGGGCTAAGTCTCCAGAGGAAGATCGTACAGCTGGCGCGCTTGAAGTCTTAGATAAGGCTAAGAACGCTTTATTAACTGCTAAAGCCGTTGCTGATGGAAATAATGGCGTATTCATCGGCAAGGCCGCCGATCCTATCGATTAGCAGGCATTCTTTGTAGAGTGACCGACCTTCACACCAGGCTTCTGCTATTTCTTGCAATCTTATTGTGGGGTATTGCCGGAGCTTTGCAGAAGGTAGCCGTTGGTAAGATGAGCGTTGCTTCTGTGCAACTGGTGGGAGTGGTCACGGCACTCTTCGTCATCGTCATTTACTACATGATATCTGCTGCCGCTAAAACTCCTACATGGACTACTAGCGGAACTTATTGGGGTATCCTCGCCGCACTAACCTCGGTGATGGGCTCGATTTTATTTGTCTATCTGTTACGTGGACGTGACGCTAGTTCTCTTATGGGCTACGCAGCTTGCTATCCGCTCGTAACATTTATCATTGCCATTCTGTTTATGGGTGAAGCCTTTACCACGACGAGACTCGTTGGTATTGGCTTTGTTCTTTTTGGTTTAATGATCATGGGGCGATAGTTGTCGATAACTATCAGATAGGTACATTTACATCACACTGATGTATAAATTGATTTTTAAATCAGAATCACTGCCATACAAAGGCGGATTGTACTGTATTACGAATACAATTACAAATAAATCTTATGTTGGCAGCACTGTTGATTTGCGTAAACGATGGAATGTGCATCGTAGTCTTTTAAGAAACGGAAAGCATCACTCGCCTTATTTGCAAAATTCGCGGAATAAGCACGGAGAAAAAGCTTTCAGTTTTACTGTCATTCAGTACACAGATGATTCTAAAATTGCTCTAAGCCCTACTGCTAAATCTAATGCTGGCTCTAAAAAGTCCACAGAAACAATAGCTAAAATGGTGATCGCCGCGCGATCACCTAAAAGAAAAGCTTGGGCGTCTGAGCTTGGAAGACGTCCTAAATCCAAAGAACAAAAAATAGCTATGTCGATAGCCGCTATGGGCAAGAAGCCTTCAGAAGAAACGCGTGCAAAATTACGCGCAGCATCTGCTAAACGTTGGAGGAAGATATGACTGAAATCTACTTTAGTACCGACATTGAATCTAATGGGCTTTGCCCAGGAATTTTTAGCATGCTGAGCTTTGGCTCGGTTGCTTTTATGATTAGTCCTGACAGGAAGCCTCACGTTGTCGGACAGTTCTATTCTAATCTAGAACTTCTTCCAGGTGCCGGTGAAGATCCCGACACGATGGAGTTCTGGAAAAAGAATCAGTCGACCTACGACGAGACTAGAAAAGATCTTCAAGACCCTAGCGACGCTATGAAAAAGTATGCGGCTTGGATTGATTCCTGTTGCCGATTAAGTTTCAGTACAACGGCTAAGCCAGTGTTTGTTGGTTACCCAGCTGGGTTTGATTTTACTTTTATGTATTATTACCTGCATCGTTTTGTTGGGAAAAGTCCATTTAGCTTTTCTGCTTTGGACATCAAGTCATACGTGATGGCTGTTCTAAAGACAGACTTCAGAGAGTCGACCAAACGAAATATGCCGAAGCGTTGGTTTCCGAAGCTCCCGCATACCCACAACGCTTTGGATGATGCCCTCGAACAAGGCCATCTGTTCATGAACCTGATGTTGGAGCACACCAATGCTAAGCAATGAAGAACAAGAGAAGTTTATTCGAGAGTCTGTACGCGAGGTTCTTGATAAGAAGACTGCAAGTAAACCTTTGCTCAAGAAGTTTGCCCGTTTGTTTTCTGACAATCATTCTGATGCTATACATGACGAAATAGGCAAGATACTATCGAAGGTTACGCCAGCTAATTTTCATGCTTTCATGTGTAAAGTCCAGGAGCTGGAAACATTCTCCAACGTAAACTATACGTTGGTCGCAGATATTCTTATGAAGCGGCCCGACATATTCTCTCTTAATACCAGGGAGATGTCGTCTATTCTTTCCTACGCCGAAGATGATCGGTTCGTATCATATTGGGAGATGGCGGTAAACAAAGGCGCGATAGAGAAACTGATCAGTGAGATGGATCACAGCACGATCAAACGTATCTCTGAGCTGAAGAACTTGAAGAACAATCCGCTGCTAATCAAGGCTGCCGAGACATTTGTTCGTAGTCGTAAGGGTGAAGCCAAATCGCTATCAGCCATTCAGAATATGCTACCGACCTACGGTATGCTTGCTAATCATACTCAGTATATGAAGGAGCAGTTCGAAGAACAATATCTTTTCTATCTTGAGCACAAGAAGGTAACTTCTAAGTGGGAAACTAGAGATTATGTGAGCGCTCTTTGTCGAGGCTTGCGTAACTATAAAGACAAAGATTTTCGTCTGGTGCTAATTCGTAAGCTGGTTCTGATTCAGGAACCTATTCTTCAAAAGAGGATGGCTCGGGAGTTCTCGAAGTCTAGACGTTATCTGAATATGGCTTGAGGTTGTTATGAGAGTAAAAATTATAGGCAACTCATTCTCCAATGAGTTTGAATCGGATGTCATCCCTCGTATTGGAGAGCTGATTAAGATACGTAAAGCTGAACATCGTGTTATGGATGTTCATTGGCGAATGAAGAATACCGGCGTTGAACTTTCTTATGCGAAAGTGTTTTTAACTCCATGAGTAAAACGTTTGCTGATGATTTTGTAGAGCTATATAAAAAACACAAGTCCAGTAAGAAATACTTTCCAAATGATTTGGTTTATGTATTACTTCACCAGTATCTACAAACAAATGCGTCATTCGTAGAAAGTTCACTTGAAACTTTCTTCGACGGGTTAAAAGAAGTTGACGAACGCGATATTAAGTTTGCTCTTGATGTTGCCAGAATAACTGATCGCAAAGCATCTATTAACAAAAAGATTTTCGATATCACGTTGTCGAAAAAGATTATTAAGTGTTCAGCAGAGTTCCGTGGACTGCTTATGCAACACTTCTCAACGAGAGAAGCTCCTGTGTTCGAGAACTATCTGAAGTGCGCTCTGGATGTTTCAAGTCCGATAGTTATCGGTAAAGACGATGCTAAATACTTAGCCAAGAAAATCTTGAAGAGTAAGATCACCTTGACTAGAAAACAAAGTGATTTTATTTTGAAATCATTTGCGAATACGAAGATTGAGAAGGAAGGCCAGTATCTGGTTTACTTGAAGACGCTGGATTATTTAGCTGTGAATAATCCAAAAGGATATGAAGTCTTTGAGCAAAAGATTGATGAGCTATATTCTGATAAAAATGTTAACTATATTTTTACCACTCCTAATGTTATCATAAGCATTTTGAATACTTGTTCTAATCCAGATCTCAAATGTAAGATGGCTAAAAGATTTTTAGTTCCACCGTATTCAAGTAATCGATATATTCAAAGAGCAATATCATCTAAGATTCCGGAAATACAAAAGCTATTGAATTTCCAATAATATGGCATAGTTGGTATGCCAGATGCCAATCCATACGATTCAAGTTTAGTTCCGATACCAGAGCGAAGCGACGATGCTTTAAGTGGCAGCGCTTTTGCCAATAGTATTCTTAATCTTCCACTAGGTCAACAACGAGAAGATAAGATACTAGAACAGTATGCATCAGGTAATGTTCCGGCTTTTATGCGGAGCTTGTGTGAAGTTACTGTAAAGGTAGGAAATGATTCATTAACATTCTTTTGCTTACCAGATTATATCTGTGTCGGTACGGATGATGATTATTTCCGCACCCCGGTAAATCCAGTTACCGCTCAAAAAGTTGCCGATCTTTTCAACTGTATGATTCCCACGAGGAAGATGGTTGATAACATATGGAAATCATCTAGGAAAATAGCTCCAGCACCTTTACCACCTGGAGCAAAGATGACTACGGTTGAATATTTTATTCAACACGACAAGGTAGTTGCAAAGCAGTTGGCGGCACTTAGTGGCTTCGAGCTTGGTAACCTACTTGATGGTCATCTAAAAAATGTCGTCATCAGCAAAGCTCTTGGATCATATCCGCACAATGTAATCATTTACGGCTGGCATCAATTGAACGGCGTAGCGATACAGGGTCAGAACCCTAAAAGTCATGACAGTCATTATGCTGATTATAGTCATGGTATACGACTCATTTGTAAGACCGGGCTTTTAAACGGTGTCTCAGTAGATATTGCAGAGGTCATTAAGACGGATAAGCTTGGACTTCTTTCTGATGAGGGGCCTCACCAGTTTGTCCGGTATCCGACGTGATTGGCGGGAAGCGTAGTTACGGCGCCCAAGCTGGCTACAATCGTGCCATGGGCCTTGCGAGACCACCGGGCTATACCCAAACGATAACCCCTCTGAATGGCCTGTGGGAACTAGGCCGCTAGGGTTTGCCGGGCCTGGTGAATATCTTGACGAAGGCTGGCGCTTCATACCATGTGCGATGTGCAAAGGAACTGGTAGGGCTACACGATTAAAAATTGTGTCGAGAATACCTAAATGGATTTTTAGAGGAGCCAAGATATTTCTACACATCGTTAGCAGATACGACAAAGCATGCGGATTAACTCGAAAAGAAAACGCTCTGCTGGCAGTGAACTACCTCGCCCTAGGGCAAGGCTTCTGAAAGTATCCGGCGAATTTATTTCGCCGGATATCGCAAGGCTCGTCCCGAGCCCCATTGCTACTTTTTTGGAGAATGATAAAGTTAGCCTTCCTAGTCGACCTGGGTCTGTGGAAATTGTAGCTATTCTTAAACCTTGGGAGGAGCCAGACCAATCTTGGCGAATTCTATCTTCACCTATCCCGATGATGATTCGTAGCCAGATGTCTAATTTTCAGTTAGATGGTAACGTTAATTATTATATTCAGGCTTTTATTTACGCCCGCCGTAGCAAAGGTTCAAAGCATACTGAAGACTACCAATGGATCGTTGGCAAAGATAATGTATTGCTTAAAACTGGCGTTTGCCTAACCATTGAGCGAGCCCAAAGAAATGCTGACTTCTTTCTAAGAAAGCTTAAATGTAGGCTGCTTAATCATAAGCACCAGGCCTTTGCATAATTGGTTATCTTTATATGAAGACAGCTTCACAACTTTTAATAGATTCAAACGTTTTCTTACGTAAGGCAATGAAATTGCCGCTTGACTCTTCTCCGCATGGTCAAGCCGGGCTAATGTTTGACGATCTAAAAGATGATAAACCATCAGCTCCTGAGAGTTTTTTAGCCCCGCCGCAAAAACAATTTGGATATATTGTTGAAGGCCTAGAGCAAATAAAGAGCGATATTGTTGATTTCAACATGATGAATCAGACAGCGAATGTACCCAGTGCGCACAAAAGATCTATAAAGACCCTAGAAGACGCCATTACTAAAGCCGTACCGTTGGTACGAAAAGCAGAGCACAGTTCCTCAGATCTACAAGAATTACAGTTTGTAGACAGCGTCATGTTTCACTGTTTCAAAATGTTTCGTGGTGCCGGATGGCAAATGAATGACCTGGAAGGTTTCGAGGATTTACAAAAGTCTTTGTATTATTTTGGAGAAACATTTCATCAATACGTTGAAACTAAATTACCGTACCCAAGTCAAAAAAATGAATGGTACAATCTACTTGTTGATAAATCTCAATGAGACGTGATATAATAGTTTGTAAGATGTTGTTTACCTAGATATCCGCCACACTCCAAGGCTCACCTCCCGGACTCTACTTATGTAGACAACCAACTGGAGGTTTAGATGTCTTGTACTAAAGATCAGTATTCTTTTTCTTTGCAAAAGAATCTATTACTTTTGAAGAGCAAAATAAAAGGTTTAGCTGTAGAAGTTAAACGTGGGCGAGTGGCTCACAAAGAAATGAAACCACTTACAACGCAGTGGTACAATACGATGATGCTTACCAAAAGCATTGGCGAAGAATCGAGATTGTATTTATTAGCATATGGATTTCTGCGTGGTATGCCTTACCATTCAATGGAATCAAGGACAGCAGTTAAACCGAAGGCTGATTTAATTCTTAAGGTTATCCACGATCACCTTCCATCGTGGGACAAAGATAAATGGACGATCGATATGATCGAAACGTTTCTCGATGTCGAGTCGGAAGATCCCACACCTGATTCTTTCAGTGTGACGAAGAAGGAACATGCAAAGCGATTGCGTCTGGCTGCCGAGTCGTTGACCCGGCGTTGCACGAATGAACCAAGCACAGTTGTTCAAGTCCAACTGAAAGACTTTTCAAATAAACTAAGTTCGCTAGCCCGAAACTATGAAAGAGACGCACATGACGTAGATGACGACAAACTCCTCTAACAAACTCTATCTTGTAACTAGAGCCAACCTAAAACCTGGTCAACAGGCATCCCAACTCGCTCACGTGTCAAGAGAGTTTCAGGAAGAGTGGCCGGATATAGAACGTAGTTGGTATAAAGAATCCAACACAATCGTTCTATTAAGTGTAGCGAATGAGCATTCGTTACGCGAACTGGTAAGTAAGGCGAACGAATTAGGAATCAAAACGGCAACCTTTCGGGAGCCGGATTTGAAAAATGCGCTAACTGCAATCGCATTAGAACCTTGCGAAAAATCAGCAAGTCTCTGCCGAGGTATAACCACGGCGTTGCGAAACACGTACGAAGCGCATGGGTTGGCTGGGGCTAACCCAAATGGCCCTGGTAGCTTAGTCCTCAAAGCAACCGCCTCTAACGCGGTGATCCCAGGTGAAAATCCTGGCCAGGGCGCCCTTCCTCTCCGAATATGGGAGAGGGTGAAAGGATTCTTTTGTTGAGTGTAGTGCTTCGGCCTTGGTCAAATTGCCCTTGTGATGAGGATATTTGAACCAAGCATTCAGTAGGCCAGAAGAATACTTTAGAGTAACTCGTTGCCTAATCGGGTTACTTTGGTTCCGTAAGCTCGTGGAGAGTCCAGATATGGAGGGTTGGGTCAGAACCAACACGGAACACCGCGAAGAGATAACATATCAATTCGCTACTGCCCTCTTAGCTCAGAGAAAGAGCGACGTCAGTACCGCAAGGTCTAGGCGTAGGTCCCTGGTTCAATTCCAGTAGAGGGCTCAAATATCTACGGGAGATTAGCTTAGTGGCCTAAAGCAGGAAATTCTAACCTTCCGAACATGGGTCCGACTCCCATATCTCCCACGAATCTTAACGTTACTTATCTTATTAAAAGCAGGGCTTAGAACCCACGTAACTCAACGAGTTCGAATCGTTGACTAGAATAATTGAAAAACATTGAAACCAGCAAGCGGTCACTCAGCGCGAAATACTGAGTACTCGGAGAGATAGCTCAGCGGAAGAGCATGGCACCTAATCCGTGCCAGGTCGGATGTTCAACTCATTCTCTCTCCACTCGGTCAGTGACCGGAGCCTTTATGGCCAAACGGATGCGGTAGCTCATTGATAGAGCATTCAAGACTAGTCTTCAAAAGCTAGAATACGTCATTCCAAAAGGATGGCTAAGGACTTGAAAGGTAGGGGGTTTAATTCCTTCCCGTGTCACCGCAGCGATGGTGTAAATAATTATTAACATGCCGGAGCTAATATACCGGAGAAATGCAGGTGCGAGGCCTGCCGCTGCAACCACTTCTTGTCGAGAGTCCCAATGAAACATTCCTTTGCTGATCAGGTGTTCAAAGTTATCGATTTTGATAAGGAGCATGCGGCAATGATTTTTGAAATTGATCATATGGTCGAAACATTCAAAGTCTCAGATAGAGATTTTGATAATTTAGTTTCTGCCACCATTGGTGAACTTTTCGTTTTCAACGATGACCCATTGATGTCGAACCTTACGAAAGCCCAGGCTCAGTCGGTCTACGAGGCGCTACGCACAACCTATGGCTGAAATTCCTTACAGGTCACCAGATATGAAAGATCAATCTTACGATAAGCTTGAGAAGCTTAGGCTCGATGCTGATGAGCGTCGTCACAAGCGCGAACTGGCTCAAAAGGATTCTCAGAACAAAAGAGAATTAGTGCAGGCCAACAAGCTTGATCGCCGCCAAAAGTTTTGGAGTAACTACTCAGCCAATGATGGTTTAGCATTTACGCTATGCGCTGTCATGGCCTCTATGGCATTTACGCTATGCGCTGTCATGGCCTCTATGGTTGCAACTCCGTGCGTGATGGCAATCATTTACGCAGTTCATATTTGGAAATGATTAAAGAGCACCAGATTTTTTACGTACATGCTGGAGAAAAATATACCGATCCTCCAGTTGTTACCGTAGCTGCTGCTAAATTGAATGAGTTTAGTAAAAAGGGTTGGTACGCTATTTCGGTGTCGACAACTGAAAAGGGGAAAGTTCTCTTGCTGTGTAGCAAGAGATATCGCATTAAGTAATATAGAATAATCTGCTGGTGGAGTGCGGAAAAACCTACGGGTTGGAAGCACGCTTGCCTAAAACGGCAAGAGGCCGTAGGTTCGAATCCTACCGCTGGCGCCGAGACATAAGACGGTTTAAGTCCGCTCTATGGATCGTAAAGGTTAGATCGGCTGTCTGACAAACAGCACTACAACTGGATCTTGTTGTAAGGTAGTCATTTAAATACCCTGAGTCTAATCGATCGCGCGGGTAAGTATAATGTAAAATACCCTCTGTTGGAAGTAATGCAGGTTCAAATCCTGCTCCGTGCTCTGGTTGTCGGTATCTCCAGTCACTACGATAGGAGGCACACCTCAGGTGTGTGGGTAATTCCGTACCGTCGACCTTCAAACTGGGAGTTTTTATCATTCTCCAAAAAGAATACCCCTCCCTTTAGGGAGGGGATGAATTTTTGTTCAGAAAAATATAATGCGTTATGTAATAGTAACAATGGGGCTCGGTACGAGCCTTGCGATATCCGGCGAAATAAATTCGCCGGATACTTTCAGAAGCCTCGCCCTTTAGGGCGAGGTAGTTCACGAGTCACGCAATGGATATTTCCAACTACGTGAAAACGGAAGCTTCATTTCCTATCGGTAAGTATTATTACGATATCGTAACCATGCACCATCATGGTTGGTTTGGCGATGAAAAGTATGACGATGAAAGGTTAGAGATCGTCAAGCATCTAAAACTTCCTGACGGTGAAAAATTTCCGATGACTGACTCTGCGTATTACGATATGGAGCGAATCGAGCGCGGCGAATTCGATGTGTTTCAAAAACCGCCCACCGATCCTAGCAATACCAATCATAAGTTTCATTATGATATGCTTGGAAAAGATCTTACTGTATACAAAGAAGCGATTCTAAGATTTAGAAAACTTGAGGTACTCATTTAAGACATGACACGCAAAGATAAAACCCTACGCGATGGCGAGCGGCAATTCGGAGCTAATGATGTCTGCTATGTATGTTGTTCTGGTTAGAAATTAGTTATAGGAGATTATCAAATGAATGATTTTGTGAATAATTCTGTGAATGTTTCTGCGAATAGTGTTACCATTAATGGTGTTGAGTACGTTCGGCGTGATGCGGCAGCGACACCTGCTGGTACTCGTGCGTTGATCGTTGTCGATCGTGGATGGGTGTTTGCTGGAGATGTGACTATGGTTGATGGTCGTATCAAGCTGTCTCGTGCGGTGTGGTGTTTTTCGTGGAACGAAATTGGACTTGATGGAATGATTGCAGATCCTAAGTCCAAAAAGGTTACTCTGAAGCCTATGCCGAATGGGGTGGACATTCCGGCTGATTCGGAAATCTTCCGAATCCCGGTGTCTGATACTTGGGGACTGTAATGGAGCCGAAGCGGCCGATTGGCCATAGCAATGGCTATGGCTATGGCTTTGGCCATGGCAATGGCTTTGGCTCTGGCTATGGCTTTGGCGATGGTTCTGGCAATGGCTATGGCTATGGCGCTGGCTTTGGCTCTGGCTATGGCTTTGGCGATGGCAATGGCAATGGCTATGGCTATGGCTATGGCGCTGGCTATGGCGCTGGCTATGGCTCTGGCTATGGCGCTGGCTATGGCGCTGGCTATGGCTCTGGCTATGGCTTTGGCGATGGTTCTGGCAATGGCTATGGCTATGGCGCTGGCTATGGCTCTGTAAATAAGAATACACGTAGGCGTAGATCTTAATGATGGAACCGAAACGACCGATTGGCCATGGCTATGGCTCTGGCCTTGGTTATGGCTCTGGCTTTGGTTATGGCGCTGGCTTTGGTTATGGTTATGGCTATGGTTATGGCAATGGCTTTGGCTCTGGCTATTGCTATGGTTATGGCTATGGCTATGGCAATGGTAATGGCTATGGCAATGGTTATGGCAATGGCTATGGTGATGGCAATGGCTATGGCGATGGCTATGGCTCTGGCTATGGCAATGGCTATGGCAATGGCAATGGCTCTGTGAATAACAATAAACGTAGGCGTAGGTCTTAATAATGGAACCGAAACGACCGATTGGCTCTGGCTCTGGCGATGGTTATGGCAATGGCTCTGGCCACTCCGGCTTCTTTGTTAAAGAAGGAATTTTTTATCATTCTCCAAAAAGAATACCCCTCCCTTTAGGGAGGGGATGAATTTTTGTTCAGAAAAATATAATGCGTTATATAGAGTAGCAATGGGGCTCGGGACGAGCCTTGCGATATCCG
>Ga0163147_10008810_pt1 | contig 11093 bp, 10 predicted proteins | sample OliLakLV19MP6G1_FD_148597 | JGI IMG/M metagenome (GOLD analysis project Ga0163147, IMG submission 148597) | Freshwater microbial mat bacterial communities from Lake Vanda, McMurdo Dry Valleys, Antarctica- Oligotrophic Lake LV.19.MP6.G1 | ecosystem: Environmental > Aquatic > Freshwater > Lake >...
CCGCAACGTGGGAGAAGGGGCAGGGGGATGAGGGGAGCAAGCACCGATGCTGTGATGGTCGAGGGCTAACCGAATAATGAAGGTTGACCGAACGTTAAGAATGGATGAGAACCCTTGCAATCTATGGACAAAATGTTGACGACACTGTGTAGGTAGAGTATACTCACAGACATCTGAAAGAGAATATACCACCACTGGTTGAGAGAGGAGTAGGAGCGTCATGGCTGTACAGCATCTTGACGACTACCAGCCCGAGAGTATCTACCGTGCAGATTCGATACCTGTGCAAATGCTTGAGGCACCAGATGATGCGGCACTAGTCGTGTCGATCGCAGCTGGAGATAGCAGCGCCCTCGAGACGCTCTACGACCGATATGCGACGACTGTATTTCGCATGGCGATACGGATTTTGAAGAACCGCGAGCAGGCCGAGGAGATCGTCCAGGAAGTCTTCTGGCGTGTTTGGCGGCGCAGTTCAAGCTTCGAAAGCGATCGTGGCCGTGTGGCGCAGTGGCTATTTGGCATTACCCATAACCTGTGTATTGATGAATTGCGGCGCATGCGTTCGCGGCCAAATCCGGTATATGAGCAGGTCGATAATCCTGTGATCCGGCAGTTAGTCGATGAGCACAGCGATGTTCCGGCAGCAGCATGGGCTGGTGAGCAGCTCCGCATGATCAATGAGGCCATGGACTTTCTGCCCATTTCGCAGCGCGAAGCGGTCGAACTCATGTATTTTGGCGGGCTTTCGCACCAGGAGATTGCCTCCAAATTGGATCGGCCATTAGGGACGATCAAAACCCGGGTGCGGCTCGGCTTACAAAAACTGAATAGCCTGCTGAGTGCACGTGGCATTCAGGGTTGTGACGCCTGCTGATGATGCGAACACGCTGTATGCCGATCTGATGAGCCAATTGGCGCGAGGGATAGATATCCTTCGCGCCTTTTTATGATGGTGCGACGTATTATTTTGCGATGGACCTGGCATAGAAGCACCATGGGTAGGGGCGGTTCGTGAACCGACCATCACGGCGGGCAATCTTGGCAGTGCGGGCGGTTCGCGGACCGCCCCTACGATCATTGCGAACTGCGCTTGACAAATACTGACAAATTCGATTACCATGCCATATGTCCAATTGATTACGCGCATTACAATCAGAAATACCCCAACTTTGATATGACTCCCGCGGGCTTTGCGGCGGGCTTTTCTCTGTACGACAACAGCGGCAGCTTGTAAGAGTTGCCGCCTCATTCGGTGGTTCACTCTGCTCAGTGTTGAGCTTTTCGAAAGGAGCGCTGGGTGAAAATCTCGGGCAGCTACACACTTGATGCCTCGCAGGATGAGGTTTGGACGGCGCTGAACGATATTGAGGTGCTTGCACGGGTGGTTCCTGGCTGCGAAAAGCTGGAACAGCACGGCGAGAACGAATTCGAGGGCACCGTCAAGATCGGCATTCAGTCCATTCGTGGTGTTTATGGTGGCCGGATTCGGCTTGTCGATGTGCAGCCACCGCATCACTATAAACTGATCGCCAATGGCAAGAGCGCTAATGGCGTTGTCGATGGTAGCGGCACTGTCGATCTGGCCGAACAGCCAGATGGGAAGACGCTGCTGACATATGGTGGCGAGGCACAGATTGGTGGGGTACTGGCCAGCGTTGGGCAACGCCTGATTGAAGGGGCATCGCGCCAGTTGATCAACCAATCGCTGAAAGCCTTGGCAGAACAGGTTGCTCTCCGCCGTCAGGCGGCCCAGGTAGCATCTGTCCCCACTGCACCAACCCTCCCAGCTGCGGCAGTAGCCGCTCCTGTTAGCCCAGAAGCGAATGGTGTTGTGCATGCACACGATTCGGCATTGAGTGCAGATATTGACCAAGCGGCCCCTTCCGCAGCACCAATTCCTGAACCAGCACCGCGCAAAACCGTGATTGTGCCCGAATCCGAGCAACTCAAGCCGGAATCGGTTGTGAGTGGCATGATTGTGGATCTGTATAAGGAACGGCCCTGGATCGTCTGGGTTGCCGTTGCATTTGTGATCGGCTACCTGCTTGGTAAATCTGGGCGGCGCTCATAATATCTGTCTCTAGATTGGAAGAAGCTTCGATGAGGAGGTGCTCAACGTGACCACGATCTCCGTAAAAGTGAATGGCCGAACCTACAAGAACGATGTTGAGGCGCGGACGCTGCTGGTTCACTACCTGCGCGAGAGCCTTAATCTCACCGGAACCCATATCGGCTGCGATACCAGCCAGTGTGGCGCGTGTGTCGTTCTTGTGAACGGCCAGAGTGTGAAATCCTGCACCATATTGGCAGTTCAGGCCGATGGAGCCGAAATCACAACAATCGAGGGTTTGGCCACCAATGGCCAACTGCACCCACTTCAGGAAGGGTTCTGGGAATGCCACGGCCTGCAATGCGGCTATTGCACACCAGGCATGATCATTGCCGCCTACGATCTGCTGCAGCAGAACCCGAATCCAACCGATGATGAAGTGCGCCATGGCCTTGAAGGCAACCTGTGCCGCTGCACCGGCTACCACAATATCGTGCGAGCGGTTCAGTATGCGGCAGCGAAGATGCGCGATGATGCGGTACCGGCGTAAACATATGGGTGCGTATTGATGAACATTGACCAAATAATCGGGGAACAATGGATGCTCTTCCATCCGCAGGCTGAAGCCTGCGGCAAGGGGACGATGAACCCTGGCCGCAGGCTTCAGCCTGCGGGGCATGGATAGATCGTCACGTCAATGAATGACGCTAAAGGGGAACAGCAACGATGGCTGCCACGACGAAAATGGTTGGTCAGGCGCTCAAACGGCGCGAAGATCCGAAACTGATCACCGGTCAAGGGAATTTCCTCGACGATATTAAGCTGGCGGGGATGCTGCACTGTGCTGTGCTACGCAGCCCATATGCCCACGCGAAGATCGCCAAGATCGATACCACCAAAGCCGCCGCGCATCCTGGTGTGGTTGCGGTATTTGTTGGCGACGATATGCTTGATATCAACCCGATGCCCTGTGCATGGGCGGCTGGCGGTGTCAAGAATAATCTCAATACCCCACGCGCATTAGCAACTGGCTTCGTCCGGTTTGTTGGTGAAGGCGTGGCGGTGGTTGTCGCCGAGGATCGCTATATTGCTCGCGATGCCACCGATCTGATTGAGATCGATTATGAGCCGCTCGATGTGGTTGTGGATGCCAAGAAGGCAACTCTGGTTGGTGCTCCGCAGCTGCACGAAAACGCACCCAATAATATCGTCATGGATTGGGAGTGCGGCGATAAGGCCAAGACCGATGCGGCCTTTGCGGCGGCAGAAGTGACCGTCAAAGAAGAGATCATCAATCAGCGCCTGATACCAACCCCGATGGAGACGCGCGGGTCGATTGCGCGCTATGAGCAATCCACTGGCGAATTCACGGTGTGGATGACATCGCAGGCACCGCATGTGATGCGCTTGCTGCTGACGGCGTTTGTGTTCGGGATTCCCGAGCCAAAGCTGCGCTGCATCTCGCCCAATATTGGTGGCGGGTTCGGGCAGAAGATCTTCTGCTATAACGACATGGCCTTCACGATGTGGATCGCCCGCAAGATCAACCGCCCGGTCAAGTTCATTGAGGATCGCTCCGAGAACTATAAGTACTCAACTCACGGGCGCGATCATATTACCGAAGCGGAGATCTGTGGCACAAAGGATGGTAGCATTACTGGCCTGCGGGTCGGGACCTATGCTAACCTGGGTGCGTACCTTTCGACGATTGCACCTGGCATCCCGACGACCCTGTATGGCCGGATTATCACTGGCGTGTATAAGATCCCAGCCGCCTACTGCCACGTCCAGGGTGTGTATACCAATACCGCAATGGTCGATGCCTACCGTGGCGCAGGGCGACCCGAGGCCAGCTACCTGATTGAGCGCATGGTGGATCGGTTTGCTGCCGAGATCGGCATGGACCCAGCCGAGGTACGGCGCAAGAATTTCATTCAGCCAGATGAGTTCCCCTATCAGAATGGCCTTGGTTTGCTGCCCTATGATAGCGGCAACTATGAGCCAGCCCTCGATAAGGCATTGGCATTGGCCGGTTATGCCGATTTCCGTGCCGAACAGGCTGCGGCTCGCGCACAGGGCAAGTATCTTGGCATTGGGCTCAGTTCGTATGTTGAGATCTGTGGTGTTGCCCCAAGCGCCTGGATCGGTGCGGCAGGCCAGGGCTGGGGCGCAGGCCTGTTCGAAAGTGCCAATGTTCGTGTGCATCTAACTGGCCAAGTTGTGATTACCACCGGTTCGTTACCACACGGCCAGGGCTTAGAAACAACCTTCGCACAGATCGTTGCCGATGAACTCGGTATTCCCTACGAGAATGTGGTGGTTGAACACTCTGATACGGCTGGCACGCCATTCGGCTATGGCACCTATGGCAGCCGCTCGCTGGCAGTTGGCGGGACGGCATTGTACAAGAGCACGGCCAAGATCAAGGAAAAGGCCAAGAAACTGGCCGCCCACCTGCTCGAAGCCAACCCAGATGATATTGTGTTTGAGGATGGCAAGGCCTTTGTGAAGGGCTCGCCGGATCAATCGAAGTCGTTTGGCGATCTGGCGCTCCAGGCATCGTTGGCCTACAGCCTGCCAGATGGCATGGAGCCATTTCTGGACGAAACGACCTACTATGATCCGCCGAATTGTACCTTCCCATTTGGCACACATATCGCCATTGTTGAAGTGGACGGAAACACCGGCCATGTCGATCTGAAACGCTATGTCGCCGTCGATGATTGTGGCAATCAGATCAATCCATTGGTTGTGCAGGGCCAGATCCACGGCGGCATCGCCCAGGGTGTGGCACAGGCGCTGTATGAGCATGGTATCTACGACGACAACGGGCAATTGGTGACTGGCACACTCATGGATTATGCCGTTCCAACGGCTTCCATGCTGCCGAAATTCGAGTTGGATCACACCGTCACGCCCAGCCCCGTCAACCCGATGGGTGTCAAGGGTGCTGGTGAGGCTGGTACGATTGCCAGCGCACAGGCTGTGATGAACGCAGTCATTGATGCCCTGACGCCATTTAATGTCAAGCATCTGCAGATGCCCGCCACCGCCGAGCGCGTCTGGCGCGTCATGCAGCCGAAGTAACGAGTTCATGGATTCAGCACAACGCGAGGTTTTGGGTTGCGTACCGCTACAGAACCAGCGAACTGCTGCACATCAAACCCGGATCACATATGTAATTGCTATGTACGAGGAGTTGCGAGCATGATCCCAGCATCATTCGATTACTTTGCGCCAAAATCAGTGACGGAGGCAGTCAACCTGCTTCAGCAGCATGGTGAGGATGCGAAGATACTGGCCGGCGGCCATTCGTTACTCCCAGCCATGAAGCTGCGGCTTGCCCAGCCAACCACCCTGATCGATATCAGCACAATTGCTGAGTTGAAGGGTATTTCGTCTGGCAGTGGGCTGACGATAGGGGCCGGAACGACCTATCACACGATTGCGACATCTGCCGATGTGCTCAAGCATTGTGCCGTTTTGGCCGAGTGTGCGAACCAGATCGGTGACATTCAGGTTCGCAACCGCGGCACAATTGGCGGGGCGATTGCCCATGCCGATCCAGCCGCCGATCTGCCAGCCGTTGTATTGGCGCTCAACGCAACCGTCACAGTTCAGGGCCTGAATGGCAGCCGTGATATTAGCGCCGATGAGCTATTTGTCTCGATCTTCACAACCGCGATCGAGCCGAGCGAGATCCTGACCAAAATCACCGTTCCTGTATTGGGCGCTGGTGAGGGTGCGGCCTATGCCAAGCTGCGCCATCCAGCATCGCGCTATGCGATTGTTGGCGTTGCCGCCTATGTCAAGCTCGATGGCGGGAAAGTGGTTGCGGCACGCGTCGCAGTCACTGGTGCAGGGCCAATGGCCGTTCGCCAGCCAGCAACAGAAGCGGCCCTGATTGGCAGTGATGGTGGCGATGCAGCAGTTGCAGCGGCAGCCGAGGCAGCCGGTGAGGGCAATGAGTATCTTGGCGATATTCATGCCTCCGCCGAATACCGCCAGGCCATGGTCAAGGTATATGCCAAGCGGGCGATCAGCGATGCATTGGTACGCGCACGGGCGTAATTGCCCTCACCCCCTGCCCCCTCTCCCACGCCGGGGAGAGGGGGATTTTCCATTGTGAATCCTTGGCACCCTAACCACCATGCGATAGGGGCGAATCTTGTGTTCGCCCCATCCCCGATGTGCGCCCGCCTGCAATCCAAAGGCATCTCCATAGGTAAGGGCACGCCCAACGCCGGTTCATGGTTGGCAGACAATTGATGCCCTTCCATCCGCAGGCTGAAGCCTGCGGCAAAGGGACGATGCACCCAGCGCCGCGTTTATGATCAGCCCTGTAATTTCTCCAGATGCTCCTGGTGATGATCGTACGATGCAATCAGGATGAATGCAAGCGGGTAGCCATTCAGCCACGGGTATCTGCTTGAGTCCAGTAGATCCTTTTCGGAAACCGCCGCCCCTAATTCCAGAAAGCGCAGAAACCCTGTTCTCCAATCACGCTGCACATCTGTCCATGGTGTCTGATGGTGGGATTCATAGATCCAGGCATTCAGGTAATCGGTAGTGTCTGTGTCTTCCGAATCGGGGTTCAGCACAGCGGGCCATGCGGGGAATTCAGGTTCCCGATTGAGCACAGCGGCTTCCAGGCGGGCAATCGAGCGTTGCTGCCAGGCCATGACATGGGCAATACTATCCTTGATCGACATGTCGCCAGGCAGATTTGGTGTGGTGATCTGCTGCTCGCTCCTACTGGCCAGCAGTTCTTCCCATTGCTCGAATTCCTCACGCAATGCTGCCAGAATATGTTGTTTCATATGCATGATTATGCTCCTTCTGTAGCAACGCCATGGCCACTGATATTACAGCATAATAACACCCCTAACTATGAGTTGAATGAAACATTCCCATATCGATAGCTCATTTTATCCAACATACTTTTCTGGTATGCTTTTAGGGTGATTTTGTAGTGAAAGCAACAAGCAAGATGCAACGAAGAGCACTTACATTCCTGTGTTTCACCCTTTTGGTTGCGGCCTGTGCAGCACCCCAACCGCCTGCACCAACGGCGACGGCACTTCCGCCAGCAACCGTTGCACCTGCCCCAACCGTTGCACCTGCAGAAGCTGCTCCAACGCCAGCAGCAACGGTTCCTGCAACGCCAAATGCCACTGTAACGCTCGATACACTCAGCGATGATCAGATTCGGGCGGGGATTCAGGAGACGCTCGATACCTATGCCAAAGCCTATAACGATAATGATCCCGAATTGCTCAAACAGGCCGTTGATCAGACCAATCTGCCATTTCGCCGGCTGGTGCAGGGCCGCTTCGAAACCTATCAGCAATCGATCGGTGCTGGCCAGGGCAGCTTTGGCTATTCTGTCAATTCGGTGTTGCGGCGCGATCTTGGTTTCATTCAGGCGCAGATAGCGAGTGATGGTGGCAGCGTATTGGATTGGCTGTTCCGGCGGGTGAATGGCCGCTGGGTGCTTTCTGAGCCAACTGAAGATCAGATTGGCAAGCGCCAGCAAACCGAGGATAGTGGCTTTTTGTTCCGTACCTATCCATGGGCCGATGATGTCAACCCCACGGTCATCAAGCTCATGAAGGAAGCCCGCAGTACCGTGCTGGCGCGCTTGGGCAAGGCTCCCGATAAACCGGTCGATGTGCTGATCAAGCCAATCTTTGGCCTACCACCGCCAGAGGGTTCCAATGTGCTGGCCTACTATATCCGTGGTAGCCGCCCAGGCCTGCCAGCCCGGATTGTTGTGTATGCGCCGCATTCGTATGCATTTGGCTCATATGATCCGGCAAAGGGCTGGGAAGCCGATCTGTTGGCGACCTTGACCCATGAGTATACGCATCTGACCAACGACCAACTGTTTACCCCGATCGCACGCATGGCGGATTGGATGTACGAAGGGTTGGCCGAGTATATCTCCGATCCAGATGCGCCATTGGGCCGCGGCGTGCCATATGCGGTTCAACAGAACCAGATCATCCCGATTGTTGATCCATCCGAGCGCTTCGATAAGCAGGATCTGCAGCATATCTACACGCTGGAAAAGGATGTCTCACTGGCCTATGGGCTGGCAAACACCCTGGTTGCCTATACGGCAGAACGCTATGGCGGCATCGATGGGTTCTGGAAGTTGGTGCAGGCCTATGATCGGCTCCAGAACCTGGATGCGGCATTGCAAGAGGCCTTCGATGTGGATCTAGAGACGTTTGATCGGGGTTGGCGCGAATGGCTCCAGCAGAAATATGGGTAACCGCCCTCACCTCTGCTGCGCTTCCCTCTCCCACGCCGGGGCGAGGGGGATTGACCTCTTGCAAACACTGTGCGCCCCTCCCCACCGGTGGGGAGGGTTGGGGCGCGGGCTACCGAAATGCGGCCACCACAACGGCGGTCAGCAGGCTACCACCGATCAGACCATACTCAATAATCAAGCGGCGCGTCAGGTTGCCCTCGAGATGGCTTTGCAACAGGCCAGTCACAACATGGAAGATCGCTAGCAGCAGCACACCACCGAGCAAAAATGGAGCCGCCCAATAGTTGAGCGCCCATGTCGATTCGGCTAATGTGATCCCGACAATCATGCTGAGCAGGGCGATATTGCGCTGTGGTGCCCATTGGAGCAGGGCATAGGCCAGCAGGGCACCGCTGAGGCCGATCAGGCTTGCCGAATACAGCCAACGTAGGCGTGCATAGTAGATCGCACTGAACACCCCAAATGCCAACAGCAGCACAATCACCTGCAGGCCGAGACGGGCAATCTGGCGCACATCAACACGCCGATCAAGCGCATAGTGTTGCCCAAGTAACGCGGCCAGCAATAACCCGCCACTGATCGCCACCGCAATGATGCCAGCAATCGCCCCGAGATTGCCACTGAACAGCCGGAAGAGGGCGAATGGCGCAATAATGGCGAAGGATGGCAGTATCCAGAAGCCTGGTGCAATCTCGATTCGCACAAACCCGAGATTGATTATTGGCAAGGTGCGCGTCTGCATATCGGGATGGCTGCGAATGATCAGATCGGCACCTGTGCCTGTGATCAGCACCAGCGAGCCAATCAGCAGCCAGGAAAGCGTAATGGCGGGGAGATCGCCACCCAAGCGGGCGCGAAAATTATTTGGATTAATATCGATCAGAAATATGATCGTCATGCCAATCAGTACCAATAGCACTAATGATACAATGCGATCATAGCGTGGGCGTGGTGTGGAATTCAACATACCCTCCTCAACTGGAACGGCATTGTAGCCGTTTGGGCAGTTGATGTCAATCAAAATATCGTAGGGGCGGTTCGCGAACCGCCCTCACTGTCCAGCATTGCCCATCATGGTGGGCGGTTCGCGAACCGCCCCTACCCTGGATGACGCCGTGGTAGCCTATCCGAAAGAATACGCCGCACCCAGTATGTAGCCAGGTGATTGATCAACATTCATGATGAAGAATACTCGAATGGTGCAGGTTGCTTCCTTGCTGCGTTCACGCACCTTCTTGCTGGCACTGCTGACCATTCAGTTTGTGCTTGTGAACCTGGCCACCAATCCGTTGTTTGGCGATGCCCCACGTAATCTACATTGGGGCCTGCTGACAGCCGAAAACCCGCGCTTTCTGCTCGGCGAACCAGATACCTTTGAGCGCATCAAGGGCTTCCCTCCCGATCCGCCAACGCTCTCGGAACTGCATCTGTATGGCAATCCACAGAGCAGCCTACACCGCTGGTGGGGACCGCTGGCACCACTGCTGTTTGCTGCGATCTGGAAACTGACTGGCTCCTACACACTGCTCCAGTTGGTGATTCCACTTGCCGGTGCGGCAACCGTGTTGCTGCTCTATCTCCTGGCTCGCGATATGCTTGGCCCACGATCAGCCCTGTTGGCGGCTGCATTCCTGGCCTGCTTCCCGATCTTCCGCCAGTATGCCAGCACATCCTATACCGAGGCGCTCTCGGCGCTGGTGTTGACGGCAGCACTGCTCTTCTATCGCCGCGGCAGGCTTCTGGCCACCATCCTGCTTGGGTCTCTAGCTGTGCTAACGAAGATGGATCTGTATCTGTTGTTTGTCGGGGCCATCCTCGGTTGTGCCATTACTGGTCAGGCACCCCCTGGCGCACCCATACCCGAACGCAGCAGCGCGAATCAGGAATCGCATAGCGCGAATTGGTTTGTATCGCGATACCCACATTGGCGCTATCACGCAGTTGTGCTGATCGGCCCGCTGCTGTTTTCTATGCCCTGGATCTGGCTGCACTACCTGGGGAGCGGCAATGGTGGCCCAACCCGTGGCCTCTCGGCAGGGCTGTTTGCAATTATTGCTCCGCAACTGCTCGAGTTACTCTTCTACATTCCGTGGTATGGCGCGTTGATCACCCTGGCGGCGATTGGTGCCGCTGTGTGGGCAGGTCTGCGGGCGCAGAAACTTGCACAGGCGGATGCTGGCATGTTGCTTGGTTGGCTGGCAGTTGGCCTGCTTGTGCTGCTTGTCTATGCAGCAACGCCTGGTGCAGGAAACAGCCCGCGCGTGATCATCCCGGCACTGCCAGCGCTGGCGATCCTGTTTGCAGCCGGGTTTGGTGCGTTGAGCGCAGCATGGCGCAGGCGCATTGGCTTCTATCTGGTTGCGATCTTTCTCTTGATCAACCTCGTTACAATTGTGTTTGATAGCGCAAGTGGCAGCGCCGTTCGCAGCTATATGCCCGCCTGGGATGTGTTGCGTAGCAGGCCACAGGGCTATGTGCTGACCGAGAAATACTGGCAGACGATCCTGTTCACGCGGCAGAAGGCCACCTGGTTTGAGTCCGATCCACAGTTCGAGGCGAATATCATGCACAACCGTACCAATTTCGCACGCTATATCGAACAGTATCCCATCCGCTATGTGCTGCTGCCACACGATGGCCCGCTTGCCGCGCCCGAGGTGCGCGCCTACCTGGATGCCAATGCCACTAGGGAGGATGTTGGGACGATGGTGATCTATCAGTTGCCGTGACTTCCCCCGCGCCCCAGCGTGGGAGAGCTTTCAG
>Ga0163147_10008812_pt1 | contig 11090 bp, 15 predicted proteins | sample OliLakLV19MP6G1_FD_148597 | JGI IMG/M metagenome (GOLD analysis project Ga0163147, IMG submission 148597) | Freshwater microbial mat bacterial communities from Lake Vanda, McMurdo Dry Valleys, Antarctica- Oligotrophic Lake LV.19.MP6.G1 | ecosystem: Environmental > Aquatic > Freshwater > Lake >...
GTTTTCGAGCGTCGCTGCTTCCGTTCCCGGCGTGAGGTAGATCATCACATTGCCGGCCAGCACAACAATATCAAACTGTTGACCGATATTGATGGTTGAGAGATCACCAAGCCGCCAATCAAGCCGTGGCGCTTTTGCCCGCGCCTGCGTCAGCATAACCTCATCCAAATCGACACCCACAATATCGACACCACGCCGAGCCAGTTCAATTGCCATGCGTCCAGTACCGCAGCCTGCATCAAGAACCCGATAGGGTACTTTGGGCTGATGAATGTGGGTATGCAGCAATGTTTCGATAAGATTTGCCTCGCCATGGATATCCATGCCCGCTGCGGCCCGCGCTTCATAGGGAGCATCGTATTCGCGGCCAGTACGTGTACGGGTGGCTAACCAGGGATTGGCTTGGCTGGATCGCCGTTCATCACCAGTGCTGATCTGTCCGAGTGGCGGTTCATGAAGATCTGGCATGATTCCTCTTCCACGCCGCATTCCTGCATAAGAAACACCTACAAAGAAGGCGGGCATACAGATTGATGCACTATTCTACGCCTGATCGGTACCTGTCGGCAAACCTGTAGAGAGGCACAGGGTGCGACGCACCATCTTGCGTCTCTACGTGCCTCCCGCAACCACTATGGCACCATTTGGTATATATTCTCAATAATAGCCATAATATATATCAATATTCAACAAATATATTATTGACTCTTATAAAGATTGTACTATGATTGCAATTATTCAAGTGATATATGGAGGGCATTATGAACGAAGAGCGAATGCGGGTATTGGAGCTTCTGGCGGCGGGCACGATCAACGTTGTGCAGGCCACCCAACTGCTAGAAGCGCTCAGTGATGGTTCGGAACGCCAGCAACCACCACCAGCGCCGGCGGCAACAGAATGGACGCCACACTGGTCTGGGCGACCAGCACCGGCACCAACAAATACCAACACGAACAGTAATACCAATATGGATGGTGGGCCACGACGAGGCCGCCCGCGCATGCGCCTGGATGATCTGGCAGGGCTGAAATCGATGGGTGTAACTGCCGAGTATGTGCGCACCATGCGTGAACTGGGCGTTACCGGCGGAAGTGCGGATGAATTCAGTGGAATGGCTGCGGTTGGTGTCACACCCGAGTATGTAGCGGCATTGCGTGATGCCGGCCTCACGATTACTGATGGCGGGGAGTTGACCGGACTGCGGGCCGTTGGTGTCACACCCGAGTATGTGGCCGCATTGCGTGATGCCGGGCTGACCGAACTCGATGCCGGGGAGCTGACCAGCATGTTTGCGGCGGGAGTTACCGCCGAGTATGCCGCCGAGATAGTTGAGGTAGGCTTGATCGACTTCTCAGCCGAAGTTTTGGCAGCATTGCCCTTAGACAAGGCCATACCGCCATTTCCGTTTGTGGGCGAAACCCGCAGCCTGGAGCACTAGATGTATCCATTGCTCACCAAAGATCCACTCACGAATGAGGCCTTGCTCGTGACGCGGCTGGAAGGGCCAACAACCGGAATTGTGATTGAAGGGCGCTTTCATCTTGGCTGGATCGGCCGGTTGACGCCCGAACAGCTTGAGTTTGTTGGCGTATTGGTGCGGAATCGTGGCAATCTGCAGAAGGTTGCCAGTGATATGGGTGCTTCCTATAATACCGCTCGTAATCGCATGGACGATATTGCAGCAGCGTTGGGTGCGCCACAGGAGAGCGAAACGGCAACAGCCATGCCTCCTGCGCCACCCATTCCACAGAGCCAGAGTTCTGCCACAAAACGGGAAATCCTCGACCGATTGGCCACTAGTGAACTGAGCTTCGATGAGGCGATGCGGCAGATCAAGTCATTATCGTAGGAGTCAGGAGTCAGGAGTCAGGAGTCAGAATACGTCGATCACTCATATTCAACACATGTCATGCTGAGCGAAGCGAAGCATCTCACGAATCGACGAGGCCCTTCACTTCGCTCATCGTGACATGAACTCGGATCAAACGTATGATTGGTTGTACTTGGTTCTCGTTCTCTTGGCCCTCCCGCCATTCCTCAAAATCGCCCAAATGGCTGATATGTGTGCGGCCTATTCCTGCTATGATCGGCGCATGAATGCACAACTCACCAAACTGAGCAAATTCCTGAGCCTGGTATTGCGCCATGATCCGGCCAGGATTGGGCTAATTCTCGATGACAATGGTTGGGTTGCTGTTGCAACGCTACTGGACGCAGCACAGCGCCATGGCGTTGCACTCGATCAAGCAACACTACAGCAGATCATCGCCGAGAACGATAAGCAGCGCTTTGCGTTGAGTGCCGATGGGCTACGTATTCGCGCCAGCCAGGGCCATTCGGTTGCGGTTAATCTGGCGCTAGAGCCGGTTGCACCACCCGAACTGCTCTACCACGGCACCGCCAGCCGCTTTCTCGAATCGATCCGCCAGGCCGGCTTAGAGAAGCGATCACGCCAACATGTTCACCTCTCTGGCGAGCACAATACTGCTGTAGCTGTTGGGCAGCGGCATGGCCAACCAGTTGTGTTGATCGTTCGAGCCGGGGAGATGGCTGCCGCCGGGTTTAGCTTCTTCCGCTCTGAAAATGGTATCTGGCTGACGGATCATGTGCCGGTAGAGTACCTCACTATTCCCAAATAGATCGGGAAATCAGCACCTCTAGCAATGATCGGCATACACAGGCCACAACGGCTTGGGCTATCAGCAGAAGCATTTGTTGGACGCCAGCCATCGAGCATTCGGCAACGTAACACCAATTCGTATTGTTGTCTATATCAACATCGTGCTCCTAGCAGCACCAGCCAGTGGATAATGCCATGACCGATACTCTTCATATTAAGATCATTGCACAAAAAGACTTGAACCAACCGCAGCGTGACCAGATTGTCGCGCTGTGTTCGCACGCCTATCAGGAGGATTTCTCCTCAATTGTTCAACTTCCCTATGATCATCCCGTCCACATCCTCGCGTATGCCACTAGCACGCTCGTCAGTCATGCGCTGTGGTTTACCCGTATCCTCTCCTATAACGGTTTACCTTTACGCAGTGCGTATGTCGAAGCGGTCGCGACACAGCCGGCTTTCCAAGGACGTGGGAGTGCTGGAGCTCACCGCACTGCCCAGCATCGGTGAAGAGCGCTGGGTCCCGTGGGTCCGAGAGACAGACGTCCTGCTGGTAAATGGCGGCGATGCACTGTACCTGTGCCACTGGATGCGGCAGTCCGGGCTGGCGGATCTCTTGCCGTCGCTGAGCGAGACGATCTAGGTAGGATTCAGCGCCGGGAGCATGGTGATGACCCCCCGTATCGGGGAGGACTTCGTCGGGTGGAAATCACCCAGCGGTGATGACAGCACGCTGGGGATCGTCGACTTCTCGATCTTCCCGCATCTGGACCATCCGGCGCTGCCGGAGAACACCATGGCCGCCGCAGAACGATGGGCGGCCACTCTCGGAAATCCGGCGTACGCGATCGACGACGAGACCGCCATAAAAGTGGTCGATGGCGCCGTCGAAGTCGTCTCCGAGGGGAACTGGAAGCTGTTTACACCCTAATGGGGTGTGGGAACTGGTTCGTTCTTGCGCGCCAAACGAGCCAGGAGCGGCGCAAGGTTCAAATCGCTGAGGAAGACGAAAAATAGACCAACAAAAGCTCCAACGGCAGCCCAACAAAGCGTGTACCCGACGCTAGGGAGTCTGCCGCCCGCTTCGCGGCAGGCAGTTTTCTAGGCCTTATCATTTCCCCAATCGGACGGCGTTCCGCTGCCCGCCCCAGCGCGGGTATCCCACTCGGGAAGAACACCCTCAGGGACGTGACGCAAACCGTTGGGCGCATAACACAAAAACAAAGGAGATAAAGATGGACAAGAAACAAGCCATTACACTTGTAGAATACAACCGTTGGGCTAACCATCGCGTCCTCCTCAAAGCGAAGTACTTGACATCCACTGAGCTAATCAGCACCACAACCTTGAGCCATCAAACTATTATGGGAACACTCGTTCACATTCTTGACACTCAATGGTATTGGCGGGAAGGTGTGCAGTCGGGAAAACTGCCCACCAAGGCGCTTTCCCCCGATGATTTCCAAAACCTTGCATCGCTGCGCCGAAGATGGGATGAGGAAGATCAACTACTTTTAAACTATGTGCAGGGCTTATCGTCGGAAAAATTGAACGGTTCCATTACATACAATTGGCTCTGGGCACGCCCTCGCAGTCGTCCCCTTTGGCACATTCTCCAGCACATAATAAATCATGGAACTCATCACCGCAGCGAGGTTGGCCAGCATCTGGCAACTCTGGGTCAGTCCCCTAAAGGCTTGGACTTCATAAAGTTTGTTTCGAAGGCGAGTCAATAGATAGTCAATGCGCCTAACAAAGTGTGCATCCGACGCTGGGGAGTCTGGCACCATCTCAAGCAGTTTTCTACGCCTTATCATTTTTCACATCGGACGGCTTCGCCGTCCCCCGCCCCAGCGCGGGTAACGCAAACTGTTGGCTGGCTTCGAAAATTGGGTTATTTTCATCTTGACAAAATAGAAAATGTGTTCTATATTAGATGCAGCATAATTCTTACAAGGTATGATGCAGTGCTTCACTTTCATCTAAAGAAGCACTTGAAAACCTATATGACAAAGGAGAAAGCTGTATGACAACAAAAGAACTATCCATGGCTATTTCAACCGTATCAATGGGGAGTCTGTGCCATCTCAGGCAGTTTTCTACGCCTTGTCATTTTTCACATCGGACGGCGTCCCGCCGCCCACCCAGCGCGGGTAACGCAAACATGTTGGGCGGCTTCGCTACGTTTAAAAACTGGTTTATTTCCGCGTTGACGATGTAGAACATTTATTCTATAATCCGATAAAGGAGATTTCACATGCGGAAAATAATCGTTTCATCATTTATTACGTTGGATGGAGTAATACAAGCACCCGGTGGACCTGAGGAAGGTTTCAAATATGGCGGTTGGAGTGCGCCTTATTATGATGAAGTTGTTGATCAGGTCTCGGAAAAAAACAAGAAACCTGCTGCGGATTATCTTTTAGGTAGAAAAACATTTGAGATTTTTGCCTCCTTCTTTCCTGAACATCCAGAGATGTGGCCCAGCATCAATCATGGCACAAAATACGTTATGTCCAGAACCATGAAAAAGTCAGATTGGGAAAACACCGTATTTATCGACAGTTTGGAAGACATTAAAAAGCTCAAAAACTCAGAAGGCCTCGACCTCCAGGTTGGCGGCAGTGGTCAGCTTGTTCAGCTGCTCCTTAAGCATGATCTAGTGGACGAAATCTGGTTCTTAATTCACCCGTTGACTCTTGGTGAAGGGAACAGGTTGCTTGCCGATGGCACGATTCCAGCAGCATTTACATTAGTGGAGAGCTTGTCCACGCCAAGCGGAGTGATCATTGCCAATTACAAGCGAGCCGGAGAAGTCAAGACAGGTACGATGGGAGGTTAAAATGACTGCTAAAAACGACAGTTCAGTCAAAGACTATATTGCTTCACTTGATGATGAGCAAACCGTAAAAGATAGTCACGTGCTTATTGCAATGATGCAACGAATAAGTGGGCACGAGCCAAAGATGTGGAATGTGGGCACGATCGGGTTTAATACCTATCATTACAAATACGACAGCGGGCGCGAAGGAGACGGTCATATTATTGGTTTTTATCCAAGAAAAGGTAAGATTACCGTTTACCTAATGGACGGCACAGTGCGCCACTCTGGATTGCTGGCTAAGTTAGGTAAACATACTACTACTGGGTATTGTGTTTATATCAAGCGGCTTAGTGATATAGAGCTGCCAATCCTTGAGCAAATCGTGCAACAGTCTTATGAGTATATAAAGTCAAAGTCCCAAGACGGGCATATAGACCGAATATTATGGCAAACTGAAAAATAGGCCTTTCTGTCTTACCTATTAACGATTGTATTTTAACGTCCGCTTGCCCAGTCTTCAAGCACTGATTAAATTAGTTTTTCTCGCCAAGTTCTTGCTAAGATCGCGCCTAACAAAGCGCCCTAAGCAATCGCCAGGATAATGCACCTAACGCTGGGGCGCTTCCCCATTCGGGGATGATTTCGCGCCAGGCCGTTTTCTACGCCTTATCATTTTTCCGCTCGGATGGCGTCCCGCCCGCCCCAACGCGAAAAGATTAAGCAATATGCACATGATCAAAGGTCTCGGAGCAGATAATCCTGATCCTAAATTGAAAGATAAACTAATGCTGTTTGGTCAGTTCATCGGGGACTGGGAGATTGAGTCTGAGTGGTTCCTCCCGAATGGTTTGAGACCTAAAGGTAAGGGCGAAATCCACTTTGGGTGGATTCTGAGCGGTACTGCGATACAGGATGTTTGGAGTGGCGTTATCGAGAACCCACCCCAGGGCTTCCCGTCAACAGGCTTTGGGACGACTATCCGCTTCTACGACCCCACGATTGACGCGTTGCGAATTATATGGATTGCTCCTATTGGCAGTATTATTCAGACTTTTGTGGCGCGAGCGGTTGGCGATGAAATTGTCCTCGAAGGCAGGACGGTGGACGGAAAATTTCCCGAGCGATGGATCCTCTCTGAGGTTACGCCTATCTCCTTCCATTGGCGATCTGTCGAGTCCTACGACGATGAAAAAACCTGGCAGGTTACACAAAAGGTCTTGGCTCGACGCGTGAGTCAAGTTGAATGAGAGTCTGCCCAGGCAACTCTCGCGCATCCTGTGTCCATTGACTGAAGTGTGTGCCGCCGAACACAGTGTGCAGCGGACTGGCGGGTATACAAGGCCCAAAAGGAAAGGTTATTCACCCGCCAGCCGCTAACGCCAACCGTTCGGCGGTATTTGCCACGCTAACAATGGCCGGCGATGATGCTTGATACAACGAAAGCCCAGATCGACAAGAGCTTGTTCAGGCTATTGAAAGGAGATGCCGAGCATGGAAACACAACCCGAACCGACATTGGTCGAATTCGTTCGTTACAACCTGTGGGCCAACCAGCAGCTTCTGAGTGTCTGTATGAACCTCGACGATGACCTGCTCACAGTCAGCATTCCCGGTGCATATGGATCGATTTGTGAAACCTTCAGCCACCTCTTACGAGCAGAGGCCGGCTTTCTGAAGCGAATCCAAGGAACGGGTCCGCAGCCCGCATTCAAGTGGGAAGAGCGCCCCAGTTTGGCACAAATGGCAACCTTTGCAACTCAAGTAGCCGAGGCATTTATGGACACGATAGAGCGCGTCCCGCCTACCCAGAACGTCCACGAGGAAGGGAATGGCTGGACCTTCGACTACCAAGCGCGGCTGATTTTCATGTCTCTGTTTTATCACGGTGTTGCGCACCGGATCGACATTACGACGTTCCTCAGCAGCCGAGGTGTGTCGTTACCTGAATTGGATGTTTGGGGGTATCAGTCGGCGCACCCAGAGTGCTTTCAGGCAAAAGTGACGCAGGTGACTAGCGCTTGACTCACTCGCCACGTCAACACAACCCAGGACTCAACCCGTATGGCAATGCAGGTGACCGAGGCGGAGCTTGTTCTTTATTTGTTCTTCTCTTGCGGCTTGCCGCCGAGCATCGCGCTGCAGCCGACAGCCCTACTGGGGCGATTTTGCAAGTTAGAATCAGATAGAAAGCCTTCCCCTTCTATCAAACTCATCTTCTGTAGGGCTGCGGCTGAGCGCTAGTCGAACGGCGGCCCATCAAAGCTCTATCCCCTGGGCATCGCTCTCTTTGATTGTGGCAATCGTGCTTGACACTGCGACCATCTGACAGTATCGTTTGTGGCCATGCGACCAAACAATGTCAGGAGGTATTCCATGACCCATCTCTATCTGATTCGCCACGCCGATTATGTCTATGCCGAGCACGATGGTCGAAAGCGCGATCTTGGGCTGTCCCCAGAAGGTATTCAGCAGGCCGAGCGGCTTCGCGAGCGGCTTGCGCGCACCAAGGAAATCAGACCCGATGTCTTCATTTCCAGCACCGAGCGTGGTGCCCAAGAAACCGCTCAGATTCTGGTGCCAGTCCTCGAGCAGCCGATTATCTTCGATGCCGATGTCGAGGAGTGGCGCAGCGAAGATGGCAGCTTCAGCTCTGAGGAGTTCATGGAGCGCTGGCGACAGCTTCCCGAGACCCAAAAACCGTTCTACCGCTGGATTGAGGGCTACGAGAACTGGCTGGAGTTCTCCACCCGTGCGCAAATCGCGCTGAATCGGATTGTTCAGGAACACGCAGGGAAGACAATCGCCATCCTCACGCATGGGGGTGTGATTCAGGCATCGTTTGAGTATTTCTTCGGCTATGGCCTGGCGACGTTGCAACGCGCCTCGCTGGTGATGAAAAACACGTCGATCACCCATTGGTTGCAGCCGCAAAGCGCAGGCAAGTGGGTGTTGGAACGCTTTAACGATTATCAGCATCTGTGAGAGGCCGCCGTCCAACAAACGCATGGAGCCGACCGCCCCTGCCGGTGCGCTCAAGATCGGGCGTCTTTTGAAGAGTGCTTTCCCGACTTATCGATGTCACTCTCGCAGGAGCGGCGGCTGAGCGCTAGTCGTTAGGCGGCTGCTGTCCTACCACCTCCTCCTGTTGAATATGCGTAATCGATGTAGGCACTTGGCGAGGATCACAGCTATGGTTTCGGATCGCTTGTTGCGGGTTAATCACACCGATGCGCTTCGTGCGTTGATGGCATCGCGAACCATCCCCGGTCTCGCACTAGCCGTCATCGCCAATGGGCAAATCGTACAACACTACGTCCTGGGGATCACGCAGCAGACGGCTACACCGCTGACCGAGTCCTCACTTTTTCAGGCAGCGTCCCTCAGTAAGCCGCTCTTTGCCTATGGCGTTTTGCGTCTGTGGCAGCAAGGAGTGCTTGACTTAGATATCCCGCTAACCGTGCTAGCTCCTGGCGTATACACCGATTCGAACATCGCAGATATCACGGCACGTCAGGTCTTGAGCCATACGACGGGATTTCCTAATTGGTGGGAGACACCTGATACGGGGAGTCGGCTTCCGCTCGCCACACCGGGTACCCGATTTGGGTATTCCGGCGAGGGGTATGAATACCTTCAACGAGCGATTGAGCGAATGATAGGACAACCGCTTGTATTTGTCAATCGAAAAGGGAGCCATTTGATCATCGAAAAGGGAGCCATTGTGCGCATGCGGTACGCCGTTCGATCATCGAAAAGGGAGCCATTTGATCATCGAAAAGGGAGCCACGCGCTCGGAAAGCGGACACATATGACGCTAGCGCTGCCAACTCAGTGCGCTATAGCGCATCCCATCCACCGTAATATACCGTTCACGCCGTCCCGACGCCGCATCTTTCGTGGCGACATGTAACCGTACCCCAAGGACTCCTAATGATACCCGTTCGGTTTGGATGAGGTGCTCGAACTGCTGCCGTGACCAGCCCAAAGCGCGATACAGCACTGCGACGGCTTGAGAGTCTGCTGTTAACTGCGCCAATAACGCCGCCAGCATTGGTGCAGGGGGTGGTATGGGCAGCGACAGTGCGGCACATTGGCCGAGCAGCCGTTCTAGTGCCTGACTGTAGGGTTCGTCGGCATGTTGGTGGGCCAAGACCATAGCATCTGCGGTCACGGAGAGGGTAATTGCGCGTTTGATGCGCCGATGTGGCTGTGGTTTGCGGCCCGCACCGCGCCGGGTGCCGCCATGCTGCATGTGTTTCATTCTGTCCTCGCTTGAATCCTATCCGCCATAATCAAGTCGTCGATGCCATCGGATTGGGCGAGCCCGCCCGTTGTTCGCGCTGGCTCCGCTGGCGGACACGATGCGACTCACCCACAAAGGCAAGAATATGGGTCTTGTGCGTTAATCGGTCGAGCAGCGCGGCCGTCAGGCGCTCATCGCCAAACACCTGGGTCCAATCGCCAAAGCCCAAATTCGACGTTATCATCAGCGCGACCCGTTCATAAACACTGCTGCAAAATTGGAACATGAGCTGCGCACCCAGCGTACTGAAGGGGATGAAACCGAGTTCGTCCACCACCACCAGCTGATATTTCAGCACCTGGGTCATAAAGCGGTTGAGGCGCTGGTCGGCTTGGGCGTGCAGCATGTCATTCACCAAGGCGGCTGCGGTGTAGAAGCGTACCCGGTAGCCCTGTTTACATGCCGCCAGTGCCAAGCCACTGGCGATGTGCGTTTTTCCTAAGCCAGGGTTACCAATCAGGAGCACTGATTCGGCGGCGGGAATGTAGTGTCCGTGCGCCAAGGCCAGAATCTGTGGTTGGTTCAGACTGGGAATGGCCGCAAACTGAACATCGGCCAATTCCTTGACGACCGGAAAGTGGGCACCACGAATCAGGCGCTGCAGCCGTTGCTGCTCGCGTTTGCGGATTTCCTGCTCGACCAAGATACACAGAAACTGTTCGTAACTGGCCTGGCTGCGGGTGGCGTCGTCCGCCACCCGGCGATAGTGCTGGATCACCGCCGGTAACCCCAGTTGCTTCAGATAGCTTTCCAACAGTGGCGATGGCTCCATTAGGCACCTCCGGTCAATAAGCGCTGATAGGGGCTGAAATCAATGGGTTGGGTACCGATGGTACTGAGCGCCGGATGGTCGCACAGATCAAGCGTCACGGGACGCGCATCAGGATGCTGGAACTGATACAGGCACAGGCGTATGCCATCCACATCCAGGCACCCAAAGGCGAGCGCCTGGGTCATCGCTTGTTCCAGCAGCGCGGCCGGATAGTCATTGAGCAGGCGCAGGATGCGCACGAACATGCGAACCCCGTCGCCATCTGGCCAGCGCTCGCGCAGACGGGTCAAGACGTGCTGGTAGACTGCTGGCCAGTCAGCGCGCCAGCGGCGCATGGGGATGGCATGCTCAAAGGCTCCCGGGCGCTGCTCGAGCAGCGGCAGGTAGTGCAGTGGGTCAAACAGATCCTGTTCCCGGTCATAACAGCGCGGATGGGTAGCGATGACGCGCTCGTGCTGGAGCACCTCAATGACAAACGGATAGGCGCGCAGGGTCATGTGGCGCGCCGCGTGGTCAACGGGCACGGAGTAGCGGTTCGTCTCGAACACGACCTGGCTGTAGGGCGTGAGG
>Ga0163147_10008813_pt1 | contig 11090 bp, 16 predicted proteins | sample OliLakLV19MP6G1_FD_148597 | JGI IMG/M metagenome (GOLD analysis project Ga0163147, IMG submission 148597) | Freshwater microbial mat bacterial communities from Lake Vanda, McMurdo Dry Valleys, Antarctica- Oligotrophic Lake LV.19.MP6.G1 | ecosystem: Environmental > Aquatic > Freshwater > Lake >...
CCGCAGAAGGCGCGGGCCCGGAGCCGTTCCGCCAACCGATGGGCGGCATCGAGAACCGCGGCCCGGGATTCATCCTTGCCCAGAATTGGCAGGATCACCACTTGCGAGGGAGCGACCCGGGGAGGGAGGACCAGGCCGTCATCGTCGGCATGCGCCATGAGCAACGTGCCGATGAGCCGGGTGCTGACACCCCAGCTCGTGGTCCAGGCGAACTCTTCCAGGTTGGCGCGCGAAACGAACTGGATGCCGGATGCGCGGGCGAAGTTCTGACCAAGAAAATGAGAAGTGCCGGCCTGGATGGCCCTCCGATCTTGAACCATGGCCTCCATGCAGAGGGTTTGAACCGCTCCCGGGAATCGTTCGCTTTCGCTTTTCTCGCCGGTCAGCACGGGAATGGCCAGGTGATCGCGTGCGAACGTCTCATACACGCCAAGCATCCGCTCGGTTTCCTCGCGTGCCTCCTGCTCGGTTTCGTGCGCCGTGTGACCTTCCTGCCAGAGGAACTCGGCGGTGCGAAGAAAGAGGCGGGGACGCAGCTCCCAGCGCACCACGTTGGCCCATTGATTGATCAGGATCGGCAGGTCGCGATAGGACTGCACCCACTTGGCGTAGGTCGCGCCGATGATCGTTTCCGAAGTGGGCCGGATCACCAGCGGTTCGGTGAGCTCGGCTCCGGGTGCCGGGCGCATCTTTCCGTCCGGCCCGACATCGAGCCGGTGATGGGTCACGACCGCGCATTCCTTGGCAAAGCCCTCGACGTGGTCGGCTTCCTTTTGCAGGTAGCTCAACGGGATAAAGAGGGGGAAGTAGGCATTCTTGTGCCCGGTCGCCTTGAACATCGCGTCCAACTGTCGCTGGATCTGTTCCCAAAGCCCGTAGCCCCATGGCTTGATCACCATGCAGCCGCGGACATCCGAGTTCTCGGCGAGGTCGGCGGCTTTGACCACCTGCTGATACCATTCGGGGAAATCATCCGCCCGGGTGGGGGTGATGGCGGTTTTGACCGGTGCATTCATGGGAGGCGGAGGATGCAGGCTTCCACATCGCGGCGCAAGCGGGGAGCACGGGGGGGAGCGGGGAGTCTGGCACTGAAGTATCCAGCGCGCTTCGAAAGCGGCGAGGGGACTCGCCGCAGTCCAAAGCCGCCAGACCGCACATTCGAGGGCTCTGGGAAACGTCTCGGACGATGTCGAGGTCGTTGTGGTTCGGCTTCGCTCCGATTGCGGCGGCGTCCGGCACCCCAGCGTTGCGGATCTGACTCACCCGCCCGTCGGCCAGGAGGTGCGAAATTGTTACCAGGCTGTGGGTCCCCCGGGGGGCGACTCACCGAGTTGCCGCGTCCGCAGCTCGCGCGCCTGCGAGCGGCAGGGAGGCAGAACCTGCTTCATATCTGCGACTTAGCTCAATACAACTTTTCAATGATTTGTCTTGCAGGAACGGGTTGATTTTTGCTGAAGAGGGAAATGCCAATGAAGATGACGTCGCGTTCGGCCAATTTTTGCGGTTCTCGCGCCTTTGCCTCAGTTGCCCTGGCCATCTTGTATGCAGTCATTGCGGCCCGCCCGTCCGTCCCCTCCGTGCAAGCCGCTGAACCCGTGCAGATTTTCAGGTTTACAGCCCGGGTGGTCGAGGTGAATGACCCGGGCGGCAATCTGGCTGCCGGACTCCCGCTCGGCCAAACCCTGTCAGGCGTCTTCTGGTGTCCTCCACCGCTTTCGAGGTCTGGAGCTGTTGCCCTTTGGGAAAGTCGGCTGGGTTCCGAGAGTGGGCTATGGTTGTCCCTTGGGTCGTTGGCCGTGCAGCATCGCGCGGCCGCAGTGCGTGGCGTGCTGCAGGTTGTGGACGGGGGTCCGTGGGGGGTAATGCACTTCCCGATCTGGTCGTATTCCGAAGTTACTCGAACGAATCGATCGGCGGAGTCGAGATCACCGAGGTCTCTCTCCAACTGGAGGTGCCCGACGGCGGGTTGGTCCAGCAAAGCAATGGAGCGGCTGCATGGCCTGGGTTCTCGCGGTTACGATCGGTTCAGGGCTTGATGATCGAGGGTCGTCGGGGTGAGGACGGTCCTCGGGTAGAGGTTCGCTGCGAAATCACCGGCATCACGAGGGATTGACAGCCTGAGCAAGTCACAACATCCCTTCGTCCCGACCGATGGGCTACGCTGTTTCCTGGCGGCGCTTTGTGGAATCGCCCTGTTTTCGGGTGCAGCCCACCCCCAGGCAGCGCAGCAGGTTGCGACCCCGGTCTCCTCGCTCGCGGTCGATCAGCCCGTTTTCGTCGAGTTGCAGGCCTACACCACCCTGACGGTGGCGACCTCCGGTGCGCAGATCCGGCTTCGGACAGACGGCCTGGTGCCGGTCCCGGGCGATCTGGAAGTTCCCCGAAACCTCGGGGAATTCCTCGACAGACTCCGGCCCGAATGGATGGAACGCCTCTCTGCTGGGCGGTGCAGTTTTCACCGCCTCCTTCTCGGGCTTCGCACTGGGTCTTGACGGCGTCGGGGCTTATGCGGAGTTGGGCAATGGGTCGGCAACTGCGCTCTGCACGGGCAACTACTCGCTGTCCGCCTGGTTCAGGGCGTCCGATCTCCCGCCGGAAATCGGGCTCAACCGGCAGTTCGCGATCATCGCCCGGGCAAGCTCGTTCGCTCTGTCACTAAAAGCCGACGGATCGCTGGAATACCGCCATACCCTCCAGTCGGGCGGCAACGTCACCGTGACCACCCTGGCGCCGGTCAGCACCGGCACCTACCATCACGTCGCCGTCTCCGTGAACCGCACCGCAGGCACGGTTGCGCTCTATGTCGACGGGCAGTCGGCGGGCTCGGCCAGCTTTTCTTCCGGATCGAACGCCACTGCAGGGACTGGTCCCTGAAGGTTCGGCGTCCAGGACCCGCCAAGTTCGACTGACCGCTTCGCCTTCGACGGTGTGGTCGACGAGGTCCGGTTTTACGGACGAGCTATCACAGCCGGGGAGGCGGCAGCGCTGCACGCCCACCCCCTTCCTGTGGGTGACACCGACAAGGACTGGCTGCCCAATTCATGGGAGATTGCGTATTTCGGTTCGATCAGCCTCTCCTCGGGCGGAGACTCTGATGTTGATGGCGACGGCTGGAGTGATCTGGAGGAATACCAGCGGAGCACCAACCCAGCGCTGGCAGACGGGGATGGGGACGGGATCCCGGACCCCGCCGAAGCAGGCGTCTGGGGCCATTGGGGTTTCGCCGACCCGAGTGTGGCGGGCACGCTTGAGGATCGCTCCGGTTACAGCCGCAACGGCACCGTGCGGATCGAGGGCCAGACTCCCCCGCACCCAGCACCCCGATGGGTTGCGGACGGCCTGCTCGGCAAGGCCCTCGAACTCAACGGATCCGACGAGTACGCGGTGGTTCCCGGGGTTAGCTCAAGTTTCTTATGGAGTGTGCCGATTTGGCGCACAATCGGTGATTTTTTCGGTATTCGAATTCGTAAGTCATTGATAATCCACGCTTCTGTTTTTCGGTCTCCGTTGTCGTGCCTAATTCGAATATATCGATCTTGATTTCCTCCCACGGTGGTGCCATGTGCGAGCGGCGGTTTGAAAGTGGCGGATATTGGCTGCGATTGGTTACGAATGGGGGCTCTGCCCCCAAACCCCCGGAGTTTACCGCATTGGTTGCAATGAGGAAGCCCGGGCAACTACAACAACAACGATCGAGACCCTTCGGGAGCATAGCCTATGTTTCGCTCCCACTGGCCGAAAGAAGGGGACCACCTCACCCTACCTTCATCTTCCTGTAGAGATAGATCATATAGAAAAGGTTAGTCACCCCTACGAATCCAGCAAAACCAACAAGCATTGCAGCCAGCCGTCGCTCCTTCTTGATGGTTTCCCCTCTTCTCATTGCTTTTTTGGCGATCATGCCCGCACTCTCTACGGCGGCACCAACTGATCCTGACTGATTTAACTTCTCAATATCTGCTATAAAATCTTGCTCTGGAGACGGTAGGCTGACGAGCTTGGCGATTGCAAAGAATGCGATCCCGATCATGGCGGCGTTGAGAAGCATTAAGAAGCGTAGATCGGATTTCATTATATTTCCGAACGACCAAGATCAGCCATGACTATGCGCCACCAATCTCCCGAATCACCAGAACGTGCCGCGCATAGTCATTGTGCTGCATCGAATGGTTAAACTAAGCCGCTGCGCGGCGGGTGGAATGAGGAGGAGCATACGGCGGGAGAGTGGTGGCTGGAGGTGGCTGCATGGGCCGAAGGCTACGACAGTGGGCCCCCATGAACAACTCCAAATGCCCGCCGCGTCAAACTCACCCGATCATCAACACCCGAGCGGGACAGCGCCACCGCGATCCACTGCTCTACACCCATCCCTACGACTCGATGCGACGGTACGCCGAGTTGCTCGGAGTGCGGCACGACTCGCCCCGCACCCGGCATACCACCGGAGGCGGGGGCGCCTCGGGGGAGATCCCGCGGATGCGGGACCCGCAAGGGTGAAACGAGCGGGAGCGAGTGAGTCAACTACTACCGGGCCATGCGGCTTCTCCACCAGCACTTCGGTGCCGACCCGGCCACACTGGGCGAGGACCCGTTCCGCGACTACATCCTGCACGTCAAAACCCGCAAGGCCTGGAAGCCCCGCATAATGCCTGATGGTCCTCGGCCCCAAGGCTCCACCCCCCAGAAAAGCCGCCCATCCTCAGCCCGTGTTGCGGAGCCCCGATGTTCCTGCGCTCGCTCCTGGGGTTTCGAATGCCGGCCGCCATAGTCCAACCGACTTCCCATGTGATCACCACTGTCCGAACGTGGCCGGAGAATGGGCGTTTCCAAGCCGACGGAAACGGTCCCGATCCCTCGCGCACTCGTGCCGGGACCAGCGGCTCGATCTCGCCAGTTATCCACGAGAGTGATCCGAAGAAGTGGCTATGGCGCTCACCCCGACCGAAATGGCGCCAAACAAAGCGATCCGAACTGCGAATCGCGGGTTCGAATCGGAGCGGTCAGTCCCGCTCGGGGCCGGCCAACAAACATAAGAAGCATAAGCCCGCGCCGCCTTATTCGGCGGGCTTGTTCAACCAGGGGTGTAGTCGAAGCCTCCGCTGCGCTACACCCTTTATTGTTCGGCGACGGTTCATGTCCCGCCTCTGATTCGTGTTCTGTTGCCATCCACAATCCAGAGACGCTGTGAAATGGGTTCCGTCTGGAGCAATGTGAGGATGCGAGGAATGATGGCGAGCACCGTGTCGCGGTCCTGACGCGCCAATCGCAAGACAATCCGGGGTAATCCTGTGGCGGGTAGTTCTTGATGTGCGCGAAATCCAAATCGAGCGTGATGAGAATGCGTTGCTCGTCCTGGCAGACCTTGGCGATGGCCGGGTCGGCAGCGCCGCGCAAATCCTCGTCGAGGACGGAGTGAGCGTCGTGCCCGTCTGCGCAAAGCAAGGCACCCAAATCCGAAGGGAGGTTCTCATCGAACTTGGACTTCACGCCGCCACGCCGAGTGGCGTTGCGACAACGCGCTCGCGCGCAAGCTCGGCCGCGTAGGCCATCGCAGCAGCCACGTCGTCAGGTTTGAGGGACGGGTAGCTGCGGACGATGTCCGCCGGGCTGAGTCCCGCAGCCAAGTTGTCGAGGATAACCGACACAATGACACGAGTGCCGCGAATACAGGCTTTGCCGTGGCAGACGTTTGGTTCAACAGTGATGTGTTCAGTCCAATTCATGCCGTCGAAGGTGGGGCTTTTGCTGCGTTCAGTCAAGATGCGGCGAGTCAGATGCGGCGAGTCGCCTAACGTCCGCGATCACCGGCACCGGACCGCTGGCGCGACAGATGCAGGCGAGGAACGAGCCTCAGCATCTGGCGTGACGGCGGGTAGGTGTTCGGTGGATCGCTTGGTTCGCATTTATCCTGCTTGTCTCACCCAATCCCGGATGTTGCCTCCAATTCTTTCGATATCCTGGATCGACAAGACTCCACCGTGCATAACAATATTTCGTGATCGTTCTAGAACGCTAAGTAAAGACTTTGCCCATTCAAGATCAACTAAAACATCTTTAAAAATCTCCCATTGGGTTGTTATTATACTAGAAAGATCGCCAAAGTCACAGTATTCGATTTCCGCTCCTCCCCGAGCGCCGTGCCAGCGGAATTTAGCTTCCTCCTCCATACGAGTCTTTGCTTTTGTCTGAATTTTTGCTGGCACATGCGACCACCACTCCTCCTTGTGTAGCTCCACCATTGCTGCACGCACAAAATCTCGGACAACGTTTTCAAACGCGTGAATCGCTGTGTAGACCAAAGCCATGCGCTGCGCAGCAGCGACAACATCTTCATCAAGCATCTCAAGCGACAATTTGGCGTTTATCAACAATGCCTCCTCGGAACCGGATTTGTAGGATTGCTTGCGGCCTGCTTTATCAAGACTTTCCTGAGTCAGTAAGCCTCTGAAAACAAATGGATATAGTGTATCCATAGTTAGCCCAAATGATCCCGCATGCTTTTGAATATAGCGTCAAAGACCGCCTGATCTCGCGTATCAGGGAGAACGATGTTAATGTGATATTGCAAAGCACCGACAGAAACAGGCTTCAAGGAGCTGGGCCCGTTCGAGTCGGGATCAGGCTTTGTAACAGGATTTTGATCAATCTTCTCCTCCTCTTTTTGAGGAGGCTTTGGTTTTGAGAAATCAGCGATTTCACAAAGTGCAACAAAAGTCTTAGCAATATTCCGGATTACCGTGTCCTTTTTCGTCCCCTTGTATAGCGTTCTCAGCTTATTGAAGGCTCCATCAACATCCAACTTCTCGGCATCCTTATTTACCGCAAATAGTTCCGCGTAAGCCTCGCGAATTCCATCCGCGAGAATAGTCCAAGATCTGGATTTATCGAGAAATTCGTAGTAACGCTGCTGCGGAACACCATCTGCGTTGAGGAAGCCAAGTTCCTTCAAGACCCCAATAATCAATCGGTCGTTTGATCCGTCAAACTCTAGATTCTCTAAGAACTTTATGGAGAAACGGTCAGGGGCCTCAGCACCGAGCATCGATTGGAAATATGCACGAATCGCGCCTGTCTTAATTGTGTAACTATCAGGTAGTGGCATATAGTGCTGGTTTATTTTAGCGAACGTCCGCGATGACGTGCCGCTGACCGGGACGGACGGTGGCTCGCGGGTGTGGGGTTGAATGGCGTGAGGGTGTTCATCGAAAGTGGCGGCGGTCAGCGGTTACGTCAATCGCTCCGTTCTCGGTGTTTGTTGGTGCTCGCTGGCACTGGAAGTCATCTCAGGAACATGCTTCATTTGCTGGGAATTCTGCCGCTTCCGGCGGGGCTTGGCAAGCACTCGGTTAGGAGATCGGTGATCATCGGAATCCGCTCCTCGGGAATATATTCCTTAGCACGCATGACTCGAACTCGAACGGGTAGTAAGACAAGGCATCAATGGAAGGGATCTGGAGCAAAGCGGATCTTATATTTTCTGAGAACGTCCCCGGTCAGGAATCACCGCTTGCTTCTGGCATGGCTCCTGCCCGCGTAGCGGATCAGCAGGAGACATGCCAGAAGTCCCAAAGGGACGGTGATTTGCTGGACCGGTCTGTTCGCACTATTTTATAATCGGGGAGTGAAACGAGCCGCAAAATCATGAATGTCGGCTCCCTCGTGCCATTTTCCAATTAGGGCAATGGTGGTTCTATGGGTGTAAAAATGTCCATTAACTCGACCACACTCGCCGCCGTCCCGGGCAATCTTACCAATAAAAGCTCCTTCTTCATTAAGCGCACCCCTTACATTGTAGGTCGAGGGATCATCATCGGTACATTTGCAGTCAAATGAGAACTGAGTATTGTCTGGATGCACTGAATCAGTAATCTTCCAAATGTCAAATGTGCTCTTTTCCTTATAGAGCCAAACGATTGCATTATCATCAAAAGTAAGCATATATTGGTCTGTTATTCTTCAGTGTCTTCTTGAAGCGCTGTTATGAGAGCCTCCTTAAACATCATAAACCGCTTGGTAATGAAGAGTGGATCTGATAGCTCTCTGCTCTCACTGACGAGAAACTCTGTGATCAGTGTTCGGATCGTCAGCGATGGCAATGCCTCATCTTCGAGATCGCTGTAGTCCAGCGACACTCGGTTTGTGGCTTCAAAACATGCTACAGCAAGCTCAAAATCGAGGTCATCAACTCCTTGATCGGAGATTACGGTACTCAGCGGATCGTCTGGAGAAACAAGCACATCCTCAAGGCTGACACACTGGAGGATTCCGATGAAGCTGTCTATCAATTGGTCTTTGTTCATATATGTTGTGGTGTAGTTGTGTTGCGGTGGTGGTTAAAAAGAAGACTATATTTTTCGCGAACGTCCGCGATCAGGTATCCCCGCTTGCTTCTGGCGCGATTCCTGCCCCGCGAAGCGGGATCAGCAGGAATTGTGACAGAAGTCCCGCAGGGACGGGGATTAGCTGCATCGCTTTGTTGGGCTTTTGTGATTTTTCATTTGGTTCACATCTCCTTGTCGTATGTCTTGCAGCAATCGGGGTTGGAGCATTTGTAAAATCCATGCTTCACGCCGAGCATCGCAAATTCAGGAGTTGGGTCTGGCTTGATTTCTTCGAGTTTGCCTGTGTTGCGGTTGCAGTAAGGACACTTATCGCCGCCCATGGTTGGCTTGAGTCGCTGAAGCTGCGAGCGCAGTTGCTGGTTCTCCGCTTCAAGTTTTTCTGCTTGGGTTGCAAATTCCGTCGCCTTTCCTTGGAGAATCGCAATCTCGTCTCTCAGCATCGCGAGATGCTTGCCTTGGATCGTAGAGGAGCCGTGCTCCTCGATGACTTCGTTAATGAGAGTAAGAGGATTAAGGCTCATGGTACAAAGGATGATATGTTTTTGCCCAACGTCCGCGATGACGTGCCGCTGACCGGGACGGAGGGTGGCTCGCGGGTGTGGGGTTGAGTGGCGTGAGGGTGTTCATCGAAAGTGGCGACGGTCAGCGGTTACGTCAATCGCTCGGTTCTCGGTGCTTGTTGGTGCTCGATGGCAGCGGAAGTCATCTCAGGAACATGCTTCATTTGCTGCGGATTCTGTCGCTTCCGGCGGGGCTTGGCAAGCACTCGGTTAGGAGATCGGTGATCATCGGAATCCGCTCCTCGGGAATATATTCGTTAGCACGCATGACTCGAACTCGAACGGGTAGTAAGACAAGGCATCAATCGAAGGGATCTGGAGCAAAGCGGATCTTATATTTTCTGAGAACGTCCGCGATCACCAGCAGCCGCTTGCTTCTGGCGCGACTTCCTGCGTCAGCAGGAATCGTGACAGAAGTCCCGAAGGGACGGCTGTTTGGTGAATCGCTCCGTTAGCCTTCATTTTGTTTCATCAACTCAGGAATCGAAATCTCAAATGATCGCTCCAAAAAGTCAACTGTCTTTGGCTGATTTGAAAGCGAGGCTCGAATCAATTGTGAGGTAAAAAGCCCGGCGTTCTTCTTGAAGAAAGCGCCTTCTCGATCAACTGCTTTTATCCAACGGACGGCGAGAGTATATTCAGAAAACTCCTCATCGTCGGAATTTTCAAACATGTGAGGAGCTTCAAGGGGATGCTTGTCCAATCTTTTGCCTTTAAAACGAAAGTCTGATACTCGGATGGCAGGGTTGGTCACAAGTCCAACGCCCACATATCCAGCTCCCTTGAGATACGCCACGACGCAATCCCCTTCGCAAAGAGTCTTCAATGGATCGCGCCACTGTGGGCCTTGGCCCGCAGAAAGAAATCCATACTTGCGACAATCGTTCCAGCGGCGATGTGGACCCTCACCGACATTGACATAATAGATCTCTTTTCTGAAATCGAATCCGGGAATATCTTTATGTAAGGTGTCATGTGGTCTGAACTTCTCGGAGAAATGACCCTGTGACATGTTTGTTAGGGTCTTGCCGAGCTTCCATATCAGAGTCTTCTCAATGAGCAGGGCTTGGTCTTGGGTCATGTCTGTTGCAATCACTCGAATAATTGGTGAAAGGCCCGCCTCCTTGATCGCATTTAGTCGCTTCACCTTGTCGCTATCCGAGCCATCTTTGAGATGCGAGAACTTCCGCGCTCCTTTTCCTTTGCCGTAGTAAAACTCTTCAAAGTTTCGTGGATCGATATAAACATAAACGTAGTATTCAGGCATGGTGGTATTATTGTGGATATTGTTGGTTAGAAGTCATAAATTTATTCTGCATATTAAACCAAATAGTCAACTCGTCTCCCATAGAATTTCCAAGAACAATCGATGCTAAAACGTGTGTGATGTGTTCCTCTTTTGTGCCAGGCCACGGCAAAAGAAGCCACTCGTCCGATTCTGCAAGCGAACCCACCTGAATCCTTTGCTTTTGTAGGAGAATCTGAACAAACTTCCGTGCCTCTTCCGAAACGGTATCGTATGGGGGTGAGTCAATTACGGAGTTCACCGAACTCACGACCGCCTGAAGTGGAACACACGCGCACTGAAACCATCCGATCAGTTCACGATAAACATAACGTTGGTGCTGAGAGGTCATATATTTTTGCTAACGTATAAGATCAGAGACGAGAGTGGCTGGCGCGGAGCGTGCTGCTCGGAGCACGATCCGTGACAGACGCGCTCGTTCTCTGCATCGCTTGGTTAGGCTTTTTTGAAATGTGCATCGATGATCCTTTCGACGTCCGAATCAGAAAGCTCGCACTTCTTCAGTATCGTAGCCGCAGCCGCTCGGTCTTTCGTGGTAACGGCAGCATCCCATGTGGGGAAAAGCTTCAGCTCAAACAGTCGTTCATTCACGGTCATGCCGCGCAGAGCCGCTTTCTTTCTGTCTTCCTCTTCTTGGATGTCTGCCCACCAAAGAACGTCTCGATAGTCCTGCTGCGCACAACTTAGATAATGCTCCATCGTCTGGAGATCATCCTTCGCCAACTTCGCGACCGCCGTGCGGACGCGATCTGGTTCCGGTCCGGAGTAAGACATTAGCAGATGCCCCAACTGATGTGAAATATCGGATGTCATCTTTCTTTGCCTAACGTTGTGTAGGTACACTAAACTGGACTTAGGTTGTCAAGTGGTAAAAAAAGTGGA
>Ga0163147_10008814_pt1 | contig 11088 bp, 4 predicted proteins | sample OliLakLV19MP6G1_FD_148597 | JGI IMG/M metagenome (GOLD analysis project Ga0163147, IMG submission 148597) | Freshwater microbial mat bacterial communities from Lake Vanda, McMurdo Dry Valleys, Antarctica- Oligotrophic Lake LV.19.MP6.G1 | ecosystem: Environmental > Aquatic > Freshwater > Lake >...
GCGAGAAAATGGCGGCAGTCCGCGAGAAGTGGCAGAACGCCTCGCCCGAAGAGCGGGCTGAGATGAAGGAGAAGAAGGAAGCCCGCATGAAGGAAGGCCGCGAGCGGATGTCGTGGACGCCCAAAGAGGGCGAGCGTTCGCCGAAAGCTGAGGCGATGAGGCCGAAGGCTGAGGAAGGTCGATCGATGATCGAAGCTGCTCGCAAGCGTGCTGCGGAGCTCGAGCACCGAGTCAAGCGACTCGAGGCAGAGCTCGAGCGAGTGAAAGAGGCTCTCATTAAGTCTCGCGATTCTTGAAAGTCGCTTTCTCTGTTCGCGCAGCGACCGGGAAACTTGACTCGGGCTGAATCACGAAGTCTGATGGAGGGAGTGGCGGGCCGTCGCCACTCCCTCCTTTCGTATGGTGGCGGAGCTTGCCCTATTCATGTTTGCAAGCCGCTTCCGCGACCTGGAATTCCCGATGAGCAATTCCACGAGCTATGCCGCCCGTCTTTGCCTGGGCTGTTTCATCTCTTTACTTGCCCTGCCGTTCGGTACGATTCGCGCTGGTGAGCCGGCCGTCGATTTCAACCGCGACATCCGCCCGATTCTCTCGGACCGCTGCTTCGCCTGTCACGGCCCTGACGCCGAGACACGGGAAGCTGGCCTGAGGCTCGATCTTCGAGAAGCGGCGACGGCCGAGCTCGAGAGTGGCACGACGGCAATCGTCGCGGGGGATCTGGCCTCCAGTGAGATCATCGCCCGGATCACCAGCACCGACCCCGATGTCGTGATGCCACCGCCGCAGATCCGCAAGCCAATCACGCCCGCCGAGGCCGCGACGCTCGAACGATGGATCAAGGACGGCGCCGAGTACCGTGGGCACTGGGCCTTTGAGCGAATTGAGCGGCCATCATCCCCGACGGTGAAGAATGGTTCGTGGCCCAGGACGCCAATCGACCGGTTCATCCTCGCGCGACTCGAGGCTGAGGGCATCGCACCCAATCCCGAAGCCGATCGCGTGACGCTCGCCCGCCGGCTCGCGCTCGACCTGACCGGGTTGCCGCCCGAGCCGAAGGCCGTCGATGCGTTCCTCGCCGATGGGTCTCCCAACGCCTACGAGAAGTACGTCGATGCCCTCCTCGCCAGCCCGCACTATGGCGAGCGCATGGCGATCGAGTGGCTTGATGCAGCCCGCTACGCCGACAGCCACGGCTACCAGACCGATTCGAGCCGCTCCAACTGGCCGTGGAGGGACTGGCTCATCCAGGCGTTCAACGACAACGTGCCTTTTGATCAATTCACGATTGACCAGCTCGCTGGTGACATGCTCCCGAACCCCTCCCACGACCAGATCGTGGCCACCGGTTTCAACCGCAACCATCGGATCAATGGCGAGGGAGGCATCATTGCCGAGGAGTGGCGGGTGGAGACCATCATCGATCGCGTGGAAACGACCGGGCAGACCTGGCTCGGGCTCACGGTCGGCTGCGCCCGATGCCACGATCACAAATACGACCCGCTTTCGCAGAAGGAGTTTTATTCGCTCTTCGCCCTGTTCAATAACGTTCCAGAGACTGGGACGATCATGGGCTCGCAGAACCGGGCGGGTGGCAACTCCGACCCGCTCTACGAGATCGCCTCCAAGGAGCAGAAGAATGAGCTCGCCCGGCTGCAGCGGGTCGTGGCCGATGCTGAAGCAGCCGTCACTGCCGAAGCAGGGAATCTTGATGATCTTCTTGTGCAGTGGGAAAACTCACTCGGCCCGGTGCTCGGTGGCGCCGAATCGGCCTGGGAGCCCTTCGAGCCCCTTGAACTGCGAAGCGTCGGCGGAGCATCGTTCCGGCGAAGCGAGGATGGTTCATGGCTGGTCGAGGGCCAGAACCCACCCCGTGACACCTACGAATTCGAGGCCCTGCTTCCGGGCCAGTCATTCGGCGGCGTGCGGCTCGAAGTGCTTCCTGACCCGTCGCTTGCAAGCGACGGCTTCGGTCGGGGTGGCAACGGCAACATCGTGGTATCGAAGCTCGAGGTCGAGATCGAACCCGCCGACGGCGGTGATACCGTGCCCGTGACGCTCGTGCGGGCTGAGGCCGACTACGAGCAGGAGAAGTGGCCTGCGACAGCCGTCCTTCTCGGACAGGCCAAGAAAGGCTGGGCGATTGACGGCCATGATCCGACCAAGCGGCAGCCTCGACAGCTGGCAGTGTTTCCGGCGATCGCCATCAATGTCCAGGAAAACTCACGGCTGGTGGTTCGGATTCGCCAAGAGGCGTTTGACGGGCACACCATCGGCAGGTTCCGCTTGGCGATCACCGGTGCCGACCCATCCGTTCTCGGCGTGGATGGTCTGAACCTACCGAACCCGGTCAAGAAAGCGCTCACGGTGGCCCGCGACGATCGCTCCCCGAAGCAGCGACAAGCCATCCGAAAGTTCTATGTGGACCGCTCTGGCGGCGCCACCAAAGCAGCCGAGGCGACCCTCGGTGCAGCGACCAAAAGCCTTACCAACTTTCGGAACACACTCCCATCGGCGATGGTGATGCAGGAGGGGCCACCGCGGGACGCGTTCGTGTTGATCCGCGGCGAATATGACAAGCGCGGCGAGAAGGTCACGGCGGCGCTTCCAGCCTTTCTGCCACCGCTCCCGGAAGGTTCGAAGGTTGATCGGCTCTCGCTTGCGCGCTGGATCGTCTCGCGTGACAACCCACTGACCGCGCGGGTGCAAGTCAATCGTCTGTGGGAGCGATTCTTCGGTGCCGGCCTTGTGAAGACGAGCGAGAACCTCGGGAGCCAGGCCGAGTTTCCGAGCCATCCGGAACTGCTCGACTGGATGGCAGCCGAATTCATGGAGGGCAACTCGCTGCCTTCGGTCGATGGCCAGCCGGCGAAACCATGGGATATGAAAGCTTTCGTGAAGCTTCTCGTGTCGAGCGCCGTCTACCGCCAGTCGGCCGTCGTGGCGCCAGCGAACCTTGCTCACGATCCCACCAACCGTCTCTTGTCGCGGATTCCGCGCATCCGGCTCCCGGGCGAAATCGTCCGCGACCAGGCGCTCGCGACGTCGGGATTGCTCGTGCCCACGGTCGGCGGCCCGAGCGTCCGGCCTTGGATGCCCGATGGAGTATGGGATGAAACGAGTAAGTACGGCGACCTTCGTGGCTACAAACCCGACACCGGCCCCGGCCGCTACCGCCGCAGCATGTACACGATTTGGAAGCGAACCGCAGCGCCGCCGACGATGCTTCTCTTCGACGCCCCCAACCGCGAGACCTGCCAGGTGAAGCGGTCGCGAACCAACACGCCGCTCCAGGCGCTCGCGTTGCTCAACGAAACCACATTCGTCGAGGCGGCCCACGGCCTGGCGAGGCGAATGATGAGCGCGGGCGGCGATACTCCGGTCTCACGAATCACCCATGGCTTCCGACTGGCGATCGGCCGACAGCCGACAGCCGATGAGCTCGATACGCTTGTCACCGGTTTCAAGGCTGACCTCGCGATATTCGCCGCCGACGCACATGCCGCTGGCAAGTACACCGGGTTTGGGCTCGTCAAGCCGCCGGAGGGCACGCCGCTCCCCGAGTTCGCCGCCTACTCGCTCACCGCGAACGTGTTGATCAACCTCGACGAATTCGTAATGCGGGAGTGACCTCATGAACCACCACCATGTCCTCCGCGTGCAAGACGCGCTCAATCGACGTGTCTTTCTCGGCGGTACCGCTGGCGCGCTCGGTGCCACCGCCCTGGCAAGCCTTCTGGCTCCGGGGGGCACCGCCGCGGCGACCGGTTCGTCGGGGCAGGTCTTCCCAAACTTCCCCGCCAAAGCAAAACGGATTATCTATCTCTTCCAGTCGGGTGCTCCGTCGCAGATGGACCTTTTCGACCCGAAGCCCGAGATGGAGAAGCATCGGGGCGAGGATCTGCCCGCCTCGATCCGGATGGGCCAGCGGCTCACCACGATGACCAGTGGCCAGACGAGTTTTCCGGTGGCCCCTTCTCTCTTCAAATTCGCCCAGCACGGGAAGAGTGGAATGTGGTTCAGCGATCTCGTGCCCCACATGGCCCGCCACGCCGATCGCTGGTGCATGATCCGCTCGATGGAAACCGAGCAGATCAACCACGACCCGGCAATCACCTTCTTTCAAACCGGCCACCAGCTCGCCGGTCGGCCGAGCATCGGCTCGTGGGTGAGCTACGGCTTGGGGAGCGACAACGCCGACCTGCCCGCCTACATCGTGCTGACGAGTTTTGGGTCAGGCCGGAAGGACGATCAGCCACTCTATGACCGGCTCTGGGGCTCGGGATTTCTCCCGACGATTCATCAGGGTGTGCGATTTCGGAACACGGGCGACCCGGTGCTCTACCTTGCCGACCCGCCCGGGATTTCTCGAGACCACCGCCGGGCCACGCTTGATCGGATCGGTGCGCTCAACGCGACCCGTGGAAGCCTGCTCGGCGATCCCGACATCGCCGCCCGTACGGCCCAGTACGAGATGGCCTTCCGGATGCAGGCCAGCGTCCCTGGGATCGTTGACTTCTCCGATGAGCCGGCGCACGTGCTTAACGCCTACGGCCCCGACATCAAGCGACCCGGCAGCTACGCCTTCAACTGCCTGCTCGCGAGGCGGCTCTCGGAGCAAGGCGTGCGGTTCGTGCAGCTCTTTCACATGGGCTGGGACCACCACGGTGGTCTCCCCGCGGCGATTCGCGGCCAATGCCACGACACCGATCAGGCCACGGCCGCCCTGCTCGACGATCTTGATCAGCGAGGCCTCCTCGATGAGACGCTCGTCGTCTGGGGGGGCGAATTCGGCCGCACGATCTACTCCCAGGGTGCGCTCACGGAAACGAACTACGGCCGCGATCACCACCCGCGGTGCTTCACGATGCTCATGGCAGGCGCCGGCGTGAAGGGCGGGCTCACCTGGGGTGCCACCGACGACTACTCCTACAACATCGTGACACCCGATCAGAAGGTCCATGTTCACGATCTCAACGCCACGATCCTCCACCTCATGGGGGTCGACCACCTCCGCCTGACCTTCCCGTACCAGGGCCGCGACTTCCGACTCACCGACGTTCACGGTGAAGTCGTTCACGGCATCCTGAGCTGACCCTTGCCGCCGTAAAGCAGACAGATGAGCGAATCGAGGGGTTGGTGGGGCGAGTGTTGGCCTCGACTGAGTTGAAGCCCTCGGCGATAGCCGGGGGACTGCGGGTTGAAGGCCGTCCAGTTTTCTATTTCAAACGGGCTCGCCCAAGGACCCACCGTCCCCTCGCTGCCGCGAGGGGCTTCCATGCATTTTTGCGCGCATGGCCGCTCCATGAACCTCGGATGTGCTCTCGTTACTTCCGCTGCCAGCGATCGCCTTCTTCGAGCACCCTCCGAGGGCCGTCACCATCGAGCCAGCCGCGGGCCTCGACGTCCTCCCGCAGGAACGCATCCCAGAAGGCCGTCGACGTGGCGAGGATCGCCCGGTGATGATTCGGGTTACGGGTCTCGCGATCACCGGGAAGCGGCCGGTCAGTGAACGCGGAATGTTCAGCGTGATCGAGCACGAGCTCGTAGGCCCTCCCCTTCGGGAGCGCGGGAAAGACCGCGCGCCGCGACTCCACGGTCTGGCCACCGATTCGAGACACGTCATCCGTGCCCGTCATGAGGAGCCAAGGAATCGTCACGTCCGCGAAGGCATCCGCTGGATCCGTCCGTCCCTGCGCCGCGCCTGGGCTCATGATGACCGCAGCCTTGATGCGGGGCTCGACGAATCGATTCTGAACCAGCGGCATCCGCTGCCCACCGACCGCCTGCGTGGTCTGCGCCCCGAAAGAATGGCCAGACATGCCGACGCGTGAGAGATCAACCCTGCCCGCAAGAGGATGGTTTTCTTCGCGAGACCACGCAGCGAGCTGATCGAGCACCGCGGGCACGTCCTCCACGCGAAGCAGGAGGTTCTTCGCCGAGGCCGCCTCCCGCATCGCCGCCATCCGTTGAGCCCGTGGCACGTCCTGCCACACCGATGAATCGCTGCCGGGGTGCTGGAGATACACGGCGGCATAGCCACGGGCCGCCCAGTGTTTCCCGAGGTACGCCCCCATCTCTCGCGAGCCACCGAGGCCGTGACTGAAGAGCACGACCGGAGCAGCCTGAGGTGCTTTTCCGCCATCGGACGGAAGAAAGATACGCACGGGAATCGTCCGTTCCCGTCTGTCGTCGTTCACATCGAGATCGAGCGCAGCAGCCACCGCCGCAGCCGGAACGTCGAGCGGATCGTAGCCATGAGCCACATTCCACGCCATTGCAACAGCCGCGAAGACAATCGCAGTGAATTGAATCGGGCGAGTTCTATGGCGAAGGCACTGCGATTTCCATCGGCTGCAATTGGACGATGACCGTGTGGTCTCTGCGGTCGTCGACCAGCGTGATAAAGTCATCGGTCAGCGCCCTTCCATCCAGAGTGATGTAGTTTCCCTGCGAGGCTTCCCCGCTCCGCTCGATTGTAACGTGATAGAAGGTCTCGCGATAACGATAGTGAATCTGGATTTTCGGCCAGTGTAGCGGGAGGTGGGGAGTGATTTCCAGACGGTCAGAAGACACCTTCAACCCGAGCAACGATTCAATAATGAGGCGATACATCCAGCCCGCGGAACCGGTGTACCAGGTCCAGCCACCTCGGCCCGTGTGCGGGGCCACGCCGTACACGTCGGCAGCCACCACGTAGGGTTCAACACGATAGGCGGAAACCTGTTCTGGCGTTGAGCCATGCGAAATTGGATTAATGAGCGCGAAGAGATCCCACGCGCGTGAGCTATCTCCCATCGCGGCAGTAGCCATCGCTGTCCAGATCGCACTATGCGTGTATTGTCCTCCATTCTCGCGCACACCGGGAACGTACCCTTTGATGTACCCGGGATTGAGATCTGATGTATCGAACGGCGGATCCAGGAGCAGGATCAGGCGGTCGTCAGGTTTCACCAACCGGCGATCGGCGCTCTCCATGGCCTGGCTGGTACGTTCGCTTGTGCCAGCACCTGACAACACCGACCAGCTTTGCGAGAGTGCATCGATTTGGCACTCTTCGTTTACTGCCGAGCCGAGCGGCGTGCCGTCATCAAAATAGGCCCGACGATACCACTCGCCGTCCCAGCCGTGTTCCTCAAGGTTGCTCCGAAGTCGGCCTGCTTCGATCAGATAACGATCGGCGAGGCCTTCATCTCCGTGCTGCCGCGCCAGTTCTGCAAACTGCGTCAGCACATGGAACAGGAAAAACCCGAGCCAGACGCTCTCGCCCCGCCCATGCTGGCCGACGAGATTCATACCGTCATTCCAGTCACCGCAACCCATCAGTGGCAGGCCGTGAATACCGAATCGCAAGCCATTGTCGATCGCACGAACGGCGTGCTCAAAGAGCGTGCCGACGTCGTCCGACACAATCGGCAGATCGTAATTCGACTCCTCGTCGTCGCGTAAGGCGCGTGACGTCAAGAAGGGGATGCGCTCGTCCAGCACGCCGGTATCACCTGTCGTGGCGACATAGCGGCACACGGCCAATGCCAACCAGAGGTAATCATCGGAGAAGTGCGTCCGCACTCCACGCCCCGCTGGCGGATGCCACCAGTGCTGAACGTCTCCTTCTCGAAATTGCCGACCGGCTGCTCGCAGCAGATGCTCGCGGAGCAATTGAGGCTGAGCATGGACCAGGGCCATCGCGTCTTGCAATTGATCCCGGAACCCGAATGCACCGCCCGATTGGTAGAAACCGGAACGTGCCCACATCCGACAAGCGAGAGTCTGATACACGAGCCAGCCATTCGCCAGGAAGTTGACCGCGGGATCGGGAGTCTCCACATGGACGGCGCCCAGTGTCCGACTCCAATACTGCCATACGGCCTCGATGGCCCGGTTGGCGCTGTCAACGCTGCGGAACCGATGGGCCAAGACCTTGGCCTCCGTCGCGCCGCACGCTGATCCCATGGTGAACGTGATCGTCCGTTCCTGTCCGTCTTCGAGGGTGAGCGGCGCCTGAATGGCAGCGCAGGGATCGTAGCCTGCGCCGACACGCCCCGAGAGTCGAACCCGTCCAAGGGCTGCGGGAGTCGCCAGTTTTCCGTTTCGCCCCAGAAACTCTGCGCGGTCTCCGGTGAGCGTGCGACTTGATTCGCTACAGTTGACGAACGCCACGCGATCAGCGAACTCGGGGTTGTAGACATTTTTTGCCAGAATGGCGCCCGTGGCGGGATCAGCCTCTGTCACAACGTGCATGAGCGACTTGCTTCTCGCGGTCCCCAATACGAGCTCCCAATAGCCGGTAATCGACAACTGTCGCGATCGTCCCGAGCGATTGGTGATTTTGAGTTTGTAGAATTTGACGGGGGCATCTGTCGCCACGTAGACGCACAGTTCGGTGGTCAGCCCGTCGTGCGTATGCTCGAAAATGCTGTAGCCGAAGCCATGCCGAACAACGTAGGCATTGTGCCCCCGGGCCGGCAGTGGTGATGGGGACCAGTATTGCCCCGACTCTTCGTCGCGCACATACATTGCCTCGCCGCTGACATCGGTGACGGAGTCGTTGTGCCAGGGTGTCAGGCGAAATTCATGGCTGTTCTCCGCCCACGTGTAGGCGCTTCCACCCTCCGATACAACGGTTCCAAACCCAGGGTTGGCGATGACATTGACCCATGGGGCTGGTGTGGTCGTACCGGATGGCAGGATGGTCACGTACTCGCGACCGTCGCGACTGAATCCGCCAAGGCCGTTGAAAAATGCCAGGTCGCGAAAGGGCGCTCCTTCGGCCGCGGCGGTCTCGGGGCGGCGGCGGACCGGCTTCAATTGAGGAATGGCGATATCCGCACGCCCGCGCCGATCGGCTTGTTCGACCAGCGTTCCGCCGTCATCCAGCAAGACAACCCGCGCAACGGTCTGCAGCAGCTCGCGATCCTCCTCAGACATCTGTTCGCCGCGGCGAATAAAAACGCCGCCAGGACGGTCGACAAGCGAGGCCTCCGGACTGGCAGCAACCAGATCGATGATCGCCTCCTGGAGCGTCTGCCGGTACACCGAGTCGTCCTCATTCCAAATGACGAGGTCCACCGCGAGCCCCTTGAGCCGCCAGTAGGCATGCGCCTGCACAACGTGCCGCACTAGGGAGAGTCGATCGTGGTCGCGAATTCGGACGAGCACGATTGGCACGTCGCCCGAGATTCCATAGCCCCACAAACCCGATTGACCTCGGCGATTGCGAAGAAGCGTGCTCGCCCTGGCACGATGCGTGCCTGACGCATAAATGATGGACCCTGTAAATCGGCCATAGACTTGTGCGTCGGCCTCGGTCGCGTTGAGCTGCTGAAGCAGGATGTGACCGTGCGTCCAGGCCAAGTCAAACACGCGATCGGTGAGGCTCGGATCGCTATATCGTTCGGTGAGTGCATCAACGGCAGCGCGCGACTCACCCGCCCCAGTGACGATGTTGATCTGAACGGATTCATTCGGTTGCAGCACCACCAGTTGGCGAATACTGACGATCGGATCGAGCACCGGGCCTTCGCTGTTGGAAAGCGGTGACTTCCCCACCAGGGCAGCAGGGGCAGCGAGCGTTCGATGCCGGCCGATGAAACGGGCGCGATCCGTTTCGTACGAGGGCTCGCCTACGGTCTGCCCCTGCACGGTCATCATGTGCGTCATCCAAGGAGGGTGCTCCTCCGTGGAACGCGGACGACGTGTGCAATAGATCGCCTGTCGCGCCCGAACGAGCTCGGTCTGCACAAAGAGGTTGCTGAACGCCGGATGGGCTTCGTCTTGCGCCTGCGTTGCCAATACGATTTCTGCATAGCTCGTAATCTCGAGGGTGCGTCGCACGTCGGAACGGTTCGTGAGGGTCACGCGGCGCAGTTCGATATCGTCCTCGGGCGAGACACTGATCTGGGTATAGGTTTCGATCAACTCATCCCTGCGGCGAAACTCAGCACGGGCCTGGCTAAAGATCGCCTCATAGTTGCTGCCCGGCTTGAGGGTCGGTTGCCAGGCATTGGACCAAAAGATGCCGCTGTCCAGATCGCGGACATAGCAGAAGCTACCGTAACAATCACGTGTCGCGTCCTCTCGCCAGCGAGTGACGGCCAAATCGCACCAGCGGCTGTATCCACCGCCGGCACTTGTGATGGCCACGTGATAGCGGCCGTTGGAGAGTAGGTGCGCTTCGATTGTTGCACTGTTGGGATCGGTAATGACTCGCATGCTCCCGCTTTCCTCGGCAGTCACGAGCCGCGTCACATTGGCTTCGCTCGCATGCGGAAACACGGGAGCGGTGGCCTTGGGAACCCGCTCTTGCAAGAGCAACTCTGCGGAACGCAACATGGGATCGGCAAGGAAGCGGCGCTGCATGGGTTGGTCAAGAAGCACGTACGCCAGCGCCAAGAAGGTCATGCCTTTGTGATGCGCCATGAACTGCCGAACGGTAACGCTCTTGGCACCTGGGGGCAACCGTGATGGGGTGTAGTCGATGGCTTCATAAAAACCATACGCCCCTTGTTGGCCGTCCGCCGAGAGCCGCTGCAGATTCTGACAAGCTGCCTCGGGCGCGACCATGAGCGCCAGTGCACTTGCGTACGGCGCGATCACCAAGTCCTCAGCCAAACCGCGCTTCAAACCCAGGCCGGGCACGCCAAACGCCCGATACTGATACGTCCTGTGTTGGTCGATGGCGTTATAACCCGATTCAGAAATCCCCCACGGCACTCCTCGCTGGCGCCCATAGGCTATCTGCCGGAGGACCACGGCATGATAGGTCCGGTCGAGGAGCGTGTTCTCATAGTTGGGCATCACGAGCAGCGGCATCAGGTACTCGAACATCGAACCGCTCCAACTCAGCAATGCCGGTGCTCTGCCCGCACTCGTCAAGAGCCGCCCCAGCGCGAACCAATGCTCTTGATTGAAGTACCCCTGTGCAATCATGACGAAGCTGCACAGGCGGGCCTCCGAGGCCAGCAAATCATAAAAGCTCCCGTCTAATCGCCGCTCGGTAACGTTGTAGCCAACCGCGAAGAGGTGACGAGTCGGGCTGTACAGCAACTCGAAATCCATCTCTGCCAACTCGCGGGCTTGGGCAGCGACTGC
>Ga0163147_10008818_pt1 | contig 11086 bp, 7 predicted proteins | sample OliLakLV19MP6G1_FD_148597 | JGI IMG/M metagenome (GOLD analysis project Ga0163147, IMG submission 148597) | Freshwater microbial mat bacterial communities from Lake Vanda, McMurdo Dry Valleys, Antarctica- Oligotrophic Lake LV.19.MP6.G1 | ecosystem: Environmental > Aquatic > Freshwater > Lake >...
CGTGCGTGGTTGTGGTGACGGGGGTCGGTGGGGTGGCGCGTCATTCGGTTATAACTCAATTCGTCATTCCCTGTTGGGGTAATGTGGGGCTTAAAAATCTCAATGATTTTATATGACAATTCTACCGCGTGGGGATTCTCATCCCCAAAGTGAATATCTGGCAGAACGGCTATTTTCAAAAAGCGGTCAGGAATAGCCTTAACCGCTTTTTGGAACATTGGCATATCGTATGTTTTTTGCTGATTGCTAAACTGAATTGACTTGGCACGAATACGCTTCATTCTATGACGGAACGCATGGAACTCTATCGTTCCTGCATAGTACCGATTGTAGAACGTTTTCTCCGACAACCCGGAAGCCCGCAGTTGGTTAAAAACGTCTTCGTTACTGAATGGCATATCCATTAAATAGTCCTTTATCCAACGGCGCAAAATTGCTTACGCCACATTATACTACTAAAGTAGTAGATGGAGCATAAGCAATTTTGCCCGATATAACGATTAGTTAGGACTAGAGGCATCTAGTCGGCGAATTTGGCGTTATTGGAGTTGTGCGCGTAACAGGTCAAGTGTTGCAATCCAATTGTGATAACGGCTTTGCAATTGCGTCATAGCGGAGGCACGGACAAACTCCCAATCTGCTTTTGGAGCAGTTGCAAGGAGTTTGATATGTCGGCTTTCTGTCGTTTCCAGCAACCGTCCATAGGTGCGGATGAGCGTTGTTATTTCAGGGCGCTTCACCAGTAGCATTGGACGGATTAGAGTCGCAATGTTTTTCACTGCAACGCTGTCCAGAAATTCATCGGGGTCAGTCAAATCGTACAGAATATCGTTTTGATTGAGCGGTACAAAGTTCCACGTTGTAACTGCGGTGTCTATTTCTAACAACACTGCCGTCCCTACGTGAAACAACCGCCATGCGTCATAGTACGCAGTGGCGTTCATCATGCGAGAAAACCGCAACAGTGATGTTCTTGAGTCGGCGCTGGTCATGGTTACAAGCCAGCCGTTATTTGCCGAATTCACCGTGATAACCATAGAAGCTGTGGACGTTTGGTTTAGCGTTGGCTCACGGTCAGACAATTTGAACGTAAAGCCATCGGCAACAATGCCAGTGAGTCCATTGTTTTCGTACACAATGTCACCGTCATTAATGTTGGCTTGTGTGAATGAATATGGCACGGCGGTTACAGGCACAGAACGGTTATACAACGTTCCACCCACTGGTAACACGGTGAGAATAATGTCCCAAAGCCCCGTCACTGCTTCTGACGAATTTAGGTTAGTTGCCGTTAGTACAAACCGTTCCCCTTGCCCAACAGTTAGGGCAGGGGAAGCAGTAATTAAGACGGGTGTTGCCATAGAAGCCTCCTAGATTAGCTAAGTACCACGCCACGCAATGCAACAACGTACCATTTACCATCAACGGCTTCCAGTTGAACACCGCTACCCGCAACGCCATCAAATGTTGCCGTAACCACTGCTGTACCCGCCACGCCACCTGTAATGGTAAGGACGTGGGCAAAGGCAGTTTTCGCCAACACCGACAACAGTTTGCCGTCATCTGTTGTATCTATAGGGTCAGCCAATGAGTATGCCCCAATAGACGCTTTGATGATTTTCGATGTCCCGTGCTTAATGCCGATAGCGCCATTCACTGAAATATCTACCTGCGCGTTTTGTACCCCGCCAATCGCCAAGCCTGTCGCATTACCCGTCACATTGCCCGTGACGTTGCCTGTGACGTTCCCCGTCACATTGCCCGTCAAGTTCCCTGTAATGTCAGAACTCAAAACGGCTTGACGCGACACCGCGCCTAAGATTGGCGAAAAGACAGATACAAGCGCGTTCAATTCGCTCCAATTATCGAGGAAGTAAAACTGCCAAGTGGTCTTTGTTTGTACCACACCGAGAAACCCTGCGGTGGTAAGGTTTGCATAAACCTTTAGATCGAAATTGTTGGCTTGCCCAAACTGAACCGCGACTGCGGTGGCATATCCCATTGCGGTTAGTTTAGTCCCTAAGGCGGCATCATCAAAGCTGGTAGTGCCGATTAGCCCAATTTTGCCTGTGCTTGTCAATTCATGGGTACTTGCTGATACTGTTGCCATTTGTTATTCCTCAATCACTACTAATAACGGGTCGTTTTGCAAGCCTTGCCGGATACCAGATTCAATCGCCGCTCTTATTTCTTGAGACTTAATTCCTTTGATTTGGTTTTGTACAAGTGCAAAGTCAATGTACTCAAGTGCCATTTGCAATTTCCGTTCTCCCGTAACGCGCAATTCGTCATTCAATCCCTCTTGTTCAGCGAATTGAATGGCTCTAACTGCAAGGTCGTCAAGAAAACCCAGCTTACGAGATGCCAGCCACACGCGCACTTGCCCGACAATTTCACGCCAATACAATCTAATGGCGTATGTTGCAAGGGAAGCAATCGCGGTTAAAACTGTAAGCAGTACCGTGCCTAATAAATCAAGTAATTCCATCTTCATTTTCTCCTGTGGGTGGAATTGCGAATTGGATGATCGGGCTGTTTAATATTTGTGGTTGCTTGCTATGTGCATCTAAAACTTTTTGCATGGTCACACTGGCTTCAAGTTTGTCCTCGCGCCGTTGCGTGTCCATCTTCGTAATAAGGGTGTTCAGCATGGATTCTTGCATTTCAGATAGCTTTGTCACAAGCCCTTCCACTGAACGAAACATATTGGCAATATCTTTTTTGTCTATCTCACGGTTAGTCTTGTCGGTAGACTGTCCCTTGTTTACCTGTTCAACCAGCTTTTCTGTTATTGTGGCAAGTCTCCGATTTGATTCGGCTAACGCTTCCATCATTTTTGCGTCCGCATCGCCTTTTGTTCTAACCTCCACGCGTTGTTCCGCCTCTCCAATTGTAAAACCCGTTATTGCGGTAGAAAGTTTATCTATTGTCGTGTTGGCATCCTTTCTCTCTCTCGCAGACATACGCAACATGAAGATAAGCAAAAACACCGTAATAACAAAAGTGAATTGCACGACCGATAACTCGTTTAGGTTTATGGGTATAAGATTCATAGGGGTTTTTTCGCCGATTTTTTATTAGGGGATAAGCAAAGACCCCCTATTTGGTTATAGGGGATTTAGGGGAGTCTTTGCTATAGTCAAGGAAGGAGTTTTATGCACTACTGCACTACGCCATTATCACATATTATAGCCGATTTGTCAAACCCGCTTTCAGATGGGCATGAACGCGTAATACGTAAATCCAAGCGCCCAGCCAGTGGAACTTGCGTGCCTTCCATTTATCGTTCCCCTGATTGTATGATAGCCACTGTATGGCACGTATACAGTCGTGGAAATGGTGTGGTTAAACACCAGCGAGGCATTGTACCAATCTTGCAGTGACGCAATGATATTCTCGTTCAAAAACCAATCTAGCCTCGCCACTGAACTGCTTCTGACTCCCAGTACGTCAAAAGAATATTCGCCCTCATTCAGGTAAACCGATTGTGAGAAACTATTCCCGTTGGCAGGGGTGGCTTGTTGCCACCACTGGTTAAACTCCTGATTGGCGTTCATAACTCTGGTAAACGTCCCACCCACCAAAATGGAGCTAAGTTCATGAAAGCAAATAGCTGGCACTTTCAATGGCGCAGGTGCTTGCACGCCAATAACATACCACGTGTTGTCTACCAATGTCATGAGCGCAATACCGCCCGGAGACGGGACAACCCCATTCATATACACAACCGGAACAATCCCCCCCTTATAGGAGACTGTCCCGTTGCTGGCAATTGCCCCACGCACTATGTATTCTGGCACAGTTTTGCCAATGACGCTTTGAATCATAGGGATATTACTCATAGTAATTCCTCGTTCCCAATGGTAATCGAACCTGACAAAAAGCCACTTTGAAGTTTTCCAGAAATGCGTGATACGCGGTAGCCATTTTCAATAGCATCGTATAACTCTTGAAATACGGGAATCTCACATTGGTACGTGATTGTCGGTTGCGTTCCGTTCATTATAAACGGGGCTGTTTCAAGCAGATTGTCAATCAAGGTATTTTGCAGTGACGAAAACATCCCCTGTCTCCCGGTGGCGTTATACGCTAAAGACTGCTTGTACGTAGCAATTTTTCTTATAGCTACAAAATCGTCCGCGTAGCTTGTAGATTCATCCTTTTGCGTCCAAACGGTAATAAGATTTGTATCGCTTGGGTAGTTTGCGTTTTTTGTAGTGGGGCGCATCCACAATTCTCCAGTACGGCGAAGGAAATAACCAAGCTGTTCTCTGCCGTCAAAAACTCGGCGCAATCCTTGATCTGGGGACTCCCCAACATCTATTGTCAAGACATCTACAAAGATTGTCTCTTTTTGAAAGGTATGAGTAATATTGGTGGACGATTGAGTGAACGCCGTGCCCGAATCATATTGCTCCGCAATGAACCCGCTAGATATAATCTCATTCCCGTTCCAGACCGTTGTAATCGTATTCGAGTAATCTGGTGTGTCGGCGGCGGTGCGCTTTGCTATAATCACCAGCTTTGTAAATATTGCTAGTTTTGAGGCTTGGACGTTTGCCGATACTTGGTCTAACAGTCCACCCGCCCCTCTTACTCGAATCCTATTTCCGCCAATTTCATCTGATCTCGTCGATGACTGCAGAGTGGAGGTGTGATTGCCAGTTCTAACTCCATCTATATACAAAGACCCCGCCACACTTGCGCCAGTATTGTATTTTGTATCAAGAATGCCAGAAAACGCGCCCGCGATTTTAACTGCGTCTGCAATTAATATCGGCTTGTTGCGATTTGTGTTGATAGCAACACGGAATCTCGCTGACGATCCTGTACCAAACGCCCCTATACCGGGAAACGATAATGACCATGGGGCAATATCGGCGTTGGTGTAGCCCGATTGGTATAGTACCATCCCTGTATAGTTCAGTGGGTAATCCACCATTGTCCAAGTGGTATTGTTGGTGCTGTAGTAAATGCGGAGCAACCCATAATGTAGCTGGATGCGGAAATATTGAGCATTGGCAACCACAATGGCGGCGGGATTCATGACGTTCACACCGTTGTGCCAACCGCGCAATTGGATATTGGCAGTTGTTACATTCAGGAATACACCTGTGAGCGCGGTTAAGCTGGGATGAAATATGCTAAATAGATGGGCAAAAGACGAAGCCCCCTGTGGTTGTACCCAATAGGTTTGGCAATGATTCCGCTTATCTTCCATCCCCGTGAAGTTTATGTGAGCGCGACCATGTGCAACCGCAGGCACAAGCACTGTGCCAAAAGGTCCCGTGACATCCGATCCAAACGTTAACGACCCCGTTGTAACCGCCATCTTGGTTGATTTGCCATTAAAATCCTCAATTGAGGCTTCATGCCCATGCCATTCACGGGAAGTGTAAGATTGAAAACGATCAATCATCCACGCAGTAAGGTCTCTGGTGTTAAGCTGATAGGTGGTTTGCCCCGTTCCAACATTGAACGATTTTGAGCTACCATCGGCGACTGTTGTGGCAAAGTCTATCCATCGCATACTTGAGTCAATGAAATAGCCAAGTTCGTGGCGAAGCAACACATTGCCTAAATCCGAATGGGTTTCCATGTTGATTTGCATTACGCCAGATTGCTCAAATTGCCACGACCCCTCTACAATTTGATTCGTAACATTTACCCCCGCGTCACAGTTTGCGTACCCGTACAAACGTGGCGATTTTGAGAATTTTTTAAGGAGTTCTCCGCGCCCCAAAATCGGCGACCCGTCTAACGCACGCCCAAAGGAGGTCTGATGCAATACATGATCTGGAGACAGAATGAACATCTCGCTCCAATTAATACCGTCCTTGCTAATTGATACCGACGCGTGCGTTTTTTGTAAAAAGACTGTCTCGATATTGTAAAACACGCAAACATAAGTGTCCCCGTATTTGACAAGCTGTGTCATATAGTTATCGTATCTTAATACATCACTCCCCAACGGCTGTTCTGCTACGGCATTCCAGTTGGGGCTACCCCAAATATGAGACAAGGTTTGTGCGTGTGGTACTACCATCCATTGGTCTGGAAAGCCAGTGGATGGCTGTAAAGACAGTTCGCCCGGCAACAATATTTGAAGCACAAGTAAATATTCGCCAGAAGGCGTTGTGATTGCACTCAGGTTGTTTGTTGGTAGCCAAGCGTTATAAAACCAATTGTCGCTTACGGTTTCACTCCAAGTACCAGAGAATGTGCTTCTACATAGATTGAGATTCCGATTGGTTTCTCTAAAATAAAACACATTGTCTTTGTCCGCCGCGGAAAATAAAAACTTGTAGGTATTGGAGGGAGGATCTGCGGGGATTGTTATTGTTGCTACGGTTGTTGTTGCTATGGGGCTTGCATTTGTCGGTAAATGTTGATACCGGAATATTGTGCTTCCCACTTGGCGGAACACAAATATATGAGTTCCGTCAAATATAAAATCAAGAACGCCGTTAGCATACCATAGTGTTGAAGTTGAGCTAGTATGAATTAGCAATCGTCCTGTTAGTGGGTTAAGGTATTTGCGTAACACGCAATAACGTGTCGCGTCCACTTGTTCTAATTTATCCGCCGCGCTAAGACTGTCGCCGAAGGTGAAAAAAAGCGGGACATCAACCTCATTTGTTGGGAATAAGTCTGGAGAGAAAGCGGTAACGCGCAATTCTGCGGATAGTCCGCCCGCGTTAATAGCGTTGTATACTGCAACGGGCAATCCTGATTCTGCTTGTGTAATCATGGTAGGAAAATACCTCTCTTCAATTTGACGGGGACATGTGCCTTGTCCAAAGCAGGGGAGTAGTAGTCATACGCCCCTATTTCTTGGACAAGACAAGTATACAGTATACCTAGCGGAGATTCAACATGTTCGTTTGGAACAAAATTGACCACCCTTTCAAGCATAGACTCTAGGTCTTGTCCACGCTGAACGGCAGTCCTTCCGTATTCTGCCCTCACTATCACGATAAGTTCTATCGTGTGGGTAATAACAGGCACGCCTGCGTTTTTTAGTGCGTATTGGACAAGGTTGCCTGTTTGCGTGATGTTGACAGTCCCATAAGACTCAGGCGTTGGTTGGTACTTTATGATGTGCCACTGCCACGCAGGGGATGCGGTAATGGGAAATAGGTGGATGTGATTCTGGAAAGCCATAAATGTCTCCTAGATGCCTCTAGTTATTAGAGGCGCGTGCGGGTGCGTTGCTCATCGGTAATGGTGCTTGTGTTTATAGATGGGGCGTTGGTGTGAATATTTGCCGTGACTCTGCCGGGTCCCATTGCGCGTATGGCTTGTAACTCTTTTTTAATGGCACGCAATTCAATGACCATCACACCATAGGGTGCTTCGTCTTTATCGCCACCCTCTTTCATGACAAGTGTACCATGTTGTGGGACAACATACTCACCTTTGTGGACAGTTACGTTGGCAACCTGTTGTTTCATGCCGTCACCAGTGTACCCGCCGTCCGCAGATTGAACAGCCGACCCGCCACCGCCACCGCCACCACCGCCCCCAACGCCAGAACCGCCAGAACTGCCACCAGCCGTATTAATGGCTTGTTGCATCTTATCGGCAAGGTTGGTCAATGCCATGCCTAAGGCATACGCTTTTGTGTTGAGGTCAGGCAATATGCCAGATAGGGTTTGGAAGGCAACCCCCGCGCCGTTTATGTTGGCAATAGCACCACCGCCAACGATACTGATACCCAGCAGAGAGATACTCATCGCAAAGAAGTTTCCAGTGGCGATTCCAAGCTGGGTATTAGCCATACTGGAAGCGTTGTTTAGAGAGTCAAACGCAAACCGATTCAAGCTAATTGACGTACTGCTTGCGTTTACAGATTCACGGAGTGACTCAAACCGTGCGTTCATTCCGCTTGTAGGGGAGAGGAGCGCCTTAGCTGACACTTCCACCGTTTTGAAGGCTTCCGTAACGCTTCCAAGCCCACCAGACAATCCACCACCAGAACCACCAGCACCACCAGAACCACCGCCAACCGCCCCGTTGGGTGCTGGACGGGCTGGCATGTTCAGTTCCTCGTCCGCCAGAATTAACGCGTCAAGGCTGTTGATTGTGCGAACCCTGTTTACTCCTGCGCCGGTCGTTTTAACGTCAGGGTGGTCTAGTATTTGTTGGCGCAGACTCTGAAGCGCGGTTGTCCATCCTTCAGTTGTACTAATCCCTGTGAGCAGGTTGGACAATTCGGCGATTTTGCGTTGGACACCCGCCATAGATTCGCTAAAGTCTTGGTCAATATCGGCAAACGCCAATGATGTTTGACGGCTTAATGAACGTTCTTGGTCTTCAAGTCCCATCATCTCTAGGGTGTGGGCTTTTTTCTTCTCAAAGTCCTCGTCTGCCAACCCCATTTGTTCTTCAAAGTGGCGCTTTTGCATGAGCATTTGTTCGAGTTCATAGGCATTTATGATATTGAAATGCTCTATTTGTCGTTCAAAGCGTTGGTCTTCCCAGATTACCTGCTGGTTAAACCTGTCCATTTGCCGTGTGAACTGTTCACTTGCCCATTGTTCTTGTGTATCTTGACGCGAATCCGCCTTATCCGCTTGCCCAACATCCATATTATAACGGATATTGGAGCGTTCCTGTTCGCGTAGCAAGTCAATACGGTCTCTACCGCGTGCATATTTGAGATTGCGTCCATAGTCTTCTGTTTGCCAACCGAATTCAAGCGCGTTTTTTGCACGTCCAAAGGCGTTGTCTTCTCTTTGCCACGCAAATTGTGTGATTTGCTGTGTACGACCAACCGCCATGTCCACCTGACTCCATGCCCGTTGGGTAAGTTGTTGGGTGCGACCAATTTGCATTTCCTCTTGTTGGTATTGTTTGCTATAGTCAAACTGCGCTTTGCCAAAGTCCCACTTTTCGTAGAAATGGCGCTTTTGCATTTCCTTATCGCGTCCTTGTCGTTCCATATCCCATAAAGACATTTCACGCGACATTTGCGTTTTGCGGTCCTCAATCTGCCACGCGGTCATACCGTTGCCAACATTGAGTGTATGACCCGCGCTTGCCAATTGTTGTTGTAGCGGTTGTAAGCTACCCCCAACAACAAACCCTTGCGCGTCAAGCGTTCCCCCGCCAAGATTCATAGCGTTCCGCATATTGAGCATCCGCCGTCCATGCCCCGCGCCCGCGCCAATTTGCGACATTTGCAAGTTGCTAATCTCACCCTGTATGCCAGCCACCCCACCAATGTTCGAGAGATAGTCGTCTGTCATGTATGAGGCGAGGAATGACCCGCCGTAGGTTTTGTTTACATCACGCAGTTTGTCAACAAACCCCATGTTGCCACCGGGCGCAAGCTGGGTCATGGTGGTCGCCATGCCTGTTTGCAAGTTGATAGGCGCTATCGGTACTGCGTCTGAACCCCATCGGCTTTGTGCGCCAGCAAGGTCTTGGCTCATAACGTATGGATTCTGTGATTCCATACCTTGCCATTGGGCAAATTGCTGGCTTGTCATATTGGCAGTTTCAAGCGCCATAGCGCTCAGGTCGTCAATGTTTGAGCCTGTCGCTGAATAACGGCTGGTCATCATGCCCATTGCCGTTGAATACCGTCCCAGCATCCGTGAACGCCCCGCCACCACCGCTTCGTCACCATAGACTTCCTCACCACCGCCGAGAATCATATCGCCAATAGCGTTTTGACTTTGACGGGATAACGAGGCGTTGTTAATCAAGACATCGCTAAACTCTTGGAATAGGCGATTCGCGTTTGTTCTGATACTGTCGGTAGATAGGTCTTGGTTGTTTAATCCCGACATTCCGATAATAGCGCCTTCTTCCATGCCTGATGTGCGAGACATGATTCCAGTTTGAAAGCGGGTAGGGGCGGCGCGATATTCAGCAGCTAAAATGCCAATACCGTGGTAGTTCTCAGTCGCCATTATACCCATATCTTCCATACCGGCGAGTTCAATGTCGCGGACGGCGTGGGGGTCTGACTGATTTACACGGTATAGACTTGCGTCCCGCACCGCCCCTGACATGCCAACAACGCTACTAATAAAGGGCTGATTAACCGCAAAAGCCTGACCAAGCCCTAGCGCCAATTCCGATGATTCGTTAGGGGTATAATTGAAACCCTGACTTGCCAATTGCCCAAGGTATCCTGTTGTTTGGTTTAATACCTGTTGCCCGACTCGGTGTTGCCTCACATTCGCACTGCCCAACCCAGAATCAATAAGTCCTTGGGCTAGTCTATTGCGCGTGCTTGTCGCAGTCGCCATAGGAAGCGACCCCAAAAGGTTATCTATGCCAGAAAACATCGCCTGTGCGTTTGAGCCACTATACCCAGTCGTATAATCAGTTTGCCCCCCAATCAGATCCACTCCCCATCTTGCGTTTACAGACTCCCCCTTCTCAAGTGTATCATCCGATAGCGAAGTTTCTATAAGGGTTTGCAGTTCCGCGTCCGATGAGGTTGCAAGTTGACTAAACATGTCACCGTAAATATTAGCTATGCCCTGCGAATCAGCCAGCGAAGTATTGGTTATCCGCATTTGCCTTCTGTGCCATGCCGGCAGGTTGCCACCGAGTGCTAGAAATTCAGCACCCGCCGTAATTCCGCTATCTGTATGTGCGTTAAATTGTAGCTCTTCCGGGGAAACCGTCCGCTCAGTGTTCATGCCTTCAATGGGAACGCTTAGGTTAGCGGATTGTAGAGAAGCGGCGTAAGTTATAGCCATTAGGTCATCCGTGATGGGGGGAGCCAATTGTGGTTGCAAGCCATTTCTAGCCAGCGCCTCAAGCACGAATGTTGGAGGTAGCGTGCCGAATATGGTATTAGGGATTACCACTTGTGGCGGTGGTGGCGGTGAGACAAGCATTAGCTGATCGCGTGGAACCACTGGACCTTGAATCTCCCCATTGTTCTCTGTTAGATTCAAATCCGAAACCATATTTGCCATTAGTTCAGATCGCGCCGCTCCTTGAATCATCTCGCCCATACCCTCGACAATGCCGGGGTTTTCCATAAAACCCTCGGTTAGCCTTGCGTTTGCTCCGGCAAAGACGGTTTGTGACATATCACTTGCCCCAAGTAGCCCCATAA
>Ga0163147_10008829_pt1 | contig 11073 bp, 10 predicted proteins | sample OliLakLV19MP6G1_FD_148597 | JGI IMG/M metagenome (GOLD analysis project Ga0163147, IMG submission 148597) | Freshwater microbial mat bacterial communities from Lake Vanda, McMurdo Dry Valleys, Antarctica- Oligotrophic Lake LV.19.MP6.G1 | ecosystem: Environmental > Aquatic > Freshwater > Lake >...
AGATTGGCATCCGACCAATCTGAAATTGTGCAAACGCGGCGAATGGAACAGCCGGATGTTGGTTGAAACCGTGTTATCCATGCTGACGACTGTTTGCCATTTCAAAAAGGTCGGGCATCGGGTGTGGACTTATTTTGAGAGCCGTTTAGCCTACACAATGGGACTGTTTAACCTGCTCGTTCAATGGGACGGTCTGCCTGCCGACGAGGACGGCTTTGTCCCACTTTCTATCGCCCAGTTTTCGCTTTAGAGAACCGCACCATTGGTTATTATCTTCTTGACTTGGTTTAGTTATGTTTGGTGTAATAACCAATAACTGAACCAAACCAAGTCGCTTGTCAAGCGATACTCAACTTTCGTGATTCACTGAAATTGTAATAAAATTACGCTGTAAATCTAGACGTTATTGTGTTGAAAGAGGATATGAACTATGCCTAAATCTCCTACAGCCGTCCTTCACCTAATTGATACGCTAGACGCAGGTGGAGCGGAGCGTATGGCTGTAAATATCGCTAACTATCTTCCCGAAATGCTGTTTGAATCCCACTTCTGTACAACGCGGCGAGAAGGAGTACTTGCATCCGAGCTTCGTCCGCACGTTCATCGAATATCGTTAGCAAGGCAGAATCGTTTCGATGTTAAAGCCATTCTTCAGCTTGCTACTTACAATCAAACGCATAACATTAAACTAGTACATGCACATATGAACTCTATGTTTATCGCTACCCTAGTATCCATGTTACCACCTTACCCTAGTGTAATATGGCATGATCATTATGGAAATGGGGTAAGAACTCGGAAACTTTTTGCTTATCGCTTAGCTAAATTACGATTGAATGGAATAATAACAGCCAATCAGGAATTGGCTAATTGGGCGGTCGGAAAAGTTCATATGTGCCGCGAAAAGGTATGGTACGTTAATAATTTCGCCACCCGACTACCCGAGTCGACTACCCCAATTAAGCTTCCAGGTAGTAAAGGGAAACGCATTATTTGTGTTGCTAATATACGGCCAATTAAAGATCAACTTAATCTTATAAAGGCAATGGAGTTAGTCGTTATGACAGTTCCAGATGCTCATTTAATACTTTTAGGAGGAATCGGTGATAGTACATATTTTCAAGAAGTATTCAACAATATCGAGAAGAGCAATCTTAAAAACCATATTAGTTATTTAGGTCAACAGAGAGAAGTTGCGCCGTTTTTATATAATTGCGATATTGGTGTTATCAGTTCCGTAGCGGAAGGGTTACCTTTGGCACTCCTAGAATATGGCGCCGCTCGTTTAGCTACAGTATCAACAAGCGTAGGGCAATGTCCTGAAGTTTTAGATTATGGCGCATTAGGAATTCTAGTGCCTACGAAATCACCAAACGTATTAGCAGCAGCTTTAATCGAGCTTCTCCAGTCTCCTGAAAAACGTCAGTCCTTCAGTGGTAAATTTTACAAACGGGTTCATAATGTTTATAGTACTGAGGCTGCAATACAACGAATCTGTGAAATTTACGACCGCGTTTTAGGTTTAAGGTTAAAGAACTCATCACCTTATGAATAGCAAAAGCTTTTCCCTCCCTATAAACACGAATACAAATTATCAAAGAGATGTGTCGCTGGCAGCACATCAAATGTTAGTTACACATCGTTTGTTATGGGTTATGATAATTTCTCATATTATTCTTGGCGTACTGTTACGTGATAACTACCTCTTTGCGACTCTCCATGCGCTTGGTTCAGTTTTGATAGGCGTATTGTGGGCAATAGCCGGAAAAGATAGCATCCGCTTTGTCTATATTACAGCTTATATTGTTGGTGCCGAGGTTTTATGGCGTATGAACAACGCCCAAGTTTTCTGGGAGTTTGGAAAGTATGCTGTCGCGGGAATATTGATACTTGGAATTACAAGAACAAGATCGAAAATATTGGGTGCTCCCATTATTTATTTTGTATTACTTCTTCCCGCGGTTTTTATCACGCTTGAAACCTTTGATGCTGCCGAAGCACGCACACAGATCAGTTTTAATCTCTCTGGACATTTAGCACTCGTTGCTTCCACCGTATTCTTCTTCAATCAGAAAGTTACTAAACACCAGCTACAGAAGATGTTTATTGTTATGGGTGCACCAGCTATTTCGATTGCTACCATTGTTCTAATTGAAATTGTTAGGGCTGAATCAATTGTTTGGGTAAACGATTCGAATTTTCAGACGAGTGGCGGTTTTGGCCCCAATCAAGTTTCGGCAGCACTCGGGTTAGGGGCACTCAGCTTCTTTCTGGTGCTGATAATTGGGAATATAAAGCCTTCCACCGGTGTAATACTTTTTGCCTTGTCCTTTTGGCTTATTACACAAGCAGCTCTTACTTTTTCACGAGGGGGGGTGTATAACGCGATCCTTCCCGCTATATGTGTCCTCATCTTTATAAGCGTTAGGCGTCGGCAGAATTTGCATGTAATTCCTTACATCGTTGTAGGGGGCATAATATTGACAGTGCTGATTTTTCCCTCTATCGATGATTATACTGAAGGTGCATTAAGCCGGCGATTTGAGGATCGTGACACGACTCATCGCACAGAAATAATAGAAGTTTCTTTAAACTTATTTTTAGAAAACCCTGTTAATGGTGTAGGTATAGGAGGGATAAAAAACTTTACTACCAATATAATGCAAGCCACATATGCTTCACATACTGAATATACTCGATTGATAGCTGAACATGGCATGCTCGGGATACTCGCGCTAGGGCTTCTATTTTATATGGCAATAACCAACCTATTTAAGGCAGCTAGATATCCAACACTTGGAATGGTCTTAATCGCTGTACTTGTTTGGTCATTATTCTACATGTCCCATGCAGCAATGCGAACAGTCAGTCCTGCCTTCCTATTTGGTCTATCCTTTCTGACACTTTCGAATGTAGAAAATGAAAATGCAACATTTCCCCATTCATCGATTGAACGAAAACTATCCACAAGGTTACAGTGAGAAGCAAACCATATAATTCAACGAATATAAACAAAATGGAGCCACCTTTGCAGAAAAACCGAGCAATTCTGATGATAGGAAATTTTCTCTCCCAGAAGCGCAGCACACGTTCTATGTGTGAAGATCTTGCAGAACGCCTACAAGAAACCGGACTTACAGTAATTACTACATCTAATCGCACCACCCGTGTAGTACGCCTTCTTGATATGTTATGGAGCGTTTGGTGGCGACAACATAGTTACGAACTTGCCCAAATCGATGTATTTAGTGGGCGTGCATTCTTGTGGACACAAGCAGTATGTTGGTTGCTGCGGCAAATACATAAACCTTTTATACTAACTCTTCACGGTGGGAATTTACCTTCGTTTGCTCAAACTAGAGGCAACGATGTCCGACGACTACTTAATTCTGCACAAATTGTTACAACCCCATCACGCTATTTATTAGAAGAGATGTCTCCTTATCGTGCTGATCTGAAGTTGATACCAAATGCCCTTGACCTGTCAAACTATGCATACATTCGACGGGATCATCCTGCACCACGTCTAATCTGGCTCCGAGCGTTTCTCAACTTGTATAACCCAACACTCGCGCCCAAAGCGATAGCGAAGCTAGTTAAAGATTTTCATGATCTACAGTTGATCATGATTGGACCAGATAAAGGGAGAGATAGCGCCCTGCAAGATGTCCGCGATATAGCTAAAGAACTTAGAGTCTTTGACCACATCCAGTTTCCCGGCGGTATAGCGAAATCTGATGTTCCTCTATGGCTGAACAAAGGAGATATTTTCATTAACACGACAAACGTGGATAATACTCCTGTTAGTATCATTGAGGCAATGGCTTGCGGACTGCCGATTGTCAGTACAAATGTAGGTGGTATACCTTACCTCCTTAAAGATGAACAGGATGCACTACTCGTCCCACCTGATGATGCTGAGGCAATGGCAAATGCCATCCGTCGCATTTTGACCGAGCCTGAACTAGCAAAATACTTATCCGATAATGGCAGGCAAAAGGCAGAACAGTTTGATTGGTCAGTTGTTCTCCCTAAGTGGCAGGATATTTTTCGAAATATAATTTAACGTCAGTTATGTAACCAATGGTGCGGTTTGAGTAGAGTCGCAAAAGTCACGACGATAGACCATTCTTGAAGTGCTGAATTTCGAGAAAGGCGCACCGCCGTGACCACAGACGAGTTTATCACCGAATTGTTTTGTCGGGTGGATGATAAAATGTTGGACGTTGAAAAAACAGCCCAAGCCCATTTGTATCCGAGTGAAGTAGTGACGTTGGGATTGTTATTTGCGCTGAAGGGAGTGGGTAATCGGGCCTTTTATCGTTGGCTAAAACGCGATTATCTGGCACTGTTTCCGCGTTTGCCTGAGCGCACACGCTTGTTCCGTCTTTTTAACGAACAACGGAACTGGACGCAACGGCTGATGGCGCAACCCTCGCTGATCGGCGTCGTAGATACCTATGGGATTGAACTGATTCATCCACGCCGTGAAGGACGCAGCGAACGTCAAATTGGACGGAAAGGCAAATCAAACCAGCGCTGGATTGTCGGTGGCAAGTTGTGTATGTTACTCAATCACCTTGGGTTAGTCGTCGATTGGGCGTGTGACACGGCGAATGTCTACGATGGTACACCCGTCGCTTTTCAAGCCTTAGTGGATGAGGTTGCCGACCACATGCTTGTGTTTAGCGATGTCGGTTTTGATAAGCAAGATTGGCATCCGACCAATCTGAAATTGTGCAAACGCGGCGAATGGAACAGCCGGATGTTGGTTGAAACCGTGTTATCCATGCTGACGACTGTTTGCCATTTCAAAAAGGTCGGGCATCGGGTGTGGGCTTATTTTGAGAGCCGTTTAGCCTACACAATGGGACTGTTTAACCTGCTCGTTCAATGGGACGGTCTGCCTGCCGACGAGGACAGCTTTGTCCCACTTTCTATCGCCCAGTTTTCGCTTTAGAGAACCGCACCATTGGTTATGTATAAGGAATTGCTTCAAGTTGATGCGAATCGCGGTGAAGCGAAGTTTTCTTGGGATGGTCACAGTAGGTAATAAGCCTACATAAGAGATTGACACAGAAATTGGGTGGGCTGCGATGACGAATCTGTTCAATCCGCGAAATATTCTTGAGTTGGTTGGTGAAGGACTCGATAATAACGCGTCTGTGCAACAGCAGCTTATCCTGAGGGGTATCAGGCGACTTTTCATGGTGGACTTGAGTTTGGTGATGAGTTGTACCCCGTGCTGAAAGAGTTGCTCAAAGGCAGACTCGGAGAGATAGCCTTTGTCACCAAACAAGTTGCCAAACAGTCGCTTAGATAACTTGGGCAACAGCTTGATATCCGAACGATTGGCGGGCATAAAGACTGAGATGAGTAACTCACCTCAGTCTTACCACTGGATGCAACTTGTAGCCAAACCACCAGCCCATCGAACCGCGTCCGTGTGCTGCCCAACCGAGGAAGACGATGTGTTGATGAATACGACGATTATCACACACTGCGAGGAAGGTCGAATCGATGAAGCTGATGTTCGTACACTGCCCGAACAAGTGAGTCAGATAGCGACACAACAAGGTTGCGATATGCGGAATGAGCTGGACAAACTGGGCATAGTATACCAAATACAGGAACTCTACCCGTAAATGCGTTTGTACATGCTCCGTGGAGTACGTCTTGAACATGCGGTACTGGCTCCGGTGAAAGTGGATGAGGATCGTCATGATTTCACTCGGGCTCATTGCCCGGTTCAGCGGCGATGTCGCTTCTCATTTGACACAGGTTGCCCTCCGACTTCCGAGGGCAACCTGTTGGTAGAAGTCATCGATATGGCATACAGTTCGAGTAGAGGCATGATGGGATGTCTTTTTTGGTAGGGTTAGCCTAGAGGATAACACCTCTAGTGAAAGGCATCCCGCCTTATATCCATAACTGACGTTAACTTAGGTAACTCACCTTACGCACGAGTATCATTTTCAGCCCTCACCCCCTGCCCCTCTCCCTCAGGGCGAGGGGTGAAAAAGCGTTCGTGTGTTGGAAAGTCCTTCTCCCTGAGGGAGAAGGATTTAGGATGAGGGCAAACTGCGTAAGGTGAGTTAGGTAAAATACTGTGGCTGGACTGAAAGACAGAATTTACAGGAAACTTCCTATCCCATTACAACATGGTGTCGTGTCTGCCTTTGGGTTGTACTGGAATCGTTACCGGTTTAGTGGAAAATTCTCAACAGAACTGCAAGGATTTCTTACTCGAGAGTATTACACACGGGAGAAATGGAAAAGTTACCAAGAACATCAGCTTCGTACACTGCTTATGATGGCTTTTCAGCGAGTCCCATATTATCGTGATACTTGGAAGAGACTGGGTATCCACGAGGCGCAACTTCAGCAGTTTACACTGGAAGACTTGTCATGGTTGCCACTAGTTGAAAAGCAGGTTGCACGCGATAATCCTATGTCGCTATTGGTTGATGGTGTACCTTCTAAACGACATACTATTGCTCATACAAGCGGGTCGACTGGTATGCCGGTAGCAACCTATTGGTTACCGGAAGAACGCCAGCGATCGCTAGCGATTCGTGAAGGACGAGAATGTCACTTCGCGCGCGTAAGCTACCGTTTGCCACGCGCTACCTTCAGCGGACGCATTGTCGAGCCGAACCCGGAAAGCAAAGGACCTTTTCACCGTTATAATATAGTGGAAAAGCAGGTTTATTTCTCCGCTTTTCACTTACGCCCAGAGAACGCTGCTATCTATATCAAGCCGTTAATCGATCATCAGATTGTGTGGATGAACGGGTATGCTAATTCCATCTATCAACTGGCGCAGATGGTGATTGATCAGAAAATTCGTGCCCCGAAACTCAAGGCTGTCATTACCACTAGTGAAAAGCTTACTGATGAGATGCAACAAGTGATCAACAAGGCGTTTTCAACACGTACTTACGACCAATACGGTTGCGTCGAAGATGCTTTTTATGCCTGTACTTGTGAATATGGTCATATGCACATTAGCCCCGATGCAGGTGTTTTAGAGATATTAGATGATAATTACCAACCAGTGCCTGTAGGAACAATGGGAGAAGTGGTAGTTACAAGTTTCATTCGCCCATCGCAGCCACTAATCCGCTATCGTGTAGGTGATCGAGCTATTTTAAGTGATGAACCTTGTTCGTGCGGACGGGAAATGCCAGTTCTTTCAGAAATTGTCGGACGGTTGGAAGATACAGTTTATGCTGCTGATGGACGGCGAATGGTCCGTTTTCATGGTATCTTCGCAAATCAGCCTCATATTCGTGAAGGGCAGATTGTGCAAGAAGCAATCGACCTAATTTGCGTCAGAATTGTTCCAAAGCCTGGATTTAGTGAGGCGGATAAACAAGATGTAGTTGGGCGAATTCAACAACGGCTCACAGCACAAATGCGAGTGATTGTAGAAGTCGTCGATCAACTTGAGCGGACACCTAACGGAAAACTGCGTGCTGTCGTGTCAAAGCTACCTAAAGAACAAATCATTGCGTTAAATTCGATGCAATCAAGGGATACGAAGCGTTGAGAATTTTGCATGTAGTGGGCGCACGACCAAACTTTATGAAAGTTGCGCCTGTGATAGGTGCACTTCGAGAACATTCTGGCATTCAACAGGTTCTTGTGCATACGGGACAACATTATGATGTTCAGATGTCAGGTATTTTCTTCGAGCAGTTAAGTATTCCCGAGCCAGATGTCAATTTAGGGGTTGGGTCAGGCAGCCACACATGGCAAACCGCACAGGTAATGCTAAGTTTTGAATCTGCCGTTATGGAGCAGAAGCCCGACATTGTTCTGGTTTATGGTGATATCAATTCCACTATGGCAGCCGCACTTGTTTGCGCTAAATTACAGATCCCTATCGGTCATGTGGAGGCGGGCCTTCGTTCAAATGATCGGACAATGCCAGAAGAGATTAACCGATTAGTAACAGATCATATTTCTAGTTTATTATTCACTCCCTCGATTGATGGTAATGAGAACCTTTTACGCGAAGGCGTTAAACCCGAGAATATCCACTTGGTGGGCAACGTTATGATCGATACTTTGATTCATCTTCTGCCTGAAGTTGACAAAAGCACAATCCTCGATATCCTACACTTACGTAATCAGCGGTATATTTTGGTTACGCTACACCGCCCCTCAAATGTCGATCACGATACCATACTGATTGAAATTGTTGGTAAGCTCGATGAGATTAGTGCGTATCTACCCGTTATTTTCCCAGTTCATCCACGCACTTTGAAGAAATTGGAAAGCTTGAATTTCACGCCTAAGAGTTCGGGCTTACGTTTTATAGAGCCACTAGGTTACTTAGATTTTCTTGCCTTGCAAAAGCAATCCACTGTTGTTATTACGGACAGTGGAGGCGTACAGGAGGAAACAACATATCTCGGCGTACCTTGCTTAACAATGCGTGAAAACACCGAGCGCCCAATCACGGTTGAGATTGGAACAAATATTCTTCTTGGGCAGGATGTAAAGCGCCTCGGAAATGAAGTACAAGCAATTTTAGATGGGGAAGTGAAGCAAAGTCGAATTCCTCCCTTATGGGACGGTCAGACTGCTATTCGCATTGCCAATATCCTTGTAAATAATCGGATTATTCTTTCATGACACGAATTCTCCTCATCAATCAAGCCTTTGTCTCCCCAAACGAACCCGGACATACCCGGCATTATGAACTTGGGCAGTACCTTGCTCGGCAAGGAGACAAATTAACTATTGTAGCCAGTGATCTTAACTATCAGACAGGCAAGCGTATTACTAACCGGAGAGGATTGGTCAGCGAGGAAATTATTAATGGTGTCAGCGTTCTAAGGACATATGCCTATCCCGGTCTACATAAAAGCTTCTTTTGGCGGATTGTATCATTTGTTAGCTTTATGATGACATCGGTTTGGGCATCACTGCGGGCAGGTCATATTGATCTAATTTTAGGTACGACGCCTCCCATCTTTCAGGCTGTGTCGGCGTGGTTTGTTGCGCTACTGCGTCGCAAACCTTTTCTCTTAGAGGTTCGTGATTTGTGGCCCGAATTTGCGGTTGATATGGGCGTCCTGAAAAACCCCATATTGATTAGCTTATCGCGGTGGCTAGAAAAATTCCTTTACGCACAAGCGGATCATATCCTCGTTAATTCTCCCGCCTATGTCGATTATCTATTGTCGAAAGGCGTCCCAAAGGCAAAAATTACTTTTATTGCCTATGGTGCCGATACCGAAATGTTTAATTCGAATATAGATGGTAAAGCGATCCGCCAAGAAATCGGACACGATGACAAATTCATAGTGTTGTACGCAGGTGCTCTTGGGCTGGCGAATGATATTGACACCGTTCTACGAGCGGCAAAGCGTCTGCAGAACGAAAGGGGAATACAATTCATATTTTTCGGAGATGGCAAAGAGCGAGCAAGACTCGAAGAGATAACCCGCACGGACAATTTAACTAATGTAACCTTTGTGGGGGCATATGCCAAGCACAAAATGCCTGCTGTTCTTGCGGCTGCGGATGTTTGTCTAGCAATATTAAAAAACATAACTATGTTTCGCATGACTTTTCCGAACAAGGTCTTTGATTATATGGCGGCAGGACGTCCAACGATCTTAGCAATTGATGGAGTAATTCGTAACGTGATCGAAGCAGCGAATGGTGGAATTTTTGTCACACCAGGTAATGATGCTGAACTAGCAGAAGCTGTCCTTAAATTAAGCCGAGATCACACCTTGGTAAAAACTATGGGTGATGCAGCACGAGCTTATACTGTGACACATTTTGAGCGTGAACAGCAGGCGCAGCAAACCATTGACTTGTTTAAGCGCCTTGCGAAGAAATAACCATCATGAAAGTTCTCCTGACGGGCGCAACGGGCTTTACAGGTAGCCATGTTGCCCCACTACTTTTGAAATGCGGCATACAGGTACGCGCTCTTGCGCGCCCCACTAGCGACAAACGCGCAGTACCGCAACCGGACATTGAATGGGTGTATGGAGATGTCAACGACTCCCCTTCTTTAGAGCGAGCCCTTCAAGGCATAGATGCGCTCGTCAATGTCGTTTCTATGGGGGCGGGACGTGGGCCGTTGATCGTTGACGCAGCAGTGGCGGCAGGCATTAAACGGGCTGTCTTCATTAGCACAACCTCTTTGTTCACGCACTTGAACGCATCAAGCAAATCGCTACGAATTGCTGCAGAAGAAAGTGTCAAACAGAGTGGAATTAACTACACTATACTTAGACCGACAATGATATACGGATCGTCGGGAGATAGGAATATGTGCCGCCTTGTACGATACATACATCGTTATCCAATTCTACCTATTTTTGGCAGCGGCAAGTTTTTGCAGCAACCTGTCTATGTAGGAGATGTAGCACAGGCAATTGTAGATTGCCTATTGAATGATAATACAATAAAAAAGTCTTATAATATCCCTAGTGAGCAACCGTTGAGCTATAACGAAGTTATTGATACTGTGTGCCGATTGACCAGACGCTACGTCCTGAAACTTCACTTGCCTGTCCCCCCCATTGTGACAACTCTGAGTTTAGTCGAGCGGATATCAATCCCTTTGCCCCTCAAAGCAGAACAGATTATGAGACTAAACGAGGATAAAAACTTCAATTATGATGACGCCGCACGAGATTTTGGATACAAGCCCCTCTCTTTTGCGGAAGGAATGTACTTGGAACTTCAAGAGATGGGACTTAGGGGGTAAAATGCTCCGCTTAGCGCACTTCTAAAGTCACTACCCTGTGTGCCATAATGGATGAAACAACTTCACCCTCCAAGTTTAGGATAGAATTGCAGGGCGGAGAACAGGGACCAACAGCATGTCAGAAAATCGCAAAGCCAACCCGGAAGTGCAGCCCAAAGCCGAGCGTCACCGCTTCAGTGCCGAGTACAAACGGCGGATCGTGGCGGAAGCGGAGCGGTGTCAGCATGGCGAGTTAGGCGCACTGCTGCGGCGTGAAGGCTTGACCTACGCGCAGATTGGCAAATGGCGCACTGCCGATGCCGAAGGGACATTGGGCAAGAAACGCGGTCCGG
>Ga0163147_10008837_pt1 | contig 11065 bp, 8 predicted proteins | sample OliLakLV19MP6G1_FD_148597 | JGI IMG/M metagenome (GOLD analysis project Ga0163147, IMG submission 148597) | Freshwater microbial mat bacterial communities from Lake Vanda, McMurdo Dry Valleys, Antarctica- Oligotrophic Lake LV.19.MP6.G1 | ecosystem: Environmental > Aquatic > Freshwater > Lake >...
GAAAATCCCGGCTCAACGCCCGTGTAGGAGACGACGTCAGGAGACTCACTTTAAGTTCGTTTTCCGATTTTTTAGATCGGGTCTCACCCGGCCTCCAGCTTTCCAAATCGAAATCAAAATCCGGGTTTCCCATCACCAGCGATTTTCCATTTTGGACTTTCAACTTTGAAGTTTCCTGGTTTGCCGCCACTCGCACAACTTCCCGTCCGCTGGTGACGTAACTGATGGTTTTTTCCTCTATCAAAAATTTATTTCCAACCGGCAACATTTCAAACGGCAGACGGCTCAACTGGCCGTCAGGACAGATGATGAGGTGAGAAGCGTTCGTGAGATATTTGGAGAGCGGGGCATACACAAGGTCGCTTAACTTCTGCATAGCCGGTTGCACATCCCTGGCGCGATACTGCGCGGCCGAAAACCGTTCGGCAACGATTCCAAGAGCTTCGTTGATCGGAGCAGCCGCTCCCAAGTCCACGCGTTCGACCATGAGGTTGGTGGAATCCCGCCCCAGCGGAAATGTCAGGTATGCAGCATAGCGTTGCTCTTTCCATCTATTTGTCTTGGCCATGAAATCGTACCAATGATATTCCACGAAATCCACCAGCGCGGATTGCGACGGAAGACTTCCCGCGATGTTGGTCAAGGTCAAACTCCGTTCACGAATCGTTTGCGCCAGTAATTCATTTCGCTCTGCGAGGGTTTCCTCAATCTGCGTTATCGTACTCTGCATTTCCCGTCGTCGTTCGTCGCGTTTCTTAGGGTCAAAATTGTTTTCCGGCAATCGGTCCAATTGATTTTGAATAGATCTAAGTTTTTCACGCAATTCTTTTGTGGAAGTCCTCGAATCTGATTCCAAGGAAGCACGAGTTGCTTGCACCTCTTCCATCAATGCTTTGCCTGATGCCAGCTGTTCCGCTGCTTGGATTGGAACTGATGCGAAGGCGCGCGCGAATTTCTGAGCACAGAGAGAGTGGAAAAGTTCGGTTCTGTAAAACATGGCCTCAGTCAATCTTACTCGGTCTTGTCCTTCAGACCTGGAGGCTTGCTCGATTAGGTAATCTCTCTGCAAACTCGATGCCATGCGAAGCGGTGCAATGGCCTCCTCAAATTCAGCGGCTCTGCAGAGAACAAGCGCTGCTGCCTCCAATTCGTCCCCGACAGAGGGATGCTCGGCTCCAAATGCTTTCGCTCGAATTCCCGCACTCTTTGCATAGAACTCAACCGCTTTGTATCGATCCCCAGACCCATCAAATATTCTGGCCAACGTGCTTAAATTATCGGCCATCGCAGGATGGTCCCGACCGTAGAAGTTAGTTTTGATTGAAAAGGACAGCATGGCTAGACGCTCTGCATGTTCAAAATTACCAAGAGCACACTGAAGTTGTGCGTATGCTTCGGCGGCCTCTGCAACCGCTGGATGGTTTTTCCCGTAGAATTTGTCTCGAATCACGATTGCTTCCTCAAGAAGTTCTTTGGCTATGTCAGGTTGATCTAGTCGTCGAGATAACATCCCCCAGTTCAACAATACGGTTGCCAGTACAGGATTATTTTTCCCGAGGGACCTGTTGAGAATGAGACTCGCGTCCTTGAACAACACCGAAGCCTCACCGCCTCTGTCGGTGGCCAAAAGCACAACGGCAAGATTGTTAACAGTCGAGGCGTAAGCAGGGCTATCAACGCCGATGTCTTTTTCGCGAACAGAAAGACATTGCCGAAAGTACGTTTCGGCTTGGGAATAATTGCCAAGGCGATAATGAAGCCCTCCCAGTGAATTGAGAGTAGTCGCAATAACCGAGTTGCCTCTACCTATGTTTTTTTCGAGAGTTTGTAGATTTTCTTTGAGAAGCCGCGATGCTTGCTCATACACACCGGCTTGCTGGTAGGCATCTGCCAATGAATTCCTGACCGACACCAGAAAGATATGCTCGGGACCATAACAGGTGGTAAGAATTGCAAGACTTGATTCGCAAAGGCCAATTGCCCTTTCGTATTCACCTCTGAAGGAAGCTACTATTGACTCTAGCCATTGATTCTCCCCATACAGGGCGCTTTTTGTGCCTGCAACTTTCTCGATGAGATGTGAACTCTTGGTTAACAATTCCCATGCACTGACGGCATCTCCATCGAAAAGATGCACCATAGCTTGGAGCCGCAGACCCATTGAAATCACAATTTCGTTCGTCTCGTGATTTGCATCCTGTGCTGCAATTGCTCTTCCCAGTGCAATCTTTGCTTCAGAAATACTGAACTGATGAAGGAAAATCCCGGCGCGAACGAGTTGAATTCGCGCGGCTATAGGGTGGTTTGTGCCCAGAACACGGTCTGCCAAAGATTGTGCGCGGAGAAAAGCCAAGTCTGATTCTTGAGGCTCGCCAATAAAAGCCAACCATTGGGCTTTGGTTGTCAGCAAAATCGCGGCATCCTTTTCCTTGCCTTTTGAAAAGCGATCTGCATCAGCAATGGTTTCACCAAGCTTTTGCAAGGCGATGTTGTAATTTCCTGCGTAGAAAAGATCCGTAACATTTTCATACTCTTTTTGGCCCGCAGCCCAAGAAATCACGAATTCAGGCCCGAAAAATTCATGAGTGTATGGACGCTGAGGAGAAGCCATAAGGAAATTGACGCTCAATAAACCAAGCATACCAAGCATGCACGCAATTCTAAAAACACTGAGGAATAGACGTTTGGAATCGCTCCGGGAAAGGAACATTAATCAAATGAAGACATTAACGGGAAGGAAAGCAACCTCTGCGAAAGCGACCAGGGCATTGCGCGTTCGTTTCGCAATGCCCCAAACGCGTCGTTCAGAAGCCGAATGAACTGGAACGAGGTAGGCCAATCAGGGGTTTCGGCGCGTAGTCGCCTTGGTAATTGCTCGGCATGGTTGAAAGATTGTAGCTGCCGGAGCTCGGGCTCGGCATGGTGCGGCTGCTGCTGGAATCGAACCCGTAGCTGCGGGGGGAAATGTAGCCTGGTTGCTGCGAAGGATAACCGCGATAGCTGAGGTTATCATATGGCGTGCCATTTGCGGGTGTGCGGTAGTAGCTGCTCACATATGTGCCGTTGCCGCGGAAATGGCCGCTGACCCTTTCGGCTTGGGTGGAAACGGCGGTGGTCAATATCACGGTGGCGAGGGCGAATAGTGTTTCCATTTTTGGTTTTTTTATTTGTGGCGATTCGTTCATCGAACTGCCTTCACCCGCTACATCGCAAACGGCTTTCTCCTTCTTACAACTTTTTTCAGACTTTGACCGGAGGCGCTAGGTTGGGCAGGCTGGAGCGGTGAATCTGCCGGACCTTACCTCCTTGCAACAAGGCGACCCATCAGCCTGGGATGCGGCGTTTCACTGGCTCTGGCCCACTGTCTTTGCGGTGGCCCAATTAAAGCTTCAGTCCTATTTCCCAAGCGAGATTGAGGACATAGCCATAGAAGCGTTGGAGGAACTGGTGGAGAAGGTGCGCGCGGTGAAATCGGCGGATGAATTAAAACCTCTGGCTGCAAGCATCGCGCATCACCGGGCGGTGAGTTTGTTGCGGGAACGGTTCGCCAAAAAGCGCGGCGAAGGAAAGACGGATTCCCTGGACGCAGCGACCGATGAGGGACAGACGAAGCATGAACCGCTTTCCGAGGATTCTCCCCTGGCCGATTTGGATCAAAAGGAATTGGCGCAACGGCTCGGCAAGTCGATCTCAGAACTTAAACCACCGCTCGGGGAGATTCTTTCAGATTTTTTTCTGCGCGGTTTACGCTACGAGGAGATCGCCAGGAATCGCGGCGTGGCGATCGGGTCAGTTGGCGTCTATTTGAAACGCGGACTGGAGGCGATGCGCCGCATTTGGGGAGAGCGCGAAGAAAAGTGAAAGAAACGAACAGGCATTTGCGATGAACTCAATGAATGACGAACGCTTTTTCGATCTGGCAATGAAGGTCACCGCCCAGCAGGCCTCGGACGCCGAGCGCGCGGAATTGGATGCACTTCTGAGGAGCCAACCCCAGTTGAAAGTGGAACTTGAAAGGTTTCAGGCCGACGTGCAGATGGCTAAGAATGCGCTGCCACTCGTGGAGGCGACGCAGGCCACGGCTGGCAAACTTCCATCATACGTGCGTGGCCGCTTGCAAACGAAAGTTAGACAAACGCTCGGCGGTCCAGCAGCAAAGAAAGAGACTGATCGCAGTCTGATATGGGGCTGGCGTTGGGCGTTGGGATTGGCGACGGCGGTCGCAGTAGTTTTCCTGGTGGCAGTGCCGATGATGCGCACGCCGACAGGGCTGCTGATTCAAGTGGCAGTGCTGGACACAACGGGCGGCACTCGCGGCACTGTCACGAATGACACGGCAGTCCTTCAAGGAATGTGGAGGGGAAGCCCAGTCCAAACCTTTTCCAGCACAATCGAGTTAGAGGCGTGGGAAAAAAATCTGGCAACCGATGTCCGGCAACCCATCGCAAGAATCATTTACGATCCTGCTGCTGGGGAGGTCAGGGTGTCTGGACAGTCAAAAGGAAAGCTTTTTCAAGAAAATTTTCCTTTGGAGAAAGATTTGATAACTACATTGCAGCGGGTGAAAGCGTTCGTTCTGGAACGGGGGTTTTGATTCATCAGCCAGATATATCTCAACTATCTCAACTATATGTTTCCTCTTGATTTTCATCCGAAACGAGCCGCTTTTAGAACTGCATGAGGGGTTACGGGTGGTTCCCGTCCAAATGCGCCACGGGCGCGTGTATGGTTGCACGCGCCCAATCCTCTTCATTCCGGTTTTCGCCGCTATCCCTTCCAGAAAATGCATGGGCCATGCACTGTTCTCGACAATAACCGGCCTATTGCGGAATCTCTGGCCGTGACAAACGAATTCTCCTGGAACAGCCGGGTTTATGAAAACATTGCCATGGTGCAACGCATCGCCGGGATCGAACTCCTGGAAAGACTCGAGGTGCTCGGACCAAACCGGGCCACCCACGACGCCCTGGCCGGTGTCGGTTCGGTTCTCGATATCGGTTGTGGCACCGGTGTGCTGGCGGTTTACCTGGCAAAACGACTTCCAGCCGGATCGGTCCTCGGGGTCGATGTGTCGCCGACCATGGTGGCCCGGGCCAGGGAACTGGCGGTCAGCGAGGGAGTCAAAAACCTGACTATTCAGGAGCTCGACGTCAGTCTGATGGAATTCTCAGAAGGGTTCGACCTCGTGATTTCCAATGCCGCATTTCATTGGATACTGGACGCGAGGAATCTGCTCGAGAGGGTCTATCGCGGCATGCGACCCGGGGCGGAGCTTGCCGTGCAGTTCCCGCTGCTCAATGAAGAGCATCCGATGGTAGCCACGATGACACGCGCGATCGCTTCAGCCGGATTGCAGGCTCGTTTCCAGAGCTGGGAATTTCCCTGGTTCCGAACCACGCCGGAAGAGTATCGGCGGCTTTTGGAATCAAAGGGTTTCGAGGTTTCCCAGGTGGAACAAACCAATGACGAGTTCTCCCTGTCGAAAGAAGAATTCCTTCTTTTTTTTAACGCTGTCGGACTTCCGTTGTATTTCAAAGGCTTGAACGACACTGAAACCGAACATCTCCGTCTTGCGTGCCACGAGGAGGCGGACGCTCTTCTGGCCCGGAGCGGAAACAGGGTGCTTTTTGTCCGCTTGTTTGCTTTGGCCCGGAAGCCTGAAACAGGCCGGTGAATATTGCCACGCTATGAACAAACTTTCCCGTCGCCGGATGCTCGGCGGCATGGCGGCGCTCCCGCTTCTAACCCTGCCTGCGCAGATGGCGACACCCACAGTTCGCAAGAAGTTCCTATTCGTGCTGGTGCATGGCGCCTGGCACGGAGGATGGTGCTGGAAAAAACTCTCACCTCTATTGCGGTCGGCTGGACATGAAGTTTATGCGCCGTCGTTGACGGGAATGGGAGGACGTTCTGGCCTGCTCCAGCCCGGAATCAACCTTGACACCCACATCCAGGACATCACCGCAGTCCTCCAATATGAGGATTTGCGTGAAGTGATCCTTGTGGGCCACAGCTACGGCGGCATGGTGGTGACCGGGGTGGCGGAAAAGGTGCCTGAACGCCTCTCCCGGCTGGTGTATCTGGACGCTTTCCTTCCAGAAGATGGAAGGGCGATCAAGGATTATGCCCCGGTGACGCCCGTTCCTGCCGACGGCTGGCGGGTTCCGCCACTTGGACCGCCCTCCGCATTCGGCGTGACAGATCCGCGGGACATCGCCTGGATGCCCCCTCGGCTGGGAGATCAACCGCTCCAGACATTGACGCAACCGTTGCGGATCTCCGGAGCGCTCACCCGGAGTCTTCCCCGGGCATTCATCCAATTCAGTAAAACACCTTGGTTTGTGGAGGCCGCAGAAAGGGCGAAGCGGGATGGGTTTGTTTACAAGGAACTGTTCAGCGCGGGTCACGATGCGATGGTCACCCAACCTGCGGGACTGGCCAGGCTTTTGCTCGAACTTGTGTGAATATGCCATTAGATGATTCAGCCGGAGCGGGGTACGGCCCTGATTTAAGGAAAGCGCGCAGCAGGAGAAGAATGGGTTGCTCGACGCTTTTTTTGTTGTTGGCGATGTTCACCATCTCCACACATGCGCGGACAACTCCCGACAACGGCGGTTTTTTCAGCCGCATTCCCGAACTCCAAAACGAGATGGAGCCTGATCAATTTAAATACACCACAAATTCCGGCGCTAGAGGGTGCAAGGTTTCGGATGGCCGGCGTTTTGGCTTTGCAATCCTGTTTTAAAAGCATTGATGCCGTGCTACAGTATTTGGGATGAAGAGCTTAGCAAAAATTTGCGTGGCCAGCGCCTGGTTTGCCTGCAGGTGAAGTGGGAGGACAGACGGCGACCATGGATATGAATTTGCTCCCTTTACTTTGAGAGGCGAAAAATGACGAGAACTAATGTGGGCTTGTACTCCTACAGCACAAACCACGGAGTGTATTATGCGAACTTGGTGAAGGAAATAAACTTGGTGTCGCTTATTAAGCAGGGAAAAACTTCAATCGGGCACAATTTGGAAGTGTATTTTCAAACGGACCCCGAACATATCTTTCGTATTGCTCCCGTGAATTGGAAGAGCGCTTGGTTGTTCGATATCAACGAATGGAGGTTGACCAGTTCGGATGACAAAGGCCGTGGAAGTATTCGCAAACAAGATTTGGAAAAATTCCACCTCGCGATCGGGCAGGCGTTTCAATACAATTGGCAGAGCGAAAGTGGAACCCGCCAGGAAACCAGCTCACCCATCACACAAATCTTGCGAGTCACAGCCATGCGTTGTGAGGAAAAAATGGGATACGAGGAACCCGCCCAGATCGTAAGGTTATACAAGGCCAAACGAAACGAGTTGTAAGCGTCAAGCGCCCTGAAATAAGGCCGACCAACATGGCTTTGTCCTTTCAGGGATTCAAATCCCGTTTGATTTCGTGTCTGAGAAGTTCATCACCGCCCAGCTTGAACCGGAGAAGGAGTTTTAAGAATCCAGTGTTGACTCCTGGGCTTGGGGTGCTGTTCGCGTATTCCTGTCAGGGTGATGTCGCTTCAGGATTTTACCCCTTCGACATTTTTGCGTGATTTGCCATAGGCGGCGTAAAGAGAAGGCATTAGAAAAAGATTCAGCAAGGTCGATGTCACCAAACCTCCCAGGATCACCACTGCCATGGGATACTCGATCTCGTGGCCTGGAATATTTCCCTTCACGATGAGTGGCAACAAGGCGAGCCCAGCGCAGGAAGCGGTCATAAGAATCGGGGCCAGCCGTTCTTCGGCTCCGCGCAAAACTAGAGCCAGTCCGAACTTTTCTCCTTCAACCATTTCCAGATGGCGATAGTGGCTGATCAGCATGATCCCATTCCGGGCGGCTATTCCCAAAACCGTGACGAATCCAACCAGCGATCCCAGCGAAAGAACTCCGCCGGTCAAAAAGGCCCCGACGACCCCGCCAATCAAGGCAAACGGCAGTGTCAACGCCACCAAGGCCACGAGGCGCGACCGAAATCCACATGTAGCAGCACCAAAATTCCAATCAGAGACAAAGCCGAAAACAGCATCAAGCGGTTCTTCGAAGTTTGGCGCGCCGCATATTCGCCGAGGAACTCGGGATGGTACCCGCGATCGAAGGAGATTCCTTTAACACGCTTCTCAATTTCTCGCGCCACGCTTCCCAGATCCGCTCCGGCCACGTTGCAAGTGACATCCATACGCCGCGAGGCCCGTTCGCGTTTGATTTCGTTGGGCGTGGGAACTATTTCAATATCCGCGACGTCGCCCAGCGGAACATGTCCGCCTCCCGGCGTTTCTATGGTGAGTTGTCGCAATGCCTGGATATCGCTGCGGACGCTTTCCACGCCCCAGACCGCGACATCGTAAACTTTTTGATCTTTGTAAACTTCGCCGACCTTGAGTCCTTTGATTAATATCGTAGTGGCGCGCCGGATATGGCCGGGGGTCAAACCAAAATTGGCGGCGGCTTCGGGTTTCAGTCGCACCAGAATCTGCGGCACCAGGACTTGCGGTTCCACCTTCAGGTTGACCACGCCTGTCACGCCAGTAATGGCCTCATTAACTTCCTGGGCCTTGCTGCGCAGCACCGCCATGTCTGAACCAAAAATCCGGACCACCACAGTTGCGCTGGCCCCAGTCAGGACCTCCTTGATCCGTTCCTTCAAATAGGTCAACACATCACGATAGAGGCCGGGGTATCCATCCACCACCTCCTGAATTTTGGACACCGTCGAGTCATAATCCACCTTGGGATCGAGGCTGATCCAGAGCTCGGTAAAGTTCGGGCCCACCACTTCGTCAGCCACTTCTGCCCGGCCGATATGCGAACCGAAATTGCGCACGCCGGGAATTGCCCGAAGCTCTTTGCTGGCTTGGATGGTGATGCGCCGCATGGCCTCCAGTGATGTCCCGGGCTTTTCCACCCAATGCATGAGAAAATCGGTCTCCTTGAAATTTGGCAGAAATTCTTCGCCCAACTTGGGAACTGCAATGCCGGTGATGGTAAAAGCAGCCACCAGAAACCCCGCTGCAAACCGAGGCTTGTTGACAAGCTTGGGGAGGATCGAGCGATAACCTCGCTTGAGCCAGCGAACCAGAGGAGCGTCCCCGTGCCGTTCCCCGGCACCTGGCAGTAACATCAGGCAAAGCGCTGGAGTGACCGTGAGGGCCACAATCAGCGAGGTCAGGATCGCCAGAACGTAGGAGAACGCCAGAGGCCGAAAAAATGTTCCAGCAAGACCCTCAAGAAAAAATACCGGTAAAAAAACCAGCGCCACAATGAGACTGGCGAAGACCACCGCGCTCCGGACCTCCAGCGAAGCTTTGAGCACAACTTGAAAACTTGATTCTGGATTGCCTGCTGCCTTGTTGAGTCGCAGTCGCCGCATGATGTTTTCCACATCGATGATGGCGTCATCGACCACCTCTCCAACAGCGATCACCAGTCCGGCTATCACCATGGTGTTGAGAGTGCCTCCCCGGAAATGAAGAACGACGGCCGCGCCCAAGAGGGAGAGGGGAATGGCGGAAAGGCTAATCACCGCGGTCCTCCAATCGAACAGGAAGGCGATTAAAATAATCATCACAAGCGCGCAGCCTAAAAGCATGGCGTGGGAGAGATTGGTCAGCGAACGTTCGATGAAAGTGGCGGGACGAAATATGGTCGGATCAATTTCCACATCTTTCAAACCTGGCCGGAGCGCGTCGAGCGCGGCCTCAACTTGCTTCGTGACATCAAGGGTGTTGCCCCACGGCTGCTTCTCCACAATCAACAAAAGTCCTGGACCGTCGTTGATCACCGCGTCGCCAATGGGCGGCGGATGGTTGATGACGACGGTGGCCACGTCGCCCAGCCGGATGGGAACTCCATTGGTGAAATGAATGACCGTGCGGGCCAGGTCTTCGGGAGTTTCTATGGGCGACAAATGCAGCACCGGAATGCGTTGGTTCGGCGTATCCACAAAACCGCCCGCTGACAACGTGGCTGCATCGCCTGCGGCCCGTACCACCGCGTCGAGCGAGACGCCATTGGCCGCAAGGCGGTCGGGATCCACCAACACCTGGTATTGCCGGTCGCGTTGTCCCCAGATGGCCACGTTGGCCACGCCAGGAACAGACATGAGCCGCGGGCGGATGGTCCAGAGCGCCAGTTCAGAAAGATCCATCTGGCTGAGGGTTTTGGATGAAACACCAATTTTTAGAGCGCGGCTGGTGGAGGAGAGAGGAGACAATAAAACCGGTGGATGTGCAACGGCAGGAAGTCGTGGCGCCACCGTGGCCACACGCTCCTGGACCAACTGGCGAGCCCGCATTAAATCGGTTCCTTCCTCGAAGATGCAAACAACCGAAGAAAGTCCGAGGACTGATTTCGAGCGAAGCGTCTTGAGCCAGGAAGTTCCATTTACCGCATTTTCCAGCGGAACGGAAATGAGGCTCTCCACTTCCTCGGTGGAAAGGCCGGGAGCTTCGGTTTGAATTTCCACCAGTGGCGGGGCGAACTCGGGAAAGACATCCAGCGGCGTGGTGCGAATGGCGTGAATCCCCAGCAGGACCAGGGTGCATGCCAGTGCCAGCACCAGGACGCGCTGGCGCAACGAAACAGAAATAAGCCAGGTCATCATTGAAGTGCGCCCTTAAAACATTCTATTTGCCGATTCTATTTGCCGATCCCAAATTCAGTTCCGAAGAGCTCTGCCGCCCCCTCGGTGACGATATTGGCCCCCTCTTTGGGGCCGGAAGCCAGCGCCGCCAGGTTTCCAGTCACGGATCGAATCTGCACGCGTTTGCGGGCGAAGGCTTGCGGACCAACCTGTTCATAAACCCAGGCCCCGCCGTTGATATCATGCACCACCGAGGACCAGGGGATGACCAGGCTTTCCTGAATTTCATTGACCGGAATGGCCACGCCAACTTTTTGACCGAGACGAAAAGTTTCGTCCCCGGCAACTGCATAAAATAAATCAATAGTCGAAGCCGCAGCGTTCGCTGAAGGAGGCGCGGAAACCGGTTTGGCCACCTTTGAAGAAGGACCGCTGGCACTCGCCAGGTCGCCGACGCGC
>Ga0163147_10008838_pt1 | contig 11064 bp, 15 predicted proteins | sample OliLakLV19MP6G1_FD_148597 | JGI IMG/M metagenome (GOLD analysis project Ga0163147, IMG submission 148597) | Freshwater microbial mat bacterial communities from Lake Vanda, McMurdo Dry Valleys, Antarctica- Oligotrophic Lake LV.19.MP6.G1 | ecosystem: Environmental > Aquatic > Freshwater > Lake >...
TCCATGAACGACTGAGTAGCGGGGCGGGTGACCACCGGCACACTCGCCCCCACCCCAGCAACAGGAGTCACCGGGATGAGTGTACGTATTTCCACCGGGAAGTCAAGAAATGGCACGAACTCCCCCCACGCGTTCTCCCACATCCGCACCATCGCCGGATACTTACCCCGCCACGTTTCGGCGAACTCCGCGAACGCCGTTTCGGCGTTCGCCAGGGTCGTGGCCCGGTAGACATTCTTCAGGTCAGCGGTTATCTTTGACCAGTGCGCCTTCGACGCGTACCGCAGACTGTTCCGCACCAGGTGCACGACGCAGGTTTGGACGGTGGCCTGCGGCCAGGTCGCGGTAATCGCCGCCGGCAGGCCCTTCAACCCGTCACAGCAGGCGATGAACACGTCGGTGACGCCACGGTTCTTCAGGTCGGTGAGCATGGTCATCCACTCCCTTGGCGCCCTCCCCGCTGGTCGGCCCCACCCACATGCCCAGCACGTCACGGGCCCCGTCGACGGTGATGCCCATGGCCACGTACACCGGCCGGTTGGTGACCTGACCGTCGCGGACCTTCAACACGATCGCGTCGATCAGCAGCACCGGGTACACCGCATCCAACGGCCGGTTCTGCCACGTGACCATGTCATCAAGGACGGCGTCGGTGACCCGCGACACCAGGTCCCGTGGCACCTCCGTCCCGTACAAGTCCTGCAGGTGGTTGGCGATGTCCTCGGTCGTCATGCCCTTCGCGTACAAGCTGATGACCGCGTCGTCGAACCCCGCCAACCGATGCGAATGCTTCGGGACCACCGGCTCGAACGACCCAGCCCGACCCCGCGGCACCTTGATGCGGATATCACCAACCTCAGTTTGCAACGTCTTCGCCGAATGCCCGTTCCGCATATTCGACCCCGCTGGGACACCACCCGGGAGATGTCCCAGATGCTCGGTCAGCTCCGCTTCCAGGGCGCTTTCCAACACCTGCCGGGTCAGGCCGGTCAGCAACCCACCCGGCCCAGGGCCACGGCAAAGTCCCGTTTCAGGAGGTCAGGACCAGGTAGATGGGTCTGCTGGCGTTCGCGACGTGATGTCGTAGGGCGGCTGCGATGCAGGTGTGGCCCGCCAGGCGGAGCAGGCTGATCGCGGTGTTGCGCAGGGTGGCCATGACCTGGGGGCCGTTGCCGGTGCGCACGGTGGAGCGGTCCTCGTCGTAGACGACGTCGCGGACCCGGTGGCTGCGGTTCTCGATGCCCCAGTGCATCTGGACCCAGGCTGCCAGGGTGGTGGGTGGTGCGGCGCGGTGGTCGGCTGAGGTGATGATGTAGATGACCTCGACGCTCTTCTTCCTGTTGCGGGTGCTGGTGCGGCGGATCTGGGCGACCTGGGGGGCGCCGTCGAAGGTGATCCAGTCGGGGGCGGTGGTGACCGTGATGGTGCGTCGGACTCGCCCATGGCGGGCATCGGCTGCGGTGGTGGCGGGGATGTCGTTCCAGGGCAGCGCCTTGCAGGCAGCGTAGAGCTTGGGCTGGTTGCGTTTGACGGTGAACACGTAGTTGCCGCCGGCCGTGGTGATTGCTTGGGCGGTGTCGGCCTGGGTGTGCATCGCGTCCACGGTGATGACGACTCCGCCGTTGGCGGACAGGTCGAACGCGGCCAGAAGCGTTCGTACGGTGGGGATCTCGTTGCTTTTGGCGGCGGTGGCCAGCTGTCCCAGGGTGGTACCCGTGGCGTGGTCCACCGCCGAGACCAGGTGCGGTGCACTGTTCGGGTCGCTGCCGGCGGTGCGCGCACCGCGGACGGTCTTGCCGTCGACTGCGATGACGCGCCGCGTCCCCGCGGTCCCACTCACGGTGGTGGTCCGGGTCCACGTGAACGCGGCGACCAGGGCGTCGAGCGCGGACGCGTCCAGGGCGGTGAACACCCACCGAAACGTCGAGGTCTCGGGGGCCAGCGCCCGCACCAACCCCAGCTCGGTGAGCAGGTCAGGGGTCAGCTCACTGGCCCACTGTCCGATCGCGGCGAACGAGCGAGCACCGGCCAGCACCGCGCACAACGCGACCGCGACCAGGCCGCTCACGCTGTGGCGACGACCCCGGCGGGCACGCGGGTCCTTCAGGGCCACCAGAGCGGGCAGCAACGCCGCGGTCCGTGCCAGCTGGGCGGACGGTGTGGGAGAAGATGACATCGGCGGGTGCGGCCCTCGGTGAGATGGCGAGTGTGAGAACCACCATCAAAACCGGGCAAGCCGCACCCGTCCCGGCCGCCACGCCGGTCACGACACAGCAAACTTGCTGCTCAGGTCATGGTTACAGGACTTTGCCGTCGCCCTGCCACCCGGCCCTGTCGGCGAGACCCCCTGGGTCTTCGCCGCAGCCAACAGCTGCTCAGCGACACCGTCCGGAATGACGACATCACCCGCCGAATGGTCCGCCGCCATCGTCACTGTCTGTGTGCTCATACGTGATCATCTCCAACCCAGGGCCCGAGGCCGTGGAGGTCACGCCGACCTCACCCACAAAGTTTCTGACACACCCTCTTGACCCTCCGCCCGGGGGGGGGTAACGTCCTTTTTACCCCCTTGCAGGGGACGGGCGAAAGGCGAAGAGTCGCCGCTTGGCGCATGGCATTATCAACGAGAGAGCACTGAACATGAAGAAACTTAGAAGAATCCCGGCTCTGGGCGCCGCCGTAGCGATCGGCGGTCTGATTCTCGTCACATCTCCCGCACCCTCAGCATCCGCGCTGGGCTATAATGCGTGGCTGTGCGGTCAAGACAATCAATGGGCGGGTCAGAGCACCTCTCGGTTGGCCTCTACTAAGAATTTAGGTACCTGCGGCAACGCCTCGGCGCGATACTACTACCAAGCCTACCCAGGATCTCCCACATATTACTCGTCGTGGGCAATAGCGTCGGGCACGGCGACCAAGAGCGCACCTAGCAGTACGACCGTCCAGGGTGGAAACCACAAGGTGCAAAGCTGCGGTTTGCTAGACACTTGCGGTCCCCGGAGCACGTGATCACCCCCATCCGGTGGCTGACGCTGATGGGGCTGTCGTGTCTACTGACCGCGTGTAGCGCCGCAGGAGGAGACAGTAGTGACACAGCAGTCGAATCTTTCGGTGTCGCCGTCGAAATTTCACTGGAACAAGGGGCGGCTTTAGCCGACCAGCAAGTGACCAAGGAAGAATATGATGCGGCATTCCGTCGCTATCAGTCGTGCATGCAAAATCTAGGGTACGAGCTGATCGATGTCAGGCTCTCATACGGTGTGTGGAACTACAGCACCGACCAGGCGATGGAAGATGACCCGGAGGCTCAACGCTGTCTCACCGAGGAGTTCGGGCAGGTTGACGGCGTCTGGCAGGTCGCCAACCAAGATACCTCTGAGACGGCCGCCTTCGTAAGGAACTGCTTGGAAGCCAACGGCCTCAGGGTCCCAGACACCTTGGTTGAGCGCCAAGGTGTTCTGGACGAAGCAGGAATCGACGTTTCCAACTGTCCAGATATGGCCCAATGAGTCGGAGGACCGTTCGAACAGGTATCACCACGGGGTCGATTGGCCCCAGGTTGCTGCAGTGGGTGATCATTCTTGTGCTGTGGCTCGCTCCCGCTGTCGTGTTGGCCGCGACGATCAGCGTGCCTTCATCATTGGAGCGGAGGGCCGCAACTCCAGACAGCTTGCCCGAGGCGGCACGCGTCGGTCAGCGAACGATGGACTATCGTACATCAATCAGCTTGATAGTCTATAGCAGCGCGCCTGTGGCAGCCGTTGTCAACACAGACGGCATCGTCACCGCTGTCGCCTCAGACAAGGTGGGCACGACGCCGGTATCGGGGGATCTTCTAATCCGGGTGGATGGACAGGCGGTCGTGGCTAATGTAGGTGGTGTCCCCTTCTATCGTGAACTCCATGTGGGCGACACCGGTGATGACGTGGCGCAGCTCAATCGCCTCCTTGAGTCGCTTGGCCTCGACAATGGAGCGGACGATCGAACCTTCGACACCGAAACACGACGTGGTGTTCAAACGCTCCGGACATCTCTCGGGGACCGACGCCCGGACGGTGCCTGGAGGTTCCAGTCGACGATATTTATCCCGGAGGGATTGGGTCAGATTTCACAGATCGACCTGATGCCCGGACAGAGGGTTTCGGTGGGCTCGGTGGTTCTCATGGGGTCACCGGTCGTCACTGGTGTCACGTTAACTGCCCAGACGCCAGATCTGGATCTCACTCCTTTGGCGGATCAGCCCGTCCGGGTCTCCGCAGGATCGGACTCCGTGCTCCTGAGTTCCCTCGTTCCCTCCCCCGACGAGTTCGCGGCCCTCGGCGGATTGGTGGATCGACTTCAGCCCGGAACGCCTCAAGAGAAGGTAGCCGGCGCTCCATCATCCAGTGGCACGTCGGTAACGTACTCAGGGCTGACCGTCGAGCTTGCAGTTCCGGTCACGGTTGCCGCGGTGCCGTCGTCAGCGGTGTTCTCCGCGGCTGACGGCACGTCTTGCGTTTTCCTCACTACTGGAGGGGACTCCACACCTCAACCGTCAAGATTGCCCAGGGGGCTGCCACCGTCGACGGAAATAGGCATCGCCTATCTGCCGGCGGCGCTTGTAGGAAAATGGGTCATAGTTGACCCCCTTCGATTAAGTCCGGACGTGAGAGTTACATGCAAGTAGAGGCCAAGGGTGTCGGGAAAACGTTTGATAATCATACAGTCCTCGCTGACTTCTCTGCGGTGTTCCCGAAGGGTCGCGTGGTCGCCCTGACTGGGCCTTCGGGATCTGGGAAAACAACACTACTCTCGCTGATCGCAGGACTCACGAAACCAGATTCCGGCACCATCGTGATTCGCGAGTTGGACGGCCGGACCAGCTTGCCGTCCCAGCGGCGGGTCGCCTGGGTTCCGCAAGGAAGCAACTGTCTGCCGTCACGCACTGCCATCGACAACGTGCTGATCGGTGCGTTGGCTCGCGGCATCCCCTTCTCCGAAGCCGCAGAAGCGAGTCTGTCGGCACTGCGCCAAGTCGGTCTCGAGCAGGTTCGGGACCAACGGGCGGGCTCCCTGTCTGGAGGAGAACTGCAGCGCGTTTGTCTGGCTCGGGCGATAGCGGCCGGCCGTGACATTATTCTGGCAGACGAGCCCTCGTCGAATCTGGACTTGAGGAACACGCAAATTCTGGGACGAGTGGTGGCGGACCTGACCGTGGCTGCGTTCGTGATTATCGCGACGCACGATCCGCTTTTGATCGAGGCCGCAGACGTCGTCATCGACGTGCGCTCGGCCATCGAGTCCAACGGTGAATAAGGGGTGGTCGTGGGGGTCGTCCTTACGGGAATCGATTCTCAACATACTCCACGGACGCGGGTTCGTCGAACTAGTCGGCGCTGTCATCGTGGGTTCAACTCTGGCGGCTCTCTACACAGTTCAGTGGGTGACTCTCGATAGCGCCCTCGAAGCTGAGCGCTCTGTGGGTCGTGATCTTGTCACCTTCGGTCCGCTACGGCAATCGGACTCTGACTTTCGGATTACGGTGGCATCGTGTTCCAATCTGGCGAAAGATCTCTCGGTCGCGCAGGCGGGGGTCATAGTGCCTCAAGGATTCGTCGACATCGCACAGTTGGGGCCAAAAGTGCCTCTTGTGGGGGTGAGTGCTGGGTTGCTTCCGCCGATGAACGGGAGAGACGCGTATCTTGGGTCGGCGCTAGGGGCGGATCTTGTCGGTGCGGAGCAGGGACAGACCTTCGCGATCGACGTGGACGGTCATGAAGTCCTACAGACCGCGATCTTGGAACGCTTCCCGGACGGCATTCCAGTAAATTCGGCGCTGGTAGCTCCCCTGGATCCCGTCGTGGTGTCTTCGCCGTCTTGCGTTGCACAGTTGGTCCCATTCACTGATGCCCCGTCTGCTGTGCCCCGGTTGGCAGCATCGCTGACTATCTCAGGGGGGCAGATGGTGGCGACGGTGGGAGCGCCATCGACCTTCGACGTGGTGGATGCGTTCTTGGGCAGGCTTGAACGATATCTCGGCCCAGTTGTGGGCGTAGCAATGGGTCTCGCGTCGGCGATGTACCTTAGAGCACGCGGCAGTGAAATCGCAGCCTACCGCCTCTCCGGTACTAGTGGCTGGGACTACTTGAGAATCGCGTTGCTCGGACAGATAGTCCTCGCAGGGGTGACGCTCTTCAGTGGATCCGCAGCGATGCTTTTGCTAGGGCTTTTACTAGAGCAAAACGCGGGGCGGTTGGCCGCGGAGTCGGGTTGGCTATGGTTCGGCAGTGCCGCGCGTATCCTTGTATTTGGATATGCCATTCATTTGTTTGTGCACGGGAATCCCATGAGTTTGGCGAAAGAGCGGTAGCTCGCGGTCCGTCAGGGACGAGCAGGGGATTCTGGGGGGAGCCACTTCGGAAGACCGGTGCAGCACCGTCACCATGTCGGCGACCCGGTTGGCGGCGTAACTGGTGATGCCTCTGGGGCTGTCCGCCCTGGCTTGGGCCCATTCGCCGACGTGCTGGCCAGCGTCAGGCACGTCGAGGTTTTCCGGCTGGGCAGTGGCAGATGAACGAGATCAACGCGTTGATCTGGCCGTCGGCCGGCGGTATCGGAGTGATGGACCCCGACGCCTGGGCGCAGACCGTGGAGGTCGCCACGACCCAGATCCCCGAGCTGCAGGGGGTCGATGTTCCCGACTCGACCTACACGAACGACTATGCCGGGGTCGCGGTCGCGGACCTGGAGGCGGAGGGTCTCGACGTGATCGGTGACGGCTTCGAGAAGGCGGAGATCACCCTCAACGAGGGCGGCGAATAGGCCCTTCGGCCGTCCTTTCCGCTCGGCGTCAGCGCACCGTGGGGGCCTGGCGGGCGATTGGTCCCGTTCACCAGGCCGGCGTCGTATCGTGTCGGGCATGCCGCTCCGGGGGATCGCCGTGTGTTCCGTCGCCCTGCTTGCCGTGATCCTGGCAGTCGGTGCCTGCGGGCGCGGCGGCGCTGAGGCCTCCGCACCGCTCAGCGCCGAGCCGGCCTCGGTCGCGACCAGCTCGTCGCCCAGTCGATCAGCACTGGCATCGGCTCCGCAGGCCAGCGCAGCGGCGCCTGGCGCCACGGCCGAGGCGGGCCCGCAGCCCGTGGCGCCGGTAGCGGCCCCGCCGGTCAGGGTCAGTTCGGCGTTCGAGCTGAGCCTGCCGTCGCTGGACATCGACGCCCCGGTCATCGAGGCCGGGGTGACGGCGTCCCGCGTGCTGCAGATTCCCGAGGATCCCGCGGTGCTGGGCCGGTGGTCCGACGGCGCCCGCCCGGGTGACGGCACCGGGACGATCGTGCTCGCGGGACACGTGGACTACAACGGTCGGCCGGGGGCACTGAAGACGCTGCTCTCGCTCGCGGTGGGTGACGAGGCCATCCTCGCGTCATCCGACGGCGAGGCCCGGTACGTCACGGAACGGGTCGACACCTATGCCAAGCAGGTTCTGCCGTACGAGCAGATCTTCTTGTACGACGTGCCGGAACGGCTGGTCCTCATCACGTGCGGCGGCCGGTTCGACCGGGCTTCCGGGCACTACGAGTCCAATGTCGTGGCGTACCTGCGCCGGGTCTAGGAGGATCCGGTGATGACGCCGTCCCGATCACTGCCGGTCTCCGTGGGCGTCCTGCTGCTGCTGGTCGGCACCAGTTGCTCCTCGGATGTCGAGCCGGCCGCACCCGCGTCATCGGCGCCCGCCTCGTCGAACCATCGGGATGCCGCAGCGATCTCACCGAGCGCGGCCGACACAGCATCTTCGGCCGGTACCGTCGTGGCGTCAGCAGAGTCCACGACCGGATCTGCGCTGGAGTCCTTGGCCGCCGTCCGCGGCACCGCCGTGGTCAGGGTCGTCTACAACTCGACCGATGCTGGCGGCAGCGCTCGACTCATCTGGTCGCAGGACCCGCCGAAGCTGCGTGTCGAGGACCGCAGCGGCCTGACGATCTCCGACGGCACGAATGCGGTGACATGCCCAGGTCCCGACCGCAGCCCGTGCACCCAGATCCCGGCCGAGGGCGCCGAACGTGCCGCCACGTCGGGCTTGGGCCTGATCGGACTCGGGGTGGGGCTGCTTGATTCTCTCGGCAGCCTGCCCGACGGATTCGTCACCGAGTCCGGCAACGAGCAGATCGCCGGCCGTGAGGCGCAATGCCGCACCCTGGACCCGATGGCGCTGGGCGCCCTGGCCAGCGACGCTGCAGCGGCTGAGGCAGACCCGGTCGAGTTCTGCACCGACACCCGGAGCGGCTGGTTGCTGTCCGCAACCGGTGCCGGCCTGACCCTGGTCGCGACCGAGGTCGGTGAGCCGACCCCCGGGGACTTCGTGCTGCCCTGACCGCGAGGTTCCGGCGACGCTGAAGCCAACGGCGCTGCTATCCGACGCGCAGGTCGATACCCAGCAGCAACAGCGGCCACAGCAGGATCGCCAGCAGCGCGGACGCGACATCGATGAGCAACGATGTCGTGATGTATCCCCGGATCACGGCGAAGAACACCCCGATGATGATCCACAGGAGCAGCCCGATGCTGATCCCGCGGCGGCGTCTGGTCATGACTGCTCCCTGCTATCTGTGAAGTGGGCGATCGGAGCCTTCCGCTACCACGGCTGTTGCGCATCTCGAAACCGCGATAAGGCCGCATATCGCCCGGCACTGCTGCCTCTTTGGTCCAGCCGCTCACTCCAGCTGCAGGCGTTGGCACGGTTAGCAGAACGTCGAGAGCCCCACGTACCGGAACTGCGGCCACTGCGTCCGCCGCGCCGCTACCCCCTCGTGCCACCCACTGCTCGGCCACCCGCGCGCCGATGGCATAGAGCACCAGCAGCAGACCCACCGCGTCGTAGCACTGCCCGCCGAGCAGCAGCAGCGCCGACGCGACGAGGTAGGCCAGCGCGATCGCCCGGATCGGCCGCCACGCCGACCGCCCCGCCCGCCAGCAACCACCACGTCGGCTGCGCCCGCAGCTGGGCGCGGATGACACACAGCCCCGTCAGCACCCACAGCGGCCAGTCCAGTGACGCCGTCAGCAGCAGATGCCCACTGATCAGCAGGTGGCCGAGGCGGCGCCCAAAGCCGCGATGAGTTGCGCTGTCCTGCCACCGCCGACCTCACGGGCGACGAGCGCGAGCAGCACCGCGAGCACGCCGGCCAGCAGCGCCGCCGGCATCCGCAGTGCCCGAACGGCGTCACCGAACAGCTCGATCGCGGCACGGGCGATGAGCGGGGTCAGCGGCGGCTGGTCGACACAGCCCCACGCCGGGGCCTCGGCCAGCAGCCGGAAGTACAACTCGTCGCGGTGGTAGCCGTAGTGTGCCGAGACGGCAAGCAGGACGGCGGTGACGGTGGCGGCGAGCAGCAGGGTCGATCGCCAGGCGACGCCCGGCAGATGTGTCCGAGCACGCGTCGTCACGGCCGAGCAGGTCATGATGAGTGAATGCCCCGGCAGCCCGTCGCTAGTCATGGCACATCTAGCGTTGCTCGGGTGAGCGCACCGTCCCTGGCCCGTGCCGCGGCCACTTACCGCGCCGAGCTGCAGGCAGCCGCCGTGATCGATTTCGACATCAGCGGCCTGGGCGCCGTCGGGCTGCCGGTGTGGGCGACCTGGTGGGCCGACCCCAAGGCCGGCGGCTGGCGTGGTGGCGGGATCGGCTACGGGGCTTCGAGCGACCAGGCGGTCGTCGGTGCCCTCGGCGAGACCGTCGAACGTGCGATAGGAGTGCGGGGATTACGTGCCATGTCCAAGGAGCTGCAGCACGGCAGTGAACGCGATCTGGTCGCGAGCCTCGGGCGCGGACACGTCGTCGATCCGCGCAGTCTGGGGTTGCCGGCAGGCACTGACTACGACGACCGCCGTCCGCTGCAATGGGTGCCCACGCTGCGGCTGGGTGACGACGCGACCGTGTGGGTACCGGTGGAGTTCGTGGCCAGCGGGGTCAGTGACGTCCCCCCGCCCGTGGGTGGGCAGTGGCTGATCCACCCGGTCACCAACGGCCTGGGGGCGGGGCTGTCCCGTGACCAGGCCGTCGCTCACGCCATCGGTGAGATTCTGCAGCGCGACGGTAACGGGGTCTGCTTTCGTGCGCTGGACCGCGGCGTGGTCCTCGACATCACACGCTGCCGCGACGCTGTCACCGTGGCGGCGTTGCGGGCCTTGCGCGCGGCCGGGGTGCGGGCCACGGTGAAACTCGCCTCGACCGAGCAAGGGGTGATCAACGTCTACGTGGTCGGGGAGGCACCAGGCGACGATGTGATCCTCGCGACAGCGTGCGGGGAAGCCGCGCACCCGGACGCCGACACCGCGATCCGCAAGGCCGTGCTGGAATTCGCCGCGGCCCGGGTGCGCAAGGCATTCATGCACGGTCCGCTGTCGATCGTCCGGGACATCGCGCCCGCGAACTACTTTGAGGCGGTCCTGACGGGGATCGACCCGGCCGCCGAGGAACCTCGCGTGCTGGCAGCCATGCTCCGGTGGGTGGACATGCCCGAGGAACGGTGGCGTCCACTGGTGGCGGCGACGGTGTTCGCCCGCAGCACCACCGTCGACTACGACGAGCTGCCGAAGCCTGGTCCGGGCGCCATCGCCGATCCGCTGCAGGCGATGCGCCACAGTCTGGCCGCCGAGGGCTTCGACGTCCTGGTCGCCGACTTTGTGGGCGTGGCCGGCGCTCACGTCGTGAAGGTGATCATCCCCGGCATGGAGGTCGAGACGGTCGCCTACGGTCGCCTGGGTGAGCGCAACGCCAGGCGGCTGCTCGACATGGGTCGTGACGACCTGATCCGGATCGGTGAAGGGCCGCCGGGATGGTCGTCAGTGGCACTGACCGAGCAGGCGACGCAGCGACTCGGCGGCCCGGCATGGCTGGACCGCCGCAGATTGAGCGAGGTGTGCGGTGATCTGCTGCCGCTGTACCGCGAGCCGGGCCGGCATGCGTTGCAGCTGGCGCTGCAACGCCGGGGTTGACCGCACAGCGCCGATGCGCGGCGGGCCTAAAGACACACCGAACAGCCGACCGAACGCGGTGGGTCGCCGGCACGTCCTGCGTGTTGACGGCAC
>Ga0163147_10008839_pt1 | contig 11064 bp, 10 predicted proteins | sample OliLakLV19MP6G1_FD_148597 | JGI IMG/M metagenome (GOLD analysis project Ga0163147, IMG submission 148597) | Freshwater microbial mat bacterial communities from Lake Vanda, McMurdo Dry Valleys, Antarctica- Oligotrophic Lake LV.19.MP6.G1 | ecosystem: Environmental > Aquatic > Freshwater > Lake >...
TGCTCGCGGGTGGCTGCCGTGGTCGCCGTCGATGTCCGCCCCCCGCAGCGTCAGTGCGCCGCCTTCGGCCAATTGCGCAGCCGGGTGCTCGATGCGCTCGTGCTTGGCCTGCCCACCGAGGTCCCGGCGGCGCTGCACGCCGAATTGCAGGCGTGGGCTGGTGAGCAGCTCGATGGCATGCACGGCGAAGCGCGCGGCGTCCGCTTTCCCGGCGTCCCGCCCGCCTGGATCGAGACCCTCGGTTGGTCGGGTGTCCCGCTGGCACTCAGCGGCGAACTGACCTGGGGCAGCGACCTGCTCGAAGCGGGGGTCGAGCGCCCGACCCTGGATGGCCAGCGCCTGTTGCTGCCGCCCGTCGATCACCTCGCCGAATTGTCCGGTTTGGCGATGAAGCCGCTGCGCGCCTGGCTCGGCTTGCGCCTCGGCTGCCGCCTGCAAGCGTCGCCCGGCCTGCGCCTCTACCTCTGGCGCGACCGTGCGTTGCTGGTGTCGCATCTCGATATGCCGGTGGGCGGCTTCCTCTATGGCCCCTTGGCCGGCAGTCGCGCCAGCCTCGCCATCGGCGCGGGGGGATTCCAGCTGGTGACCTGGTGAGCGGATGAGCACCGCGTCGAGCAAGGCCAGCCTGCGCGCCGAACTGCGTCGCGCCCGCCGCGCCTTGCCGCCCGCGCTGGCCGCCGCCGAGTCCGCCTGCTCGGTCGCCACCGTCCAGGCGTGGCTGGCCGAGCGTCCGTCGCCGCCCGCGCTCGCCAGCTACCTCGCCCTGTCCGGCGAACTCGATCTCGACGCGCTGCACCAGGCCTGGTTGGCCAGCGGTCGACCGGTCTGGCTGCCCTCGGTGCGTGGCGATAACCTCGACTGGCATCCCGTCAGCAGCCTGGATCAGGTCCGTCCCGGGGCCTTCGGGGTGCGCGAGCCCGACCCGGGCCAGGTGCCGGTCGCCCGCATCCCGGCCGAGGCGGTGGTCCTGGTGCCCGGAGTCGGTTATGGCGGCGACGGCCGCCGCCTCGGCCAGGGCGGCGGCTTCTACGACCGCTTCCTCGCTCGCCACCGCGGCCCCGCCATCGGCGTCGGCTTCGCCTGCCAACGCGCCGACGACCTTCCCCTCGACCCGCACGATCATCCGGTCGCCGGCGTAGTGCTGGGGGGTACGTGGATTCTCAAGCCCTAGAAGCCTGTCGGGCATAGCGAGCGTCGCGCTGGCTCGGTCTCAGACGGCATCTCCTTGTTTGGCGAAACGACCAGGTGGCGGTGCTACCTGGGGTCGTTTCGCCGTCTTGGATCTGCCATCCTTGCCCGCTATCCCCGACAGGCTCCTCGCCAGGATGGTTGGACATAGCCGGCGCAGCCGGCCATCCGCAAGTGCGCCCGTCGTACGCAGTTGGTGGCCCCCCGGGAACGCCACTCTCCTGAGTGGGCTGCGGGTCGGTACGGCCCACCATTCGAGCCACTCTGGTGAGTGGCGTACCCAGGGGAGGGTTGTTGCGGGGACGGTGGCTGGACATGGCCGGCTTGCGCCGGCCAGAGAAGCCAGAAAATGACGCTCGTCTGCCGCGTTTTCCCAATGATTTTAGCCAAAAGAGCGAACTACCAATAAGAAGCTCGCGCCTTCCGCGCGTGCCAGGTCCAACACCCCTTGCTTCAACCCGCGGCCCAGCGCAGGCCAGCGGGGCGGGCTGTCGTCGCGCGGGCCGCGGCTTGCAGCAACGCTATGCATTTTGCCCAGGGCGCCGCGCCCGAGGCTTGACCACCCCGGGGGCGCGGCCTACGGTTCGCCGACCGTTCCGGCGATGTGGAGCTTTGGGTGAGCGGTTTAAACCAGGACATTGCTAATGTCCCGTGCGGGTAACTCTGCACCGTCGGTTCGAATCCGACAGGCTCCGCCATACGTGACTAGTCTGCGGACCAATGGTTCGGGAGGGGGGCGGCCCTAGAGACACCTCTAGAGCCGCTCCCTGACCCGTTTTTACCCGGCGTAGGATGTACTGGAAGATCGCCCGCTTCTCCTCGGGCGGGGAGCGCTCGAAGGCCGCCACCACCCGGCGAAGCCCAACGACAACGGTGGCCAGGTCGGCCTCGGCGAGTTCCGCGACGGCAAACTGGCCCTCGACCTCGGCAAGCTGCACTTCGATCTGATTTGCCTCTGACTGGATGCGTAGGTAGTAGACCACCGGCCCCTTCCGCCCGCCATGTCGCAGACCATCGGCGGGAGGTGCGCGTGGAGGTATGGCGCCGTCGCGATAGATCAGCGCGATGCCCCATGGCCCGGGTGCCGCGGTCGGCGGCGATTCTACCGCCTAAGCTCGGCCGCGCCGGCCATCTGCGGCGTTGGTCTTCACGTGGAGGAGCGGTGCTACTCCGGCGTTCGGGCGCCTTGCATCACGACACTCGGCCCGGGCTGGGCATCAGGCGCCCATCTGCAGAACGCCGCTGCACGCGCCGTGTCGGGCGATGTGCAACGGCAAGCGGTCGCCGATCGCCGCGCGCACGGTCGCCAGCGCCAGCTCGGGCGTATTGTTGGTCTCGGAGAGATGCGCGAGGCAGGCCCAACGCAGGCGTGCGCCGTGGTTGGCAAGCAGCGCGGCCGCGTCGGCGTTCGAGATATGCCCGCCCGGCCCCGAGATGCGGCGCTTGAGGAAGGCTGGATACGGCCCACCGGCGAGCAGGCCCTCATCGTAGTTGCTCTCGAGGATCGCCGCGTCGCAGCCGGCCAGGGCCTGGGCGAGTGCGGGAAAGACGTGGCCGAAGTCGGTCATCAGGGCGAGGCGGTGCTGACCATCGTCGATGACGAAGACCACGCCGTCGACCGCGTCGTGCGGCGTGGGGATGGTCTCGACGCGCAGCTCGCCGAGGGTCGAGGCGAAGCGCAAGGTGTCGCCGGCAGCGAAATGGCGCACCGGATCGGTGGGCGCAAAGCAGCGCGCCGCCTGCCGCCAGGTCGCCGCGGTGATGTACACCGGGAAGCCGAAACGGCGGGCGAGCGCCCCGGCGGCGGCGACATGATCGCTGTGCTCGTGCGAGATGACCAGCGCATCGATGCGGCGCACATCGACCCCATGCTCGGCCAGGCGTTCAGTGACCCGGCGGGCACCGATGCCGGCATCGAACAACAGCCGAACCCCGGCGGCCTCGACGTAGCTGCAGTTGCCGGCGCTGCCGGATTGGAGGGGGATGACGCGCACGAGGCGCAGCATCCAAGCGGACGGTGTCGCGCCATCGCCGAGGTCGCCTGCCCGGGCCGGTGCGTCAAACCGATCAGCGATCCGGGTTCTCGCGCCAGGCTCGCGGCGAGGCCCCGGCGATGGCGCGAAACGCGGTGGCGAAATGCTGCGACGACGGGAAGCCGAGATCGAAGGCGATGCTGGTCACCGACAACTGCGGATTGCGCAGCAGCGAGCGGGCCTCGGCGATTTTGAGGGCGAGCTGGGCGCGTTTGATGGTGGTGCCGCGGACGTGGCGATAGATCCGCGCGAGCTGGCGTCGCCCGAGCGGCAGCGGGGCGAGGATGTCGGCCAGCGGCGCCTGGTGATAGAGGTTGGCGCGCAGCAGACGGTCGACCTGCTCGGCGATGATCGCCGGTCTGGCGCGCGAGCCATCCGGACGGCAACGCCGGGCGCAGCGGGCGAGCAAGAGCTGGTACAGCGCCGGGGTCGCATCATCGGCGGAAGGGTGCGTCAGTTCCTGCTCGATGTCGCTGAGCGTCTGCAGGATCGACGCGTCGGGACGGACGCGGTGGACGGCGTGCGGCAGATCGCATTCGTCGACCGCACCCTCGACATAGAAGCCGTGGTAGCCGCTGCGCGGGCTGGACAGCACCACGTCGATCCCCGGTGTGAGCACGACTATGCCCGGCGGCGTGACTGTTTCACGGACGCCGTGATCCTCGACCACCAGCTCGCCGCGCAGGACGGCAAGGACCATGAACTGCGGATAGTCGCGGATATCATTGCGATATCCTCGCGGCTGGTGTTTGCGGCCGGCGCTGACCACACGCTTCATGACCAAACACCATGGCTTGAAAACATACATATCCAAGCCGCGTTCCCGGACGCGCCGCGTTCACAACCGGGCAGGCTTCAGCCCCAGGAGCCCGCATGACCACCAGCGCCCCTGCCATCCGCACTGCCCGCGATCTGACCGACGACGAGGAAGCCCGTTTCCACGCCACGGGAGTGGTTCGGCTGGGGCGGGTGGTCGACGACGATGAGCTCGCCGCCCTGCGCGGGCGTATCGACGACATCATGCTCGGCCGAGTCCGCTACGAGGGCATGATGATGCAACTCGATTCGGACAGCGGCCGCTACGACGATATGCCGGCGCAGACCCCGGGCTTCAAGGGCGCTACCCTGGCCTATCGCAAGATTGAGCAGCTCGAACTCGATCCCATCTTCCGCCGCTACCTGCAGGGCCCGCTCATCCGCTCGATCGCGACCCGTCTGATCGGGCCCGAGGTCGCGATCTACCGCAGCATGTTCATGAACAAGCCGGCGGGGAAGGGCACCGTCCTGCCCTGGCACCAGGATGGCGGGCGCATCTGGCGCCTCACCGGCCAGCCGCTCATCACCCTCTGGCTGGCGCTCGATCCCGCGACCCGCGCCAACGGCTGCGTGCGCATCGTGCCGGGCAGCCATCGCCTCGGGCTGCTCTCGGAGTACGGTCACACCATCACCGCCGACCAGCAGCGCATGCACTGCCCGCCCGAAGCCTGCGAGGACCTGATCCTGGAACCGGGTGAACTGGTGTTGCTGCACAACCTGGTGCTGCATGCCTCGGACATCAACACCAGTGGCCAACCCCGGCGCGCGTTCAGCGCCTGCTTGATGGACGCGGCGATCCGCTGCATCGACGCTGACCACCCGGGCTATCCGCGCTGGTTCGGCGCCGGCGCGCTGCCCGCCATCTGACCACCGTGCGCGACCGGGGCGGCGCGCGGGCGGAATGGTCTCATCCGCCGCGGTTGGCTTTCCTGGCAAGACCCTGTCCGAAACGTGCAATTTTCCCACCCGGCGCACGCCCGTGCGCCGAGTGCGCACGTTGCCGTCGCAAGCATCGCACCGCCTCGCCGCGGCGAGCGTAGCCTCCCTGGGTCCGGCCGATTCATCTTCCTCCCTCCCGGCCGGCAGGAGGCACTCATGTCCGACCCCGTCCGCCACCAACGCGGCTTCACCCTCATCGAACTGCTGGTGGTGATATCGATCATCGCCATCCTCGCCGGATTGCTGGTCCCGGCGGTGACCATGGTCATGCGCCGCGCGCGTCTGGTCGAGTGCGGCAGCAACCAGCGGCAGATCGCCATCGCCATCATCGCCTACGACGGCAGCGAGGGCGCGCGTCCGCTCGCCACCGTCGCCGGTATCGACCCGGTGGTGGGCGTGACCACCGCCGCCAGCGCCGCCACCGTCACCTACCGCACCTTCGAACTGCTGGCCGCGCAGATGAGTCTGCCCAACAAGCTGTTCAAATGTCGGGGGAGCACCCTGGCCGGACCGGCGACCGCGGCTTCGGTCACCAGTGCCACTGATGCGTGGGGCCGGGGCAAGGTGCCCTATGCCTATGACTGGGCGGCGCCGGTCGATTGCACCGCCTTCCGCTCCCTGACCGCCGACCGTTCAAGCGACCACCACCAGGATCAGGTCATGGTCGGCTTCGCCGACGGGCACGTCGCCACGCTGCGCGCCGGCGCGCTGCTCTCTGCCGGTGCCGGCGTGTGCGAAGGCGTCAAACGCGGGGCGGTCAATCCCGATGCCATCGGCACCGATGCCGCCGCCGTCGATAGCGCCGCGATCGATGACATCTTCACCGATGCCAAGGATGCCGCCGATGGCAGCGACGGCGGGCAGAGCGTGGCGGGGAGTGGTTCACCGCGGCGGGCGCGGGTGAAGTAGCCCCGGCGCTGGCCAGAGCTACACTCCTCAGCCATGAACCTGAAGCGCGTCGGTTGTGTTGCCGGCATCCTCGGCCTGCTGGCCATCGCCGGCGGCGCGACGCTGTTCGGGTTCGCCATTGTGCGCGCGCTGCAAGCGCATGCGGTGACCGATCACGAACTCGCCTTCGGCCGCGAACAGCTGGTCGAAGCCACGGTCGGCACCGACCGGCTGTGCCAAATCGCCGTGCGCATGACGGTGTCGGTGCCGCCCGGTGGGGTGCGTGGCCGAAGCAGTGGCGGCTTCGACGCCGAGTACGACTTCCCGCTGCGCTACACCGTCGTCGATGCCCAAGAACGCCAATTGGTCTCTGAAACGACCGCGGTCGCCGCCAACCGTGGCAGCCGCACCATCACCCAGGACACCGTTAGCACCGAGGGCGGCACCTTCGTCGCCGAGCACGGCTTCGCCAAGTTCTCAGCGCCGGCCGACGGCCGGGTGTGGGTGCGCTGCACCCTGGATGCGGATGCCAAGGGTGTCCTCGGCCGCGACCCGCGCGTGATCGTCTACGATCACGTCAGCGCGCACGGACAGACGGTCGGCGGTGGTTTCGCGCTGGTGGCGTTCGGCGGCTTGGCGCTGGTGGTCGGTCTGGTGCTGTTCCTGGTCGGCCACGGCGGTGCCCGCCGGGGCTGAGGCTCAGCGCTTGGCGGCTTTCACGTCGGTCGACCACAGCGCCGGCCCCCGGCCCATGTTGCCGCCGTGGTCCTTGCCCTCGTGGTCAGGCGTGGGTGACGGAAACGTCGAGCGCCATGCGTTCGATCGCGCCCGGGGCGATGGTCATGCGGTCGTCTGCGGCATTGGCGGTCTCGACGCAGAGCATGCCCGGCCACTCGTGGTCGCCGAAGTCGGCCATCTTGGCCGCCTTGGCGATCCACGGATTCCACACCACCGTGCTGCGCGATCCGCGCTTGGCGACGGTGATGCGCCGGGCGAGCAAGGGGTCGACGATGGTGGCGGTCGCCGTGGTGCCGAGGTAGACGCGATCAGTTTCACCGCTGAAGGCGATCGGCGCCGAGCCCTCGATGCGCCGGGCGACGCCGCCGACCTTGTCCAGGTACGGAGTTCCGGCCAGGCCTTCGACGGTGGTGCGGCGGATGTCGCCGACGCTGAAATAGGTGTGCAGCGCGGCCTCGCAGACCAGGGGCGCGGGGTCGCGATTGGCGATCGCCAGCTCGACGTTCAGCGTGCTTCCCACCGTGACGGTGAGGGTCACGGCCGCGTCATGCGGCCACTGCGCGCGGCTGGCGGCGTCGCTGACCAGGGCGAGGACGGCGCGGGTGGAACCGTCGTCGAGATCGGTGACCGTATCAAGCGCCCACGCGCGCTGGCGGGCGAAGCCGTGCGCGGGCAACTCGGGCCGCTCGGGGTGCGGTCCGAACCAGGGGAAGCACACCGGGATGCCGCCGCGCAGCGGCTTGTCCGGCGCATGCAGGCTGCGCGCGCTCATCCACAGCACCTCGCCATGACCGGCCGGCCGCCACTGGGCGACGTGGCCGCCGTGCAGGTAGATGCGCGCGGTGGCGAGCCGGTTGGCGATGGCGAGGGAGGGCAGCCCATCGCTGACCACGGAGGCGGAGGCGGAGGTGCTGGTCATGGAGGTGTTCAATCGTTGCGGGTTGACGGTCGAGCTCGGCTCGGAGTGGCCTATAAGATCGGCCTTGATCACCGGTTGGCAATTGCCTTGGGCATGCCCACCCATTTGCAGGAGATCCCATGCTGTACTGGTCCGCCGTCTTCTTCGTCATCGCCCTGGTCTCAGCCTTCTTTGGCTTCGGCAACCTCTCGGAATCCGCCGGCGACATCGCGAAGATCCTCTTCTTCGTCTTCGTTGTGCTCTTCGTCATCTCTCTGATAGCCGGCATGTTCCGGCGTGGTCGCGGCCCAGTCGTCTGACGCTGGTTGCCGCGCTGGACTGTACAACCGACGGCAGGTGGCATTGAATCCCCTGCCTCGGGGGTGTACGACAAGTACCCACGTGCATAACGCGCTCATGCTTCTGTTGTTCGCTGCCAGTCCTCTCGCCGCCGCCGAGCCCGCGCCAACCACGCCCTGGGTGGTGGCTGTTGGCGGCGTGGCGGTTGCGGTCATCGCCGTCCTCGTGGCCTGGCGCGCGCGCCGGGCCGCCCGGGCCGCCCTGGCGGCCCGCGGCGATGCCCAGGCCGCGACCACCCATGGCCAACGCTTGGTCGATGATCTGGCGCGCGCACGGGAACGTGCCGAGGCCTTGTCCGACCATGATCTGATCGGTGTGCTCACCACGGGTACCGATGGACGCATCTCCTCCGCCAACGTGGCGCTGGCTCGGCTGCTTGGTGTCGCGGCCGATGCGCTGGTCGGCCGCCGCTGGCGCGACCTGCTGCGCGCCGAAGACATCGCTGCCGATGACCGCGCGCTGCGTGACCTCGCCGAAGGCAACGCGGCTACGCCCTATGCGGCGTGGTGCCAGCGCGAGGACGGCGAGCTGATCCCGGTCAGGGTCGCCCGCCGTCGCGTGGCGGACGGGGCGATCGCCATCGTGGTCGATCTCGCCGGCCAGCACCGCGCCGAGGTGGTGGCCCAGCAGCAGTCGGCTGAGCGGCTGGCGCTGGTCGAGGCCCTGCCGGACGCGTTGCTCCTCGTGCGCGGGGGTCGCATCACCACGGCCAATCCGGCGGCGGTGGCGCTGTTCGGGTCCGATGTGATCGGTCGCGACGCGGCCGGCCTGCTTGACGAATCCGTGGCGGTCGGTGCGAATCCCTCACTCCTGCGCGTGGGTAACCGCGAGTTCATGGTCACCGCCATGCCGGGCCACGACGCCGGCGACCGTCTGCTGCTGCTTCGCGACCAGTCCGAGCGCGTGCGTGCCGAGGTCGCGGCGGCCGCCGCCGAGCAACGCTTCCTGCGCTTGGCCGAGGCGACCTCGGTCGGCATCTGGCAATTCGATCACGACGGGAAGACGCGGTTCGCCAACCCGGCGATGCTGGGCCTGCTCGGCGTACGTCAGGCTGCCGAACTGGATGGCAGGGCCATGCAGGAGTTCCTCACCCCGGAAAGCGTGCAAGCGCTCGGACGCGAGCGGACGCGGCGTGGCGATGGTCGGCCTTGGAGCCACGAGGCCGATCTGATCTCGACCGGCGGCGAGCGTCGTCACGTGCTGGTGTGCGCCGCGCCGTTGAGCGGTCAGGACGCAGGCGCCGGCGTCATCGCCACCGTGCTTGACCTCAAGGATCGTCGCGTGCTCGAAGAGCAGCTGCGCCAAGCCCAGAAGATGGAGGCGATCGGGCGCCTCTCCGGCGGACTGGCGAGCGATTTTAACAACCTGCTCACCGTGATCAGCGGCTATGGCGAGCTGCACCTCAAGAATCTGGCCAGCAACGACCCTCGGCGCAAGTCGGTCGAGCAGATGCTCAAGGCGACCAAGCGTGCCGGCTCGCTGACCCAGCAGTTGCTTGCGGTCAGCCGGCAGCAGGTGCTGACGCCGGTGGTGGTCGATCTCAATGCCGTGATCAGCGAGCTCGACGGCATGCTCCGCCGCCTGCTCGGCGACCGCATCCGGCTGACCGTCAGGCCCGGACCGGATCTGGGACGAATCAAGGTCGACCGCAACCAGCTCGAGCAGGTCATGCTCAATCTGGTGGTCAATGCGCGCGACGCGATGCCTGACGGCGGGACCCTGCTGATCGAGACCGACAATGTCGAGCTCGACGAGATCTACACCCGACTGCAGCCGTCCGCGCGGCCGGGGTCCTGCGTCATGCTGTCGGTCGCCGACACCGGTGTCGGCATGGACGCCGAGACCCAGGCGCGCGTGTTCGAACCCTTCTTCACCACCAAAGACGCATCCCAGGGCGCCGGCATGGGTCTCGCGACCGTCTACGGCATCGTCCAGGCGCTCGGCGGCAACATCTGGTTCACCAGCGCGCCGGACAAGGGCACCGTCTTCAAAGTCTACTTCCCGCTCGTCGAGGGCGAGGGAGCGACGCAAGCCCCGCCGCCCTCGCCTGCGGTCGCTGGGCGCTCCTCTGAGACCATCCTCCTCGTCGAGGACGAGGTCGACGTGCGCGAACTGATCGCCGAGATGCTCGGCGGCGAAGGCTACCGCATCATCGAGGCCGCCAACGGCAAGGAGGGCCTGGCGCGTTTCCGCGAACTCGGCGAATCGGTGCACCTCGTCCTTACCGACGTGGTCATGCCGCAGATGAACGGGCCGGAACTCGGCGAGGAGCTGGAACGGCTCAAGTCGGGCACGCGCGTGCTTTACATGAGCGGCTACCTCGACCGCGTCATCGTGCGCAGCGACGTCAACGACCCGAGCTTCCTCTTCCTTGAGAAGCCGTTCACCGCCGCGGCGTTGTTGCGCAAGGTGCGCGAGGCGCTCGATCGGCCCGCCAAGGCCTGAGCGGCTGGCCCGAGTTCTGGCCGTCGGTTCCGATAGGTCTTTGACGCTGAGTCTAACCCCAGCCGCTGTCAGAAGTAATCCGAACCTCACCGGATCTTCCTAAACCACCACACCCTGCGGGCGTGCATTCGCAGCCCTCCTCGCGCCACCCCACTCCGATCGATTCGGGCTCGGCTTCAGATTCCCGGCACGGTGTCAGAACCATATCACTGGCCGGCACTTCCAGCTCGTCCGCTGCGTCGGCGGTGGTCGTCCGCCGGGGACTGGGGATGGTCGCCCGCCCGGCGCCGTTGCGCTTCGAGCTGATCGACGAACTTGGCCGCGGTGGGATGGGCGTGGTGCTGCGCGGGCGCGATCCGGATCTTCAGCGCGAAGTGGCGGTCAAGTTGCTGCGCGCCAGCGATGACCCGGTGCGCCAGGCGCGCTTCTTCACCGAGGCTCAGATCAACGGTCAGCTCGAGCATCCCAACATCGTGCCGGTCCACGAGTCGGGCCTCGACCTTGATGGGCGGCCGTGGTTCGCGATGAAGCTGGTGCGTGGCCGCGAGTTGAGCGACGTGCTCAGCCGCCGCCGCGACGATCCCGCCACCGCCGCCGCGTGGCCGCTGGCGAGGCTGCTCGGGGTGCTGATCCAGGTCTGCAACGCGATGGCCTTCGCCCACAGCCGCTCAGTGATCCATCGCGATCTCAAACCGGGCAACATCATGCTCGGCGACTTCGGCGAGGTCATGGTGATGGACTGGGGCCTGGGCAAGGGGC
>Ga0163147_10008840_pt1 | contig 11064 bp, 11 predicted proteins | sample OliLakLV19MP6G1_FD_148597 | JGI IMG/M metagenome (GOLD analysis project Ga0163147, IMG submission 148597) | Freshwater microbial mat bacterial communities from Lake Vanda, McMurdo Dry Valleys, Antarctica- Oligotrophic Lake LV.19.MP6.G1 | ecosystem: Environmental > Aquatic > Freshwater > Lake >...
CTCTTGAGGAAGGCCCGATCTCCGGGATGCGTGTAACCTCCAGCATCGCCTGGGAATAAGGCGGGTAGGCTCAAGGCAGGTCCAGGCCTCGAGGCACATCCGACACGACCTCTTCCAGTCGTAGGTGATCAGGTCTTGCAGGATCCACGACCGGATCCGCGAAGCGCGACCTGTAGGTGTAGAGCCTGCACGGATCGGCGTCCATGTTCAGGCCGCAACACTCATCGGCACGATCGGCTGAAAGATCTCGCCCGCCAGAGGGGTGAACCCGGCCAGGCAACGGGCCTCGAGGCGGCAGAGTACGCGGACCTGGGAGGGGGCAGGCGGTGGATTGACCCGCTGAACCCGGACATCGATTCGGGGGCCCCCGAGCAGCTCTTTCAGGTCGGTCAACAGGTAGCGGGGACAGTACCCAAGCAGGTACCGGTCATCCCGTCCGCGCACCTCGGCCGTTCGGAGCATCAGAGCGTCGGGTTCCGTCCCATTCTGAACGCCGCGCATAAGTAACAACCGCTCCCCGACCTCGAGCTGCTCCGCACGTTTCCGGGATGCCTCAGGCATGTATCGGAGGCCATGAACGAAGAACAAAGCGCGGTACAGGCCTTCCGGGCTTACCTCGGGAGCCGGAAACACTTCGAAAGCATCGGTAGCACGATGCCCTCCTCCTCGAGCCAGAAGCAGGAGCGGCTCTGCCGCAGCGGCGGGAATATCGAGCCAGGTCAGGTAGTCGTGATACTCGGCCCGGGATGGGCCCATAACCCGGTTGTGAAACATCGGGAAGAGCGTCTCAGATAGGTAGATGACCTCCAGATCCGGGAACGAAATCAGAGGTGCGAACCCAGCTTGACGCCGGGCCTCCAGGGCACCATGCAAGTACTCGAAACGGTAGAGCTGGCCTTCGCGAGAGAGTCGTCCGACCGGGAACCAGAGGCGACGGACAGAATCCTGCCAGGCGAGGAACAATGCAGTCATAGGTTAGCCTCCAGGTGTCGGGCGATCAGATCCTGGTTCGCCTCGAGGAGCCTTGCGGTGAACTCCCTCGAGATCGGGGAGAGGATCTCCGAAGGGATACGCTCGAGCAGCAAGGTCGCCGCTTCAGCGGGAACGGACATGAAATGATCGTACCAGATGCGCGAGGCGTCCGGATATTGATTTGCCGCCAGGCGAAGGGCCTCGCACGGATGAAGCGTGCGCGTGTCGCCTGGCTCGCCAAAGAAAGCCGATCGGGCTTTAGCTGCGAAGGCCGTAACCGTGCGCTGGTGATTCCGCGTACTCAGGCGCTCCTCACGCTCACGATCGGTGATGAGCGCACCCAGGCTCGAGCCATGGTCATAGGAAGCGCAAAGGTGCGACTGTATGTCACTTCCAGCGCCAGATGCTTCCAGACGTCGGATCCACGCCCAGTTCTCATGATGCCGGTCGGTATTGCCAATCCAGGCATCGAGCAGCAGATAGCCGACGAAGACCTCGACGGGCCTGGTGATGCCTTCGGGCGGCGTCCATCGGAGCGGCAGCTCGAGCTGAGGATCAGCGTTGGCCTGAAGAACGGAAGAACGGTGACGATCCTATGCTGTTGGAGCCGGTAGAAGCGCTTCTCCCCAAACAGGAATGCCGAATAGCCTGGAACACGTTCGTAGAGGATCTCATTCCCGTGGATCAACTCTTCCAGGCTTCGGACGACCGCTTGAGAAAGGACCCCCGCCGCCCTCCGAACCGGGCCAGGTCGATTGAGGCATGTGGCAGTTGGAGAAGTGAGGCCAGCTCGGCGGCAATCTTCTCAGCCCAGTCCTCTCCGGTTCCTGGCCGAGGCTCCTTAAACAGACATCGTCCCTGGCCAGCCAGACGGACCCAGAATTTCTGTTTGCTCCCCAGTGGCTCATCCTCGGGATCGATGTCCGCCGGTAGCTCGATGATCTCGAAGGAAGGCGGGGCTTCAGGACAGGTCATGACAATCCTACCTATGGAATAACATCGAAACAGTCGTGATCGACAAGCATCTCGTCGGAACAGGCGCCACTGAGCTTCCAATAGTGCAGTGAATCAGGTTCGATTTCAAGACCCGTTGGAGCTGGTCACCTGTACCAGAGGCGGTGGTCACCTGCACCGGGGGCGGTGGTCGATCGTACCGCAGCCCAGGGGGTGCCATCCAATGCATCCCGGCAATTCCGCGCCGTCGCCCGATCCTCGCCGTCATGCCAGCAATTCCCCACCCACATGAGCTGCTCGAGTTCCCGTATCCACAGGTGACCATTGGATGCGTCGAACGCTCGATGTTCATGGGTCGTCGAAGCCTGACGCATCACTCAAGCGATGGCTGGCCACTTTTCTGCAACTTCCATGCCGTCGTGAACATTTTCGGGCCGTTCTTGATGGCCAGAACCCGGCTCAAGGTCGCGCATTTCTGGATCGGACTCGAGTCATCAGGTTGACCTGAACGTCATTCATTGCAGATCCATGTATTACCCACGGAACACTTCACTTTGTGCGCGAAGACGGCTATAGTTGGCACTCACCTTCGCATTGGGGGCATATCGATGGTTGCAATTTTTCTGGGCTTCGTTTTCGGCGTTATGGGCATCGGATTCATCGTCGCAGGGGCAACGGTATCTCCAACATCCTTAACGGATGATGGATTGCCTCTGGACTCATTTCTCAATTGGTCGGGTGCTACGACGCTTCTGTCGGCGGCGGCTTGTCTATTTGAAGCACGATCGAGCTTCCGTCAGTCGGCAAATCTCAGAGAGATCATGAACAACGGCCCACAAGGGCGGGCAATCATCTCCAGCATTTCTGACACGGGTTTGATCGTCAACGAAGGGCCTCGAGTTCGACTGCATCTCGTGGTATCGATGGAGAACAGAGCAACGTTTGAAAGAACGCTTACCGTGAATGTGCCGTTGGCCTACGTTGGTAGACTTACACCCGGTGCAAGTGTTGCCGTGAGGGCGAATCCCAAGGACAGCCGCGAGCTATACATCGCGTGGGGCAAGTCTTAGTGATCTCAGCACATCCCGTGAACGACACATCTCATTCCTTCATCCCATAATTTCACATCCTATGGAGCATGGCAGGGATCAGGGAGCGAGTAGCAACACCTTGAGCTGACTGGGCACGACGCGCATTCCAGGACAGTTGGTAGAATTCTGGAGAGATACACTGGTGAGTCGAGTCGCGGGCATGCCGCCCACCAGGACTGTAAAGGCACCCGTTAGATGACGGGACGGTCCCATGACGGTGCCGGAAGCGATGCCCATGTTTATGCCGGCATTGTCTCCATTGGTGAGCGGAATGATGGTGGACATGTTATGGGCAGGTGCACACATAAACAGGACATTGTACACAGCGGGAACGCCCATTGGACCCATGGCAATGTTCGGATAGGGAATAGGGACAGGCGCTGGCGTCGGTGTCAGACACACGTCCGGAAATCCGAGATCCATTCCCATCATCTGAGTATTTGCAAACATGCTACAAGCCTTTCAGCCGACATGGATTTGATCCCCGTCGAGCTTTACGAGTGCTTCGGCAGTCACCAGGGCATTCTTGCCATGCATTCTCATATTCTGACGTGCGACATAGTCGATCTGACCGGCCCGAACATGTTCCACCTCCTCAACGAACCGATAAGACCTTTTCAGCTTCTGAAGCAGGCGATCCGCGACCCAATCACAGCACGACGTCAATAACTTGAACCGATTAATTTCGGCATCCACGAGACTTGCAAAGAATGCGAACTTCCTCAGCACGAGGCTGCCTTCATCCGCATTCATCTTCAGCAGCGGGGTGGTGATCGAAATGGCTTGAGCCGAGGCCAGGTCCACGCCGTTCTGCGCGGCCAGGATAAAGCGTCCTCCCCGCAGCTTGACCTCAAGGTCGCCATCGAGCTCCAACCGATGTGTCACCCCCTCCTCCCGTTCCAACACGGCAAGTATGTAGGCGGCGCGGGCTTCGGTCACGGTAAGCAGCACCAAATCGCCCTGCTCGGGCATCATCAAGCAGCTGATCGCTCGCCGTGCCGGACAATCCCCCCCGCCCGTGCGAACCATAAACTCGGACGCTTCTTCTCGCACGACGATTCCCATTTTATGGGCGATGTCATGTCGCTCTGCCTGTTTTCTGAGGACGTGCATGATTTCTCCTGATGTTCGCCCTGTCATCCAAGACGCAGTTCGTCTAATAGACGGGTCTCCACAGCTCCGCCTTCAATCGCCTGGGATCGTCTCCCAATGCAGCCGTTCGGTCGGTAAATCTGGCGCCCCCGGTCAGGGTCTGGTGAAACCTGGCTCGAGTGAGTGTTGCTCCCTGGAAGTTTGCGATGGAAACGTCCGCATGGGAGAGGTCGGCTTCAGCAAGTGTGGCGCCAGAAAACTCTGTCTGGTGGCATCGTGCCCCTGTCAAAATACACTGCTGCATATCTGAGCCGGAGAAATCGGCTCGAGTCAGGTCCGCATTCTGGAAAACACTTTGTCGAAGGAATGCCCCGGAGCACCGCGAACCCTCGAGCTTCGCATCGACAAAGAGTGCATTCGCGGCCTGCACGCGCATCATCTTTGCGTCTATTAATAGAGCGTCCTTGAAGTTCGCCTGGGTCAAGATGGCATCGCTAAGATCACATCCGGTGAGGTCGGAGCCCATGAACTGGGTCAGCGTGAAAACCATCCCCCTCAGATCAAGGCCCGCGAGCAAAGACTCCGATAAAATGCACAGCTCAAATCGAGCCTCCTTCAGAAGGGATGTCCGAAGGTCGGCCTTCATCAATACCGTCTGTTTCAGGGATGCGCCGGAGAGATCAAGCCGGTCAATCTTCACGTCCAGCAGTGCGGTGCGATCCAGGGAGGCTCGAGCCATCGACACACATGTCAGAGTGCAGTTCTGGAATACCACGGCCGTAAGGTCCGCCTGGGTGAGATCGGCTCCAGAGAGGTCGCTCTCCAGGAATCTGGCCATCCCCAGATACCCATTCCGAAGTTGTGCCGTCTGTAAATGGCACTTCATGAGCACCGTATGATGCAGGTTGCTGCCCGTCAGATCAGCCCCTGTCAGATCGCACCCCTGAAAGATGGACTCAGTGAGACGCGCATCTGCCATGCGAGCTCCCCGAAAGCTAGAGCCCTCGAAGATTCCCCCGCTTAGATCTGCCGCCCTCAGATCGAGGCCTGAGAAGTCACAGCCTTCAATCACCTCCCCCTGCTGGATCTTCTGGGTCAACTCAGCGGAGTTCATGGGTCACCCTCATACCGCCGGAGCTCACGTCGTCAAGATTGGCCTCCCGAAAGGTTGTATTTTGATTGATATGCACTTTATTCAGGTTTGCCCGGAACAGGTTCGATCCCAGGAAGTCGGTGTTCCGAAGCGTTGATCCCTGAAGGATGGCCTCCATCAACTGAGTGGAGATCATCTTCGCCCCGGTAAGATCCACTTTCATAAACAGGGCCGAGCTCGCCACCGCTCTGTGAAAGTTGGTCTCTCTAAGATTGCATTCACTCAGATCGGCCCCTCTCAGACTCGCGTCCTCGAAGATGCTGCCCTGCAGGTTCGTCCCCCTCAAGTTCGCGCCATCCATGCCTGCCGCGGTAAAGTCCGCCGCTTCAAACGCAGACTCCTTAACAATCCTGAGGTTCGTGAGGCAGGCATCTCGAAAACGGGCGGATCGTCCATTCGTTCCCAGGAAAACAGCCGAAGCAAGAGTCGCCTGGCTGAAATCAGCTTTTTGAACATTGACCTCCAGAAACATACACTTCGTAAGGTTCGCCCCCGTAAACTGCATTCCATGTAAGTCGCTGTTCAGAAACAGAAGGCCAGGGGCATGGGCATTCGTGAAGTCTGTGGCCTCAAGCTTCGCCTCACTCAGGTCGACACGCTCCAGACGCGCCGCCCGCAAGCAGGTATGGGTAAGCTCCGCCCCCAGGAGAATGGCACCTGAGAGATCCGCAGCCTCGAGGTGTGTTTCATGAAGCCTCGCTCCTCCGAGATTTGAACCTACAAGGCGTGCCCCTCCAAGTTTCGCTCGAGTCAAATCGGCTCGAGCGAGCACGGCATCCGACAGGTCCGCGCCGCTCAGATCGCAGTTCGTCAGATTGGTCTGCTCGAGCATCGCATTCTGAAGATTTACCTTCACCAGGGACATTCCAGATAGGTCCGCACCGGTCAAATCCCACCCTGCGAGAGACTCGCCCAGGTGGAACCGTCTCGAGACTTCCTCCCTTATCCGAGCAATACGCTCTGGCGTCCCGCTCGCAGGGGCAGGAAACAGGTGTGCATGCATTCGATAGGCGTGTCGCAGCCGCTCTTCTCCCGATCGTAACCGTGTCTCGAGGATGGGATTGGCGATGAATGCATCGAATTCCACAGCACTTCCGTTGGCATTGCGCACCATTTCCGCAATCGCACGCAGCTTGCCCAGCTCTTCATCCGCCGAGAATCGAGGAGGTCCACCCGCGGAATCACGCATCAGCTGATCATAGTCAATGCCGCTCTCAGCACACACCTGCCGGACAGACTGCTCCGCCTCGAGCCGTCGTGCCTCTGCATTGGCTTTCTGCTCGACGACCATGGCCTCGGCCCGCTGAATCAGAATGGCGGGATCTTCGGTGATCTCGAGCATATCCTCATCGGGAAGGGAGGTCGGCCCAAACAATGTCGGATCGAGTCCGAGTGCGACCAGGCGATGCCGGGCCCCCTCTCGTTCCCGCTGCTCACGCTGCTTCAGGTTCTTCCGCAGAAGTCCCGAGCTGCCCACCAGCTGCTGAAACGCTGGGTCGGTTGCGGCAGAAAGGATCTTTTCCTCCGGACACAATGGCATCAGATCGCTGTCCCGCAAGGCATGCATGGGGCCGGTTTTGCGATCCAGTCGCTGCGTCAGGACGGTCTGGTAGTGCTCGATTGATTTAGGTTCACCCTGCTTCTCGCAGCCGACAATGAGCTGAAGCACGTCGGATGCATCGTCTTCCGCGACCGATACCACCCCCCTGAACACCAACAGGCCGCGCTCAGCATGTGGAAACAGCCACACCGTCTCGAGCTGGGTGGGAAGCTCCACAAGCTTCGATTTCTGTCCGCACTTCTGCTGGATGAAACATCGGCCCTTCAATCCAGGTAGGGTCCCCTGGATGAGCGGCTTTCGCGGATGCAGGTTCTCCAGAACGAATGCCTCGTCTCCTCGAAAGAAGCCGTCGATTTGCTGATCTTCTGGGGCTGTGTTGAAGAAGGACGGGTCCATATCTGAAGCAAAACCAGGGAATTGCTCCTTGAGCCAGGCCTCATCATAGGTGCCAACCTTCGAGAAGCGCTGCGGCCATGTCTGGTCGTACGGCATGAAGCCTGCCGGTTCGACCTCATCTAGAGCAGAGTTCAGCTGTCGGTCAGGAAACTCAATATTGGGTAAGAAATGGTGCGAGCCATGTTCGCTCTGAACCGGTGATGCTCCCTTGCCTCGAGGATTCGCGGAATAATCCTTTCCACCAAAGGCGTTTTCGTAGACGATGGGCATCTCGACAAACGGGGTCGGTGCACTCTTCCCTCCCCCGAAACGCCATCGTCGGTCCCCAGAGACGAGCAGGCTTTTTGCAATAGATCCCAGGCTGGCGCGGACCCGACATACAGGCTCCAATGCGGTCGGCGGCAGGAAGGCCCGGGCGCTCAACAGGAGCTCTCCCCTTATTTTGGGCATGCCCACGTCCAGAACACCGCCTGCCAGCTCAGCAGCGACAAACGACCAGAGCGCGGATTCGGGCAGCAACTCAGACGGGTTGTCGAATGCGAAAAGGGCCAGTATCGATACCGTAAACAGGTACTCCCCGCCATTCTCGTAGGTGCGGGAGAGGAGGCCGAGGCGCTGGGGTTTGATGGTCTTCATGAACTTCAGCTTCTCACATGAAAATGGTCATGGCACCCAAGTACATAGCAAAGATGCCGCTCCTCACATAGTTTGGAGTCAATTCAAAAACGGAGGGATTGTTCTTGATGACCTTTTTACATAAGTCTATCTTGCACAAGGACATATCGACTTTCAGATTCGTCATCGTCAATGCCAGCGCTGAGGTGATGTCAATTTTGGCACCCACTACGATGGTGACCTTGACCTTGGCCAGCTCGCCCGCGCAACCTGTGAGCTTCCAATAACTGGTGGGATCCACGTGATTCGTCCCACTTGAGCACACCTGTGTGGAGGGACCGGTCACAACGACACTCTGAGGTCCATTGTGGAGCCGGGTGGTCGCACCGTTGACCGTCTGGCTGACGGAGCCCGTGATGGTCTGCGTCAGGCCAGTGTTGTAGATCTGTGTCGTCGGACCTGTCACGGTCAGGTTCAGACCGCCACTGACGACCGTATGTTTCTCGCCACCGGTTACATCCACCTTCAGGCCTGCGTCGACTGTCGTTGTCAGACTCGAATGATAGCTCTCCGTGACGGATTGTGTGACCTCGGTCGACTGGGAGCCTTTATAGCTCTCTTTTACGTTGCCCGTCACGGTCGTGGTCTGGTTCTGCTTGTAGATCCCGGTGACATTCTTACCCACGGTCTCCGCAAGGAAACCATCGACGGTGTTCGTCTGATTTCCGTGAACGGTGGTCATGTGGTTATTCTCCACCACCTCGTTGAAGTCCTTCTGTGCATGCAGAAAGACCTCTTCGGAGCCCTTTCTGTCCTCATACCGGAGCTCATTGTAACCGTTGCCCCCTTTTGTGCTGTTCGACTTGATCGTGCTCCTGGTCTGGTGTTCAGGGAGCGCATAAGGCGGCATCTGGTCCCCGTTGTACACCCCTCCCACGATGATGGGCCTGTCGGGATCACCTTCTAGAAAGTCAACAAGGACTTCCTGTCCAATGCGCGGGACAAAGAAGGTACCCCAGTTTCTGCCGGCCCAGTTGTGTGCGACCCGGACCCAGCACGAGCTCTTTTCATTCATCTGACCGCGGCGGTCCCAGTGAAACTGGACGGTGACCCGCCCATAACTGTCCGTCCAGATCTCTTCACCGGACTTTCCCACGACGATGGCTGTCTGAGTACCCGATACGCAAGGCTTTCGTGCTGTCTGTGGTGGACGAAACGGCACGTTGTATGAAAAGGACGTGAAGGTATTTCGATAACTAAAGCCACTGGATTGGCCTTCATGCATTGGACTCACGCTCTGCCGAGCCTGGTGGTGTACCGACAAAAGCACCTGGGCCGTCTCCACATCGGTCCGGTAGAAGTTCAGCAGATTGAACCGAAAGCCAGGACAGAACGGTCGACATGTGCTGCTGCCTACCAGACGACTCAGGGCCGCGTCATGCGCCTCGAGTCGAAGTCGGGCAAGGGCATCACCTCGAGCCCAATTTTCATACAACCCCGGGTAATCATAGATCTCGTATTTTCCAGCGGAGGACAGGTCGACCTTCAGCTCACTGCCAGGCACCACGAAGTTAAAATCCTCCAACGTGACCTTGCCTGGCTGAACCTCCTGGGTCCAGTTTACCTCCTGAATCGAATCCTGATCCGCCATCGAGCTTCCCGTCTCAATGCGCGCCTCGATCTGCCCTTCACAGGGAGGATGCTCAACGGGAGAGTCCGCGAGCACCAACAAATGCCTGTTCGCCCCATGCTCGAAAAAATAGAAGATTCCTTCCTCCTCCAACAACCGAGAGACAAAATTAAACGCACTTTCACGGTATTGAACGCAATACTCACGTACATGCTGCCCCCCGGACAGCGACCTGAACTCGAAATCATCAAATTGGAAATCATGAAAGATCTGCGTGATGATTTCTTGCGCGGACATGTTCTGGAAGATTCGGCAATCAGAGCTCAATGTAAGAAACCAGAGCCACGGAACCACTTCCGCACGGTAGCTACTCATCCCCTCCGCATTGGCCGGTCCCTGAACAAATCGACTCACCCTTCCATGAAAGTAACGAGTGAATCCATCGGCTTTCAACAGACTGATGCAGACCGGCTTTCCCAACAATTCCCGGAAAGAAATCCTCGCTTCAATGGAGACCAGATCGAGATCGAACTGGAAGGGACTCGAGATTGCTTCGCGTGCACTGAAGCCCTGCACCAGCAACACGTCCTCTCCCAGTGGGGTCGTCAATTGCAACGGGCGGTTCGACTGCGTGTAGCGCTGGGGCATCGTCTCGCCTTTCATTCTTTCCTGTGAGTGAGGAGTGATGCGCCTCTGGAAATCCAATCACGGCCCAAAGGCGTCAATGGGGACCTCAATAAGCAGCCCGCTCCCTAAAACCATGGACTTCAAACCGGAATCGAGCTTAGGGGGGGATCCTGTCCCCCGTCCATCAGCGCTGAGAGCGCCGTCCGACCCCCCCCCCTTTTCAAAGGGGGCTGGGGGGATCATTCCTGACATTCCTGTAAAATCAAGCAGATCTCCCCTAACCCCTTTTCTTAAGGGGGCCAAACGCAACTCCTCGGATGGCCTATGAGAGCTGGGGGACAACTCCTCGCCCTACGAGAAGTCAACGGCATGGAATCCAGCCAATGGAAGTATGTCTCTAGACGAACAGTAGCGGTATTGCCACCATTCTGTCAAGATGTTTCAGCCCATATGCGCATGGATTATTTCTCAGAATATCATCACTTTATATGCTCGATGCGGTGTTATGATTTCGTTACGACGATGTGAACAGGCAAGCCACCATCAAGGGGCGCGCTCACCAAATCACGACCAAGATCTTATTAAGATTAGGCAATACTTTGACAAAAGTGCTACACAGAGATCGCGCTTCGGATCGGAGCTGATGCATTCGGTGCGGCGGCTGGGATGTGCGGTTCCAAAGGGGGGACGATGGGCAAGCCCTTCGTGACTCCTCGGATCAGCTGCCTGAGTTCTGGAAGGAAATTCTTCTTCGATGCCAGACGGGCGGAGTGGTCGATCGTACCGGAGGCGGTGGTCACCTGTACCAGAGGCGATGGTCACCTGTACCGGAGGCGGTGGTCACCTGTACCGGAGGCGGTGGTCGATCGTACCAGAGGCGGTGGTCACCTGTACCGGAGGCGGTGGTCACCTGTACCGGAGGCGGTGGTCACCTGTACCGGAGGCGGTGGTCACCTGTACCGGAGGCGGTGGT
>Ga0163147_10008841_pt1 | contig 11061 bp, 9 predicted proteins | sample OliLakLV19MP6G1_FD_148597 | JGI IMG/M metagenome (GOLD analysis project Ga0163147, IMG submission 148597) | Freshwater microbial mat bacterial communities from Lake Vanda, McMurdo Dry Valleys, Antarctica- Oligotrophic Lake LV.19.MP6.G1 | ecosystem: Environmental > Aquatic > Freshwater > Lake >...
ACACCCACGCCCCCAGCATCAAAGCCTCACTCGAGCTGAAGCGCCAGCCGGAAGTTCATGCGCCCAACGGGCGCACGCCGCCGGTGAGCGTGGTGATCCTGACGTTCAACGAGCAGGTCAACATCCGCGACTGCATCCGCTCGTGCGCGTGGTGCGACGATGTGCATGTGCTGGATTCGGGATCGACGGATCGGACAACCGAGATCGCCCGCGAGATGGGGGCGACGGTGCATTTCAACAAGTTCAAGAGCTTCGGCGAGCAGCGGAACTTCGCCATCGACCACATTCCCTGCAAGCATCCGTGGCACTTTCACCTGGACGCCGATGAGCGGTTCACGCCGGAGCTGGTGGCGGAAATGTTCGACCAGCTCGGGCACGATGGCGAAAAATCCGACAAGGCCGCGTACCTCTGTCCGAGCAAGATGATGCTGCTCGGCCACTGGCTCAAATATTCCGGCGGCTATCCGAGCTACCAGGTGCGGCTGTTCCGCTATGGCAAGTGCCGCTTCATCGACTTCGGCCACGGGCAGCGCGAAGACCCGCGGGGCGAGGTCGGCACGCTGGCGCAGCCGTACACGCACTACAACTTCTCGAAGGGCGTGCTGGAGTGGTTTTACAAGCACAACGACTACTCCAACCGGGAGGCCAACGAGGCGATGGTCATCCGCTCGGGCGGGCGACCGACCTTCTCCGCCCTGATCCGCGGCGACTCCACCTCGCGCCGCCGCGCGTGGAAGAACATGAGCTACTTCCTGCGGGCCCGCTCGATCTGGCGGTTCATCTACAACTTCTTCATCCGGGGCGGAATTCTCGATGGACCCGCGGGCCTGCACTACTGCGCCATGATCAGCGTCTACGAATATTGGACCGAGCTGAAGATCGTGGAGCAAGCCAAGCCGTGGGGGCCGAAGACGCATGGGTTGGTGGAAAGGATGTTGAAGGAGTAGCGGCTGGCGTCTGCCACTTCATAGGCTGGACCTCGCCATGGGTTTCCAGCGGCAACCCCCTCGCGCGACTTCGGCCGCGGCTGCTGCGTTTCACTCACCGACGATGAACTCGCGGCGGGCGACAGTGCGAGACGGGCCGGTCAGTCAGCCTGTCACGATGGCCAAAGCGGAGCGACAATCGCTCAAATCGGCTAAGCTTGTGTTAGATGGCTAAGCGAGGCACCAGTGTCAGCGAGAAAGCGGCGATCGGCGCGGTAGGAGTGGTCGGCGCTGCTGTTCTTGGCGGGCTTGCCGGGATGTTCGGCGCGGCGGCGGGGTACACGGCCCACTACGCAAACGCGACGTCCTACCTCTCCGACGACCCCAAGTCCTGCATCAACTGCCACATCATGAACGACCAATACGACAGTTGGTCGAGTTCTTCGCACCACGCCCGCGCGACGTGCAACGATTGCCATGTGCCCCACGACTCGGTGCTCAGCAAGTACCTCGTGAAGGCCGAGAACGGCTATCGTCATTCCAAGGGGTTCACGTTCCAGGACTTTCACGAACCGATCCAGATCACCAGGGCCGGCCGCGAGGTCGTGATCGACAACTGCGTTCGGTGTCACGAGGCGGTGACGCACGAGATCCGCATGGCCGCATCGAGCAGCGCACCCGGGAACGGACCGGGGGCGGGGGGCGTATCGGGTGGGATGAACTGCATCCGTTGTCACGCCAACGTCGCGCACGGGCCGATGCGTTAAAGGGACTTTGTTCATGACGACCGAACCCAACCTCCCCTCCGCCCCTGCGCCCCGCCGTGGCGGAGTCTCCAAGGTCGCCGTCTTCTGGATCGCGGCCATCGCCTTCGGCGCGGGCACGGTTCTAGTGATGATGCTCTACGGCAACATCACTCGACGCAAGTGGGAGGCCCGGAACACGGTGTTGCGGGTCGCTGACATCACCGAGGCGACGATCGATCCGGTGGAGTGGGGGAAAAACTTCCCGCGGCAGTACGACGGATACGTCCGCACCACCGACAACGCGCGGGCGCGGTTCAAGTGGGGCGACGGCCGCCCCCCCGACGACGGCGTGGAATCCGCCGCCGCGGGCGACCCGCACGGCAAGAAGGCCGGGTCCAAGCTGGTGTCGGACCCTCGGCTGGAGACGATTTTCAACGGCTACGCCTTCGCCATTGACTATCGCGAGCGTCGCGGGCACGCCTTCATGCTGCGCGACCAGCGCGAGACCGAGCGCGTCAAGCAGCGGCCCCAGCCTGGCGCGTGCCTCAACTGCCACGCCTCCAACGTTGTGGCATACCGCGAGGCGGGGCTGCAACTTGGCGCGCCGGGGTCGCTCACCGATTCCCTCACCTCTGAGAGCGGGCAGAAGCAGCTCTTTGCCGGGTGGGAGCATGTGAACCCGATGACCTATGCGGACGCGACGGCGCTCGTCAAGCATCCCGTGACGTGCCTGGACTGTCACGACCCAAGGACCATGGCCCTGCGAATCACCCGCCCAGCGTTCATGGAGGGCATAGCGAACCTGGCCCGATCCGACGACCCCGTGCCGCATCTGCCCAGCATCGAGCAATGGCGCAAGGGCGACCGCGACGCGGAGTACAACCCCAACGGTCTGGCCAGCCGCCAGGAAATGCGGTCGATGTCCTGCGCGCAATGCCACGTCGAATATTACTTCAAAGGCGACCAGAAGCGGCTGACTTTCCCGTGGCACAACGGGCTCAAAATCGAACAGATGGAAGCGTACTACGACGAGGTAGGTTGGAACGACTGGACGCACAAGGACTCGGGCGCCAAGGTCGTCAAGGCCCAGCACCCCGAGTTTGAGCTTTGGAGCCAGGGGATCCACGCCCGGAGCGGCGTTTCTTGCGCCGACTGCCACATGCCGTATAAGCGCGAAGGCGCGATGAAGTACACCGACCACCAGGTGCAGACGCCGATGGCCCATGTGAACCTGTCGTGCCAGACTTGTCACCACTACGCCGAGACCGAGATCCAGTCCCGCGTGGACCAGATCCAGAAGCGCACGAAGGGGCAGTTGGACCGGGCGGAAATCGCCGTAGTCGAGCTCATCCACGCGATCAGGGATGCCCGGGCTGCCGGTGCGACAGATGAGCAGCTCACGTCCGCCCGCGAGCTGCAGCGCAAGGCCCAGTGGCGGGCGGACTTCATCAACGCGGAAAACTCGATGGGCTTCCATGCGCCCGCGGAGTCGCTCCGCATCCTCGGCGAGTCCATCGACTACGCGCGCCAGGGAATAACGGACATCGCCAAACTGAGCCCGGCGCCGACGGGCTTGCCCGCGGCATCGCCGCCGCCCAACAAGTAAAGGCCGCGACGGATAGAGTGGCACCGCGAGCGCCGGGAGAGCGGGCAGATGACGATGAACCAAGTCGTCAAACCGCGGTACACTGGTCCGTTCACCAATGTTTATTCCCGCCCCGCACCACCGTCACTCCCTCTACGGCCAGATCGAGATCCTCATCCCCACCCTCAACGAGGCGGCGGTGATCAAGGAGACCGTCGAGAACGCCCTCAAGGTCGGGCCGGTATTCGTGCTGGACTCGATGAGCAAGGATGGGACGCAGGAGATCGCGCGCGCCGCGGGCGCGACGGTCGTGGAGCAGAAGTTTCTCGGGTATTCGCGGCAGAAGAACTGGGGCCTGGAGAACCTGCCGTGGCGGGGCGAGTGGGTCTTCATTCTGGATGCCGACGAGCGGATCACGCCGGTGCTGCGGGATGAGCTGTTTGCCACCATCGCCTCGCCGGCCGCGGCCGACGGCTACTTCGTCAATCGCGTCGTGCTCTTCATGGGTCGGGCGATCAGGCACGGGGGGCTGTACCCGTCGTGGAACCTCCGGTTCTTCCGGCGCGGCAAGTGCCGCTACGAGGACCGCTCGGTCCACGAGCACATGGTCTGCGACGGGCCGACGAGGTACCTGCGTGAAGAGATGCTGCACATCCGCGGCGAGAGCGTTCACGAATGGGTCCGCAAGCACATCCGCTACGCCGATCTGGAATCCGACGAGTGGGTCAAGCTCAAATATGGGCAAGAGGCGGGAGCGAGCGCGGAACGGCTGTTCACCAAGGGGATGCGATACCGGCAGTACTTGCGGCGGGAGGTCTGGCCGCGTACGCCGCTCAAGCCGATCCTGCGGTTCGTGTACATGTACTTTCTGCGGCTGGGCATCCTCGATGGCGCGGCCGGCGCGCACATGGCGTGGATGATGACCGCGTACGAGTACATGATCGAGCTGCTCTACCGCGACAAGCTCTCGCGGGTGAAGGCGGGGTTGTTGCCGCGGCCGGGCGCGGAGCCGCCGTCTCCCTCAATTTGATAGGGCGTCCGAGCAAATTTTCATCTCCGGGCCCGCTTTGGCTTCACGTTGCCGCGCCACAGTCTGCGATGCGCAACATTTTCGGCAAACTCGCGCTCATCCTTCTTCCCTTCGCGCTGGTGGCGTGCAGCGACAAGCCGATCACCATGAACGGCAACCTCTCCGGGAGATTGGAGACCCGGCTCGACGGCCAGGTCGCCACAACCGTGAAGATCGAAGGCCCGATGCAGATCCAGCTGCAGATGCAGGGGCCGACCGTCCGCTACGAGGGAACGTACATCAGCGACGAGCTGCTGGAACGGATCGAGGAAGGCCGGACCACCGACGACTGGGTGATCGCGGTGTTCGGCGAGCCCACCGCGCGAGCGACGCTGCGCAACGGCACCGAGATCTGGCGATGGATCTATCGCCCCACGGTGCAGGAATCGGCGATCTTCGAGGTGTTCTCGAAGAGCGAGAAGGAACCCAAGCTGGCGACGCACTCGGTGTTTGTGCAGATCGCCGATGGGATCGTGGCGAAGAAATGGAAGGGATGACCGGGCGGTATCGGTCGCCGCGAGTGCAGCAGCCCTGTATTATTGGGAATGCCCGTTCGTAAAGCTCCAATCACGCTGGAACTGCCGAGCGCGCTGCGAGCCTGGGTGCGCGCCACCGCCAAAGCTGGGAACTTCGAAACAGACTCGGCCTTCGTGCGAAACCTGGTGAAAATCGAGCGCGACCGCAGACTTGCGCTCGAGGCGGATTTGCTCGAAGGGCTCCGGTCGCCTCCGGTGGATATCACGCTTTCTGAGAAGGACTCGATCCGAGGCGAGGTTCGGGCGATCGCGGCGCGTCGTCTTCGCCGGAAGTCGGCATGATTGCCCGGATCAGTCTTCGTAGGCGTGCTCGCGACGATCTCGTTGCAAACGCCGCGTGGCTCAATGACCAGTCCCCTCGCGTGGGCGACCGGTTCATCGAAGCCGCCTTTGACACTTTCGATTTTCTGGCCGGTGCCCCGCGCATCGGCAGGCCGGAATCCTCTCGTCACAAGACCCTTGCGCGACTCCGAAGCTGGCCGACGCGTGGCTTCGAGAATTAGCGAATCTACTACATTCCACGACGGGGCACCATCGACATCGTTCGCATCTTGCATGTGGCCCGCGACTCGGCGCGAAGGGCACTCTGACGCGACACCGGTGATCTCGATGCCTGGCGCGACGCTCACGCCGCCTTCTTCGCGCGCATCTCGCCCGCCAGAAACCGCCCGCACATCGCGATTAGTCCCGCCCGGTCGATCGGCTTGGTCAGGTACTCATCGCACCCTGCCGCCAGGCACTTCTCGCGGTCGCCGCCCATCGCGTGGGCGGTGAGCGCGACGATCGGGCCGGTCCAACCCTTACGGCGCAGCTCGTCCGTCGCACCGTAGCCATCCAACTCGGGCATATGCATGTCCATCAGGATGAGCGCGAACGCGCGGCCCTCCCTGAGCGATGCCGCAGCCTTGTCGACCGCAAGGCGTCCGTTCTCGGCGATCTCGACCTCGGCCCCGGCCGTTCGCAGGTGAAAGCACAGCAGTCGCTGGTTGTCGGGCCCGTCCTCCGCGAGCAGGATTCTTCCGGCGAGCCGGTCGCCGGGCTCGGCGTGCGCGGCGATTGGTCCGAGCGAGCCATTCTCGTCCGCGGCTCGCGCCGGCACTGCGCCGGGTTCGCATAGGAGTGCAAGGGTAAACGTGCTGCCGCACCCCGGCTGGCTCCGCACTTCGATGTCGCCGTCGAGCATCTCGGCGAATCGTTTCGAGATCATCAGCCCCAGCCCGGTGCCGCCGAACTTCCGCGTCGTCGAGGCATCGGCCTGGGCGAATGCGCCGAAGAGCTTGCGCATGTGCTCCGGCGCGATGCCGATGCCGCTGTCGCGCACCGCAATCCGCACAGCCACACGTCCGGCGTGGGTGGGCGAAGGCTCCGCGGTCACCGTCACCACGACCTCGCCCTTCTCGGTGAACTTGATCGCGTTGCCCATGAGATTGAAAAGCACCTGCCGGAGTCGCAGCGGATCGGACCTGACCCATGCGTCCGCAGAGTCGATTTGAAGTCGGAGTGCGATTCCCTTCGCGTTCGCTCGAACCGCCATGAGCGAGACGGCTTCCTCGGCGATCTGGCCCGGGTGGCAGTCAATTATTTCGACCGTCATCCTGCCGGCCTCGATCTTGGAGAGATCGAGGATGTCGTTGATGAGGCTGAGCAGGTGCTCGCCACTGCGGCGGATGGTGGCGACGCAGTCGGCGCGCTGCTCCACCGATTGTCCCGCGTCGGTCAGCAGTTCCGCATATCCCAGGATCGCCCCCATCGGCGTGCGGATCTCGTGGCTCATGTTGGCGAGAAAGTCGCTCTTGGCCTTGCTGGCGGCCTCGGCTTGGTCGCGGGCGGACCGAACCTCGGCCTCGCGCGTGCGCAGCGATTCGGTGGTTTCGGTGAGCTCCGCGGTGCGCTCCCGAACCTGGGTTTCCACCCCGTCGCGGCTGCGTTCGAGGGCCGCGCGATCCGCCGCCAAAGCCCGCATCCCGCGCACGCCCTGGGCACATCCCGCGAAGAGCACGATGTCCTCAAAGACTACCCACCCCGCGTGCTCGAGCCAGCGCCAGCGCCACACCCCGGCGCTTCCGAAAACCGAAACGGGCAGAAACACGCCGCGGATGAAGTGGTCGGCCGCGACGACCCCGGTGGCCGTCGCCACCACGCGCCAATCGCGATAGAACGCCAGAAATGCCAGCGAGCCAAAGATGTGGAAGTGGGTCTCGATGCGTCCGCCGGTCAGATGAATCAGCAGCGCCGAGTGCAGCATCTGCGAGGCCGCGATAACGTGGCGCGTCGTGGTCGCGGCGGGGCGTCTCAGGCCCAGATACATTGGCAGCGAGCTCAGGATGCCGCCCAGCAGCAGGGCCAGCCAGACGTGCTGATGGATCTGTTGCTGCACGCCGATCCACGTCGTCGGCGAGATCCACACGGCCGCGGCCACTTCCGCAATCCACTGCGCCAGCATCAGCCAGACGAACATGCGTGTGACACCTCGATATTGCCCTTCGCGCTGGATGTCGAAGAGGGCGCTCGCGCGCTGGTCGGCGACAGGCTGACACGCCAAGAGGCTCAAGGGTCCACCCCGGCGACGCGCGCCAGCCGCACGGTTTCGCAGCCGTACACCGACGAGACTCGCGCGCTGCCGATTCGTGCCGCGGGCTTCGCACCGAGCGCCGCGGCCAGCGCTTCGGCCCCGTCATTCTCGCCCCGTTGACCGCGAGATCCGGTCACGCCGCCGCTGAAGACCAGTTGCCCCACACGGCTATACGCCGCGATGTGCCCGGAGGTCGCGAAGCCGAGATCGGCCGCGAGGCGGCCGTCTTCGTCGGCGACGAGCAACGCGCCGGGAATTCGTCCCGCGGCCGCGCACGTCGCGGTGTTGCGCCACGATTGGCCCGCACCCTTCGGTATCGTGACCAGCACGACCACGCGATGCTCGATCGCCAATCCCGCGCACACCCGCGCCAGCTCCGCGACCGAAGCGACCGAGCATGGGCATCGCGGGTGGAGCGCAAGCACGATGGTCGCCGTGCGTCCATCGGGTTGAGGAAGTTCGCGCGAGGATGGCCATGTGGCGGGAGATGCTCCGGCCGCACCGGCGAGGGTCTGGTATGTGGACTGCCACCACAGACAAGCCGCGATGGCGCAAGCCCACAGGGCGACAACCGCGGCCCGTCGGCCGCGGCGATGGGCGGGAGCGTCATTGCGGGCAGTGGTGCAGGTCATGGCACGAAGTCCGTTCAGGAAAGCCGAATCGGCTCGACCACCTCTTGGCTTGATGCGTGCGAACGGGATGGCGCGTCGCCGAAGATCGTGGGTCCGAGAACGCCGCAATACCATGCACCGTGAGACCATTGCCCGCCGCAGCACGGCCCCGCGGAACGCGCATCGCCGACGATCGCGGCCGGGCGACCGCGCTGTTTCCGATGCAGGGCGGCCTGATCGGTCCTCCCGATCGGGATCCCGAACTGATCGACCTTCGTCTCCGCGCATCGCACATCTGGGCGGCCGACAAGTCGGGCCGGAACACCACGCTCATCATCGCCGGCATTACCGGCGGCGTGGTGGCGGTCGGTATCATCGCTTCGCAGGCGATTCGGGGCATTCCTCTATGGCTGCTCTCGATCCTGATCGCGCCGGTCTTTTTCGTCGTGCTGTCGGTGGTCGCGCGGTGGTGCATGAAGCGGAATGCGCCGGGTATCGCCGAGTTGTTCCTGCGCGAGGGCCGCTGTCCGAGCTGCTCGTATTCCCTAGCGGGCGCGGTGGCCGAGGCTGACGGGCGCATGGTCTGTCCCGAGTGCGGCTCCGCTTGGCTGGCTTCCCGCATCCGCCTGTCCACGGACGCGCCGGCCGCATTGCAGACGTACAAGCAGCAGGTGTTCAAGCCCCCGATGCGGGATCGATTCCTTTCCACGGGCAAGCGGCTGCTCATCGTGCGCGACGCCCGCGGCCGAGCCGTCTACGTCACCAACCCGCGGCTCCGCGGCCTCGACCAGGCTGCGACCGATCGGCTCGGCCACGCGAAAATCCAGAGCATCCGTCGCGCCCTCCGCGGCCGCTGGCGCAGCGTGCTCGTCGGGCTGTTCATGCTGCTGCCGCTCATCGCGGTCTTGCGGCTGATGCTCGTCCGCGCCCCGGGCGGCGCCAATGCCGCCACATTCTTTTCATTCGCCGCGTTCTTGTTCTGGGGGTTTGCTGCGTTCTCGATTCTCCTGGTGGTGTGGAGCTTCGTCATCGGCGACGGCGCGATCGGCCCGCAGCGTGCGGCCGATGTGCATGTGGCCGAGGGGGTGTGTCCGCAGTGCCTGGAACTCATCGAGGGGCGAGCGGCGGACGATTATGGAATTGTGGATTGCGTGGGATGCGGGGCGGCGTGGAAGCGCCCAGCCGTTTCCTAGTCGCCGGGATCGTGGGCGTTTTCGCACGACCATCGGGGCAACTCACTCAGCCGCGGAACCCATCGCCATTGGATGGGTGCGCGGCCGAATCAAGCGGCATGGGTTGCCCGCGGCGATCGTCCACGCGGCAACATCTTTCGTGACCACCGAGCCGGCACCGACCACCGCGCCCGTGCCGATCGTAACACCCGGTAGGATCATCGCCTTGGCCCCGATGAAGGCGTCCTCACCGATGTCGATTCGCCCGACGATCAGCGGAAGGTCGAGGCGGGAAAGATCGTGCGTTCCGCCGCAGAGATAGGCGTACTGCGTGATGCTCGACCGGGCCCGCAGTACGCACGGGCCGAGGTTATAGATCTCGGCACCGGGACTCACGCACACGCGGTCGTGGATCTCGAGGTTCCACGGCATCTTGATGCGGGCGGCCGGAGACACGAACGGTCGGCCATGCACCTTTGCGCCGAACAGCCGCAGCAGCCAGCACCGCCAGGTGGTGAAAGGAAACATCTTGGGCGTGGGCCGGAAAAGAAAGAGCCACACGATGGCCCACGCGCCGATGGCGATGCGCACGCCCGGCGACCACGGCGAGGAATAGGCGTCGGCCTGTGCCTTGGTCGCAAGTCGAGGCTGGTCGGCGATGCTGCGCGTCGTCATGGGCGCGCTCCGATGGCCCGCTCGTCGGCGCATAACGAAGCGAAGTCGGCGAGGAACAGATCGGCGACGCGCTCGTAAGAGAGTTCCTGGGCGCGGGCGTTGGCCGCGGCACCCATCTCTCGGGCGCGGGCTGGGTCCTCGAGAATCTCGAGAAGCACCGCCGCGAGGTTGGCGGCCGCGTGCTGCACATCGCCGCGATGATCGAAGACGAAGCCCGTAGTCCCCGGCCGGATGTAATCGCGAAACTGCGGGATATCCGAGACTACCGGCGCGAGCCCCGTGGCCATCGCTTCGACCGGCGCGATGGGCGACGCCTCGCCTTTTTCGGCCAGCGACGGGTAGCAATAGATGTCGGCCTCGTGCAACGCGGCCGCCAGCGCGGGGCGATCGAATATGGGCTCGCTGATGACCAGCGGCACGGCGAGCTCACGCGCCAGGCTTTGCAGCTCGGCGACATAGTCCGGGCCGCTCCCGCCCTGATCCACCCGGCTCGCGCCGATGAGCCGAAGCCTCAGGCCGGGACGCTTGGCTCGGGCGGCGGCCACCGCGCGCACCAGCACATGCAGCCCCTTTTCGGGATGGATGCGCCCCGTGAAGACCACCAGCGGCTCCGTCCCTTCCAGACGAACGCGCGACGGCGGAGTGAACACCGAGACCTCGACGGGGTTGGGAATGATGCGCGTGCGGGCGGCAAACGAAGGCTGCTCGGCGGCGATGGCATCGGCGATGGCTCTTGACACGGCATGGAAGCGTGCGGCTCGGGTGTACAACTTCATCTGGCCCTTCGGCACGCGCTGCACGCAAATGTACACCTTACCCGAACTCGGGCGGAGCAGCGCGGCGGCCGCGGGGAGCCAGAAGGCGTTGGTCACCAGCACGTCGGCGCGAGGAAGCACGAGCAGGCCGCGGAGCGAGTACCAGGCATCTTTCAGAATGTCCCGATAGATGTTGGTTCCCTGGCGGAACGATGATCGGCGGCGGATGCGCACGCCATCGATGGTCTCTTCGGCTGCCTGGCCGGGGTAACGGCAAGCAACGATCGTGACCTCGTGGCCTCGCGCCACAAAACGGCGGGCCAGGTCGTACCACACGCGCTGCACCGCGCCGGTGGGGGCGGGTGGGGTCGGGAAAAATGGACCGAGGGCGATCGCGATACGCAGTCGTTCCGC
>Ga0163147_10008844_pt1 | contig 11060 bp, 5 predicted proteins | sample OliLakLV19MP6G1_FD_148597 | JGI IMG/M metagenome (GOLD analysis project Ga0163147, IMG submission 148597) | Freshwater microbial mat bacterial communities from Lake Vanda, McMurdo Dry Valleys, Antarctica- Oligotrophic Lake LV.19.MP6.G1 | ecosystem: Environmental > Aquatic > Freshwater > Lake >...
ATGGAAATGCGGCCGTCGCTAGTATTCGAATTACGGCACTGAAGACTGGTTTGAGCGTGAATGAGATGTCGGCCACCAGTATTCCGGCAGCGGCAGAACTGACCGCCGATCAACAGCAGAAGTTGACAAAAGCACAGGCCGCCGATGCGAGGATGACTTCTCTTTATGGAGAAGGTAAGTTCGCGGAAGCAGCAGGCAGCGGTGTGGAAGTCCTGCAAATCCGGGAGGACGTGTTCGGACCCAACCATCCCGCAACGGCTACGAATCTCAACAATCTGGCCGCACTGTACGAAGCGCAGGCGAACTACATCGATTCAATGCCTCTCTACCTGCGTGCGCTGAGGATCCGTGAGCTCGCGTTAGGCCCGAACCACCCGGACACTGCCACGATCCTCAACAATCTGGCCTACCTATACAACTCGCAGGCGAACTATGCCGCCGCAGAGCCACTCTATGATCGGGCGTTCAAGATCTATGAAAAGGCGCAAGGCCCGGACCATCCGGATACTGGTTTGAGCATCAACAATTTGGCAGTGTTACACGAATTGAAAGGGAATTACGCCGCCGCGGAGCCGCTCTATAGGCGGGCGCTGTCAATCAACGAACGGATCCTCGGCCCCAATCATCCAAGCACTGCTTTGAGCCTCAGCAATCTGGCAGCATTGAATAAGGCGCAGGCGAAATATGAGACCGCAGAGCCGCTCTATCTAAGGGCGCTACGAATCTACGAAAAGGCTCGCGGCCCCGATCATCCCGACACCGCAAGGTGCCTGAGCAATCTGGCCGAAATGTACCGTGAACTGGGAAACTACGCCGCTGCAGAGCCTCTCCATAAGCGGGCGCTTAAGATCTTTGAAATAGCTCATGGCCCTGAACATCCCACGACGAGTGTGAGCCTCAACAATCTGGCTTTTCTGTACCAGTCGCAGGCAAATTACGGGGCCGCAGAGCCGCTCTACCTGAGAGCATTAAAAATTCGCGAGACCGCCTTTGGCCCCGACCATCCCGCTACAGCCGTGAGCGTCAGCAATTTGGCCTCGCTGTATGAATCACAGGCGAACTACACTGCCGCAGAAACACTATTTCAGAAGGCGCTAAACATCCACGAGGCCACGTACGGGCCCGGACACAGTCTGACGGCGACCAGTCTCAACAATCTGGCATTCCTTTACCAGTCACAGGGCAACTATGCCGCGGCCGAACCGCTTTATGAACGGGCGCTTAAGATCGACGAAAATGCAATCGGTCCCGATCATCCTGGCACTGCCGATCACCTAAACAATTTGGCGTCTCTCTTCTTTTCGCGAGGCAACTACGCTGCGGCCGAGCCGCTCTTTCAGCGGGCGCTAAAAATCGACGAGAAGGCACGTGGCCCCGATCATCCCGATACTGCATTGTGCCTCGGCAATCTGGCCCTACTGGAATGGCAACGCGATCGCGCAGAGGCAGCGGCTCCGCTCGCCGAACGTGCGGTGGGAATCAGGCTCCGGCATCTCGACGAAACGGCGGCAATTCAGACGGAGCAGCAACAGTTCCTGATGTCTCGCGACGTGGCCAATTGCGTTGGAGTTTGGCTCACGGTGAGCGGTGATGACAGCCAATTGACACCGACCGTGTATCGAGACGTGCTTGCCTGGAAGGGGCTGATCACTGCCAGACAGCAGGGGCTGCGGCTTTCGCTTAAGGCGGATCCGCTACTCGAGGAGTTCCGGCGGATGACACGGCAGTTGAGTACCGTCACCTTGAATCCGCCGATGCCGCCGTCGGATCCGAACGCCATGGAATCCTGGAAGGCACGTGAGCCAGAACTACGAGTGAATTGGGAACGCCGCAAGGCCACGCTCGAAGTCGAGCATGAGCGGCTGGAGAAAGAACTGGCCGTGAAGTCCGTCTCGTTTCGCGAGAGCCTTGAACAGCGCCGTATCCAACCGGAAGATCTGGTTGCCGCTCTGAAGACACAGGACCGGTCGACGGCACTCGTCGATCTGTTGGAGTATGACTATTACGGTCGCAAGTCCCGCGACGAGAAAAGCGAACGACGGATCGCGGCGTTTATCGTGCGCGGGGATCAGCCGGTCGTGCGCGTGGAACTGGGTCCGGGCGATGCGATTGCCGAACAAGTCGCTCAGTGGCGGGATTCTATCCTGCGGAAGGCCGATGATCGGCAACTGGGTGGGGAACTCCGAAAGCGGGTGTGGCTGCCGCTTGAACAGCATTTGCAGGGAATCGAGACAGTACTCATCTCGACAGACGGCGTGTTGGGACTGCTGCCCTTTGAGGCGCTCCCTGGAAGGGCAAATGACACTCTGTTGATCGAGGATTACCGACTGGCTTACGTGCCAGTGCCGCAGCTGATTCCGGGAATGCTGGCGAAGCCCGCGGGTTCTTTCGCCAATGAGCGGCTGCTGCTGGTCGGAGATGTGGACTACGGAAGTGATGCAGCCGGAGAGAGCACACCCTGGAAACCTCTGGGTGGAACGGCCGAGGAACTGCAGGCACTGTCGAAACTTCACCTGTCCGTGTTTCCGGCGGCCGATGGCTTTATGGCTCTGCGCGGTGCCGATGCGACGGAAGGACAGGTCGTCGAGCGACTGGCTCAGTTCCAGATACTGCACTTCGCGACACACGGACTCTTCGAGCAGCAGGAACATCGACTGATTCCTTCCAGCCAGGCATTCGCTGGGTCTCGCGGTGCGGAATTGCTGTCGTCCGTATCCGACCATGGTCAGCAAACGGTCAAGGTCGCGAGATCGGGCCTGGTGCTCGCCGGAGCCAATCATAGGCCCGATGTTCGCCTGAACGGTTCGGAACCGAAGGTCACTGACGACGGGCTGCTGATGGAGAATGAGATTCTCGCCATGTCGCTCGAAAATGCATCACTGGTGGTGATGTCCGCCTGTGACACTGCTCAAGGCAAGCAGCAGGGCGGCGAAGGATTGCTCGGTATTCAGCGGGCTTTTCAGGTGGCTGGAGCCCGGACGACTATTGCCAGTTTGTGGCAGGTCGATGATGCCGCCACCGTGTTACTGATGCAGCGGTTCTATGAAAACCTGTGGTCTGGAAAGTTGTCACGGCTGGATGCACTCCGTGACGCTCAACTCTGGATGCTGCGGTCCGGCAAACAAGCGATTCGCGAGTCCGCGCGTCGCGCCATAGCGCGGGGCCAGGAGACACGCGGTGCCGAAATCCTGCTTGACGACCTGGACAAGTCACAGAACGACCGCCTGCCGCCCTACTACTGGGCAGCCTTTGTGCTCTCCGGTGATTGGAGATAGTGCACTCGGCCATGCGAATCGCCTGGAAACCAGCCTGGGAATGACCCGAGTCCATTGGCCTTGGGAGCTCGCCGGGAGAACAATCTCTCGGATTTTCCCTTAACATTCGCTTTGCAGTGCTGTCAGAGACTATGCAGCCTAGCCGCGATGCTCTGCAATCCGGCATCTTTTCGCGCCATGCGACTTACGAAAGACGCACCACATTTCTCATTTCCCAGCCCGCTGAAGAGAATTTCATCATTGGCAGGAGGTATTGTGGAGTGGTTCGATCAGGTCCGTTAATTTCGACAACCGGAATGATCGTGTAAGGTAGCCCGCGCGACGAAAGGCAATTGGTGCGAACATGATCCTGATCAAATCCGCCAGGAGTGCCTGGTTGAGTCAATTGACGCTTCACAGCAGCAGGCGCAGTCTGTTCACAGCATTTATTGTCTGCGTCGTTTGTGGCCTGTCCGCGGTTGCCGATGAACCTGCGTTACAGAATGCAGAGCAACCTCCGCAGCATACCTCCAATTCAAAGATTGAATCCCCACGCATTCTGGTGTTGCTGGTCGGCGTTTCTCACTACCCGACACTGAAGAAACGCCAGCAGTTGGAAGGCCCCTACAACGATACTGCACTGGTTGAGTCGGTTCTCGAGACGTCGTTTCATCAACAGATCGCTCACAAGGTCGTGCTTCGCGAAAATCAGCCGGACCATCTACTTCCCACACATGCCAACATTGAGCGTGAATGTCAGCGGCTCGCGGAAGTCGCAAGACCCGGAGACCAGGTGCTGATTCTGTTGGCCGGTCATGGCAGTCAGCAACCGGATCAGGCGGACGCAGATGAAAACGACGCACTCGATGAGATCTTCTTGCCTCGGGACATTGGCGTTTGGAAAGATGCCGTCGGGACCGTTGAAAACGCAATCAGTGACGATCAGATCCGCAACTGGCTTCTGGCGATTCGACAAAAAGGCGCATTCGTCTTCTTCATTGCCGATTCATGTCATTCAGGCACGATCGCACGCGGTGACGCGGCAGTTTCCCGATTTGTCCCATCCGAGGATCTCGGAATCCCGATTTCGGATCACAAGTCCGCGGACGGTTTGCAGAAAGAATCCAGCTTCGACATTCCGGGTGGCTTCGTCGCGTTGTATGCCTCTCAGTCAGATGAGCTGACTTACGAGGATCGAATTCCGAAGAATAGTGATCAGCGACATGGCTGGCTCACGTGGGCGTTCTGCGAGTCTCTGCATTCGTACCGTGGAACAATGAGTTATGCAGACCTTGCACGACGGATCAGCTGGCAGTACGAGAGGTTTGGCTGGCGTTCGTCTCATCCGCAGATCGACGGCACCGACTTGCGGCGTGAAATCCTCGGGACCAGATCATTCGATGGAATTCAGCCGACATTACTAAGCGTCGCCAAATCAGGAATTCTGACGCTGAACGTCGGCAGACTTCATGGGCTCGGCCCAGGAACAATCCTGGAGGTCCTTGGACCAGATAAGTCTGTCGCAGGTCATGTTCGAATCTCTGACAGTCGAGCTGTCGAATCTGTAGCGGTATCGGTTGAATACGATGGTGTACCACTGAATGCCGCGCTGTCCTCGAATTCAGAGTGCTCCGTCGTGTATCACGATTTTGGCGATCAGACCCTGAGTGTCGCAGTCGATGTCTCTTTGGTGGCACCTGAGAATCAGCGAGAGCTCCGACAGCGTATCGAGACACAACTCACCTCGGTCATGCGGGAAAACAATCTGCCGCTGGGCCTCTCCGAATCGCTTCCGGATTCTGACTGGTTGATCATTGTTTCGAATGACTGCATGGCTGTGCACCTGACAGACATTGATGATGTTGAACGAATGGCGGATGGAACGGTGGCGAAGAGGTCTGGCGCTCATTGGATTACCATTTCCACTGAGCAGGCCGCACTGAAAGCAGGCTTGAACGCCAGTTTTGCAACGATAATCGCCGCTCGAAATCTGCGTACGTTGGCGACATTGGATCCCGGAATGGATGGAGTTGTTTCACTGGAACTCAAGGTCGAGAAACTGGCAGACCCGGTGAAGCAGACATTTGAACCGGTTTCTGAGTCGAACGCTGTGGTGAAAGACAAGGATCGCATGCGAGTCCTGGTTCGAAATACAAGCCGCCGTGCAGTGGATCTCACCATTCTGTATGTGGCAAATGATTCCTCCATTAAGTGCTTTTTCCCAAAGACTGGCGTATATGGTGTCAACAATCGCCTGGTTCCAATGGAAGTGCATCACACTCCGGAGATTGAAATCAACGACACGACAGTCGGACTGGAAGATTTAATCGTTATCGCTGTCGAGGCAGCAGGCGCAGTGCCGGTGAGTTTTGGATTCCTGGCGCAGACGGGCGTTCGAGAAATATCGCGGTCGAAGGGCGACGGCGGACATCCGCTGGATCGCCTCCTGAAATCGAGCGATTGCGAGGATCAGAAAACACGGGGTGGTCCGGTGAAGGGACTTGGCGGCTACGCGATTCACCGATTTTCGTGGACGGTCGAAAAGCCGCACTAAAGCTGAGTTTCCATTCATTCCACAACCAAACAATGAATGCAGGGGACATCACAATGTATGTTAGAAGTCAACATTGCTGTTTTTTGGCCGCTGTTCTGTTGATCGTTCCTTCCAGTAACCATGCTGACGAGCCGATTCAGCTGGAAAAGTGCCGGAAAGTCGACGTCCCGGCGGTGCCTGATCCGAAGAGATTGTTTGATCGCGGGGAAGCAATTCAGGGGAATGCCGAAAAACCATCAGTCACGACATTGCGTCCTCGAGGCTCGGGGGCCGAGATTTATTCCTCGGTTGCACCGGCTGTCGTGATGGTCAAAGTTCCTGGTGGCCACGGGACCGGATTCTTCATCAGTGCGAATGGATGGCTGATTACAAACAATCATGTGGTTGAGGGGGCGGCCTTCAGTCGCGAACAGAAGGCCAACGTTGCAACGGTACTGTTCGGGACACTCGGAGATGATGGCTGGATGCAGGCGCCCGAGATTGAACTGGAAGCGGTCATCTACAAGGTCGATGAGCGACAGGATCTCGCGTTACTGAAATTGACGACGCTGCCCGAGAGGCTGGACAAGGTCCCGTTTCTGAGACTCGCCGATGTACTGCCACGCCCAGGTGAAGATGCTGTCGCCATTGGCCATCCGGGAATTGGAAACATGTGGTCCGTCCGTACCGGAAACATCACTGGTACAGGGAATTTCCCCGGTGATGCATCTGAGGACATTGCTCAGAGGACGTCGCTTCCTGAAGAACTTCAAAAGCTATTTCGCGAAGAACTGGAGAGTTCCGGCATGCAAATGCGAATTTATCAATCGGACCTGGACATTCACCCGGGAGATTCCGGCGGGCCGCTCTGCAACAAGAAAGGAGAAGTGATTGGAGTCACTTTTGCTCTGCGAGGCGATCACACAACGCTGACACTCCACGTTCATCACGCGGAGCTCGCGGACTTTACGACGGAATTGCCAGATTCTCCAAAGGCCCTGATTCCCAGCGCAGTAATCCCGCTCAAGGTTGAGCAAATGTATGTGGACGTCAATGATGATCAACGACCTGATGCTGTTCTTGGTCGCCTTTCGGAAGATGGTCCAGTTCAGTCATTGGAAGTAACTCTGGCGGGGTCCGCAGTGCCGGCAACGAATGATTCGCAGAACGATCCCGCAGGGGTTCTGGATGGCAACTGGACACCTCATTTTTCCATGTACACGATCCCTCAGGTCACGATTGCATTTGACACAGACATTGATGGTACGTTTGACCTGATTTTCCGGGACGAAGACAGTGATAACATTGCGGACATGTCATACGAGATGATCAATGGAGATTGGGTCGTTACAGACAATGAATTGTCCAGTGTTAGCGAAGATGTTTATAGCTCGGAGCTGACAAAAGAATCGTTTGTTCCATGGCTGCCAGAAATCAATAGTCTTCTGGAAGTCTGGAAAGTTGGCAACTAGCAGATGCATTCTTCAACGATGCTGAGATGGTAGACGTCAGACATCGGCTTGCGTCCGAAACGGGTTGTTCATCGGCGCGCAAAAACCCGGAAGGTGAAGATGACAGCCAATCCTGCCCTGAATAAAGAGAAGTGCGACGTTCCCGGATTTGTGGATCACTTTCAGGTCTGTCTCTCCGACGCATATCAGCGGCTGTGTGTACTCATCCGGAAGTCCACGGGCCGGTCGGTCGAAGTCGTGCAGTCGGCGTTGCATCTTCACACTTTTGATGTTGTCACCCGCGGGCACGAGAAATATGGAACGGCTGTTGACAGCTTTAGTGCGTATGTGGACTCGGTGCGACTTGATCACATCAAATGGGTGGCGGCTGTTCTCAAGAACGATGAAGCGGCAGCGACGGCATTCGTAACCATCATACGTACGAAAGTTTCACCAGCGATTATGGCAAAGTTCGATCATCGGGAGTTTGCGGCGAGGGCCACCGAGGATCTGCCGTCACGTATCTTTATGGAGGGACAATCCAGGCGACCGCGGATTGCGGAATACCTTGGACGCAGCAGTCTGGAAACCTGGCTGGTTGGCATCGGCTATCGACTGGCGATTAACGAGCGGCGCCGGCCTGGACAGGCGCCGGGGGGCGACGTCGATGTATTTGCTGACACCGCCGCCGGCAACACGAGCACACAGGATCAAATTGATCAGATCGAGACCATCCGGAACACGCTTCTTGCGAAGTCTGTTGATGCCGTCCGGAAAATGAATTCTCAGGAGCAACTGGTCTTTCAGATGACGGTCATCAAGCGATTGAAACCGGCACAGGTAGCGGAATATCTAAGTGTAAGCCGAGCTCGTGTCTCACAGATCCGCCAGCAAATCAAACAGAAGATCATTACCGGGGCAGAAGACTTTGTCAGCGATATTGTCGAACGATACGGCGCGAGTCGTGAATCTGTCGAGAATCTACTGTGGAAGATTCTCGACGAGCTAGAATCAAATCCTTCAGATTCTGCAGCTCAACACTCCGGCAACGAATGAGGTCTCGCAAAAAAGTTGCTCCACGGGAATTGCGTTGTGACATGAAGGAACAGTTGTCGGGATTCTGCGGAGAAACCAGTCACATCGAAATCGAATCGTACTTTGTGCATCAGAGTACGAGAAAGTATCGCAACGGTATCTGAGGCAGGTGTCCAATTGCTAACCGACGGTTCAATGAACGACTCGCGTAGATCCTTGCCTGCGATGCGCAGCCTGTTCGGTCGTAACATCAGTCCAGGATACGGATCATGAGTCAGTTGAATGATCAGTCAGATGGGAATGACTCCTCAATTCAGTTGCGGGAACTATTGAATCAGCAGTGGCAGGAACATGTGAATAGTGACAAGAGCGATTTCGATCTGGACCTCCTGGCGGCCTGTGCAGAAGGTCGCTTGTTGCCCCATGAGGAAGCCGAAGCGCAGGCGATGATGGCTGCCAGCCCGGTTGCATTCGAGACGTTTCTCTTCATGCGTGACGAGTTCAACCGAAACGAAAAGGCTTCGTCAGCCACACCTGCGAATGCGACGACTGTTCCCCCTGCGCTGGCGACCGCCAACGAGGCGAAGCGTCAACACCCCGAAAAAAGGTGGTCGTCAGCATCCATCATGACAACGGTGGCAAGCCTGGCAGTTGCAGTTCTGGTCACAACGTGGGGACTTACCGAGCGAACGGCCAAGTCGCAACTCGGCACAGAGATCGCGTTGCTGAAAGAACGACTCAATCAAGTCGCAGATCAGGAACAGAGCCTGCTGAATCAGAATCTGCTCGCACAAAAGGAGCTGAGCGTCACTTTGGCTGCTCAACGACAAAGTGTTTATCTCGCCGGTATGCTCTCTCCAACAATGCTGAAGACCGCAACGTTGACACTTGCCAGCTCACGCGACGTGAATGAAGAAACTCAGGAAGAGAAGGATTTGCGATTAGGCGTGGGGCAGCGGTTAAGGGACACTGTTCAGAACTGGAGTTCTCAGGAAGCGGACGACGAGGATCGACTTCAGCTTCTTGAAACGGCGATGCAGCAACTGTTGAGTGACGATCAGGCAAGCGCCGACCAAACGCTCGCCTTGATGAAGACCAGATTCCCAGACCAACCCGATGTGCGTAATCTTGAGGCTGTCATTCTGCTGACCAGGGCTGAGAGTGCGCTGGTTGCGGATGCCACTCGTCTTCAAGCCCAGGCGGAGACGATTCTCCGGGAGGTGACCATGAATCACCGTGACTACGCAGCTGCATGGCTGAACCTTGCATTACTCACCGAACGTACCAGCGATTTCAACTCGGCTCGGCCACTATGGAATCGCTTTGTTGCTGCTGAGCGGAACCCAGAGCTACGATCGGTTATCGAGAAGCGGCTTGCAGGAAACTGATCCCCCACGGGACTTCTTGAAGGTCGGCTGGCACTTGACTCAGAAACTCCAATCAGACACTTAATTCCGGCCGCATCGATTGTCCAACGTGATGAATTTCCACCGGAAAACTTCATCATGAAGGACACGGGTCAATGTTTGCCAGTGATCGGGAGCTGCAGGTTGCCAGGGTAAATGTACCTGCCGGACCGTCAGATATCGGTACGACTGTGATCTGCGCAGCCGATCAATTCGATGCCTCGGAGTCCGACGCAGAATTCTTCAGTGAAAGCCTCCCCACAACACCTTCAGGATTTCGAGATCTGTTTTTCCTCGGGAGCGGGACGACTTCAGATGTCTACGCCGCTACAGCCGTGGAATCTCAGGCCGAATTTGCCTTGAAGCGCCTGCAAACGCGATGGTTGAATGAGCCTGAACTGGTCGGAGATTTTTTGTCAGAAGCCGCCATCCTGATGGGAATTCGTCACCGCCACATCATTCGATGTTTTGACTTTTTCTTTTTCGATCAAACTTGGTGGCTGGTAATGCAGCGAGCCGATGGAGGCTCATTGAGTGGCGTCAGAAATCGCAGTGGGAAAGCATCAGAATTCGGACGCCGATGGATGTCCGAAATCGCTGATGCCATTCGCTTTTTGCACACGCGAGGAATTGTACACAGGGACATAAAGCCCGCCAACGTGCTGATTCACCAGGGACAAGCGATGCTGGCCGATTTTGGTGTCGCCTGCCGGCCGTTGGATTCGGTGCGCCGAAAAACACGTGTCTGCGGAACACCGCGGTACATGTCGCCCGATGCCGCAACAGGTCGACTTTCGCCAGCCAACGACTGGTTTGCCTATATTCAGACATCTCAGGACATCGGACTCACCGAATCCGACGCGCGTCAACTTCAGCCTGGCATCTAAAAGAGAGAATTGCTCGAATCCAGCGATGGGACGACGCTTTTCAGATGCACGATATAATGCACGAATCAGGGTGGAATCGTGCATGTTTCGTGCGATTCATGCACAGTGTAGAATCACGAACACGATATAAACTGCTGGTTTCTCTCTGATTTCCGTTCCTCGTCGCCCAGTTTGGGACGCAGAGGTCGCAGGTTCAAATCCTGTCATCCCGACTTTGAATTCAAAACAGCTCGTCGCAGGCTGAATGAGACGAGCTGTTTGTCATTATATGACAATGACTTACGGCAATTCATCCTTGGCCAATGGAAGTTCAAACGCGAACTGAGCTTCGCCGCAGCTTAGACACAGTATTTAGTAAATTGTTTGTTAAATTGGACTTACTGAGTTCAAATCTCGTCACCGCTTTCGTGCCGGAAGCAAATCGCCGAGTTTAAGCGGTATGTTGGCGGGGTGTACGCCGCTCTATGAGGTCCGGACGACCGGAAATTAACGCG
>Ga0163147_10008845_pt1 | contig 11059 bp, 8 predicted proteins | sample OliLakLV19MP6G1_FD_148597 | JGI IMG/M metagenome (GOLD analysis project Ga0163147, IMG submission 148597) | Freshwater microbial mat bacterial communities from Lake Vanda, McMurdo Dry Valleys, Antarctica- Oligotrophic Lake LV.19.MP6.G1 | ecosystem: Environmental > Aquatic > Freshwater > Lake >...
ACCAATGAGAAATCGGGACAAGGTGAGAATTCTGAGAATCAATTTGAGTTAATTTCCCCGGTCTTTACGGCCAAAGCGACGATCAAACCTCCCGATGACGCAATCGAATTGTTCGCGGGAGAAAAAGCTTATGTTCGATTCAAAAGCCGTCTGTCAAAACCGATCTGGAAATTAACGCATCAAAAGTTTGCAGAGGTAATAAATCACCTTCTCCAGCAAGCCGAAGACGCTGCTAACCAACCAAGTTGATCCGGATATTATAAATATTTTTGCAGGATGGGTTTCAGTTTTCTAACTGTCTTGGCGGGCCAATGAGTTTTGGGTGTTACAAGGGCGACTGAAAGTGCGTTGTGACATTCCTCATCTGCAACCAACGGGAAGTTGGGAAGGGCGGCGGCTAAGATTTTTCCTGCCTGCTCCGCATTGGCGCGAAGGTTTGCAAGAACGATGTCGGCGGTCACGGGTTCTTCAGATAGATGCCAGCAATCGTAATCGGTGACAAAACACATGGGCGCATAAGCGATCTCGGCTTCTCTCGCGAGCTTGGCTTCTGCCATATTCGTCATCCCAATGATGTCAAATTTGTTACGTTGATAATAGAGTGATTCTGCTCGGGTGGAGAAGGATGGGCCTTCCATGTTTACATAGGTCCCGCCCATATGAAATGCGGCCCCTGCGTTTCCAGCTCCGTCGGCCAAAATTTGTTGAGTCAGAACTGATGCCGGATCGCTAAAACCTACGTGTGCGACAATCCCTTCGCCGAAAAAGGTGTGGTGCTTTTCTTTGGTGCGATCAAAAAACTGATCCGGAAAAACAATGGACCTTGGTGGATATTTTGCCTGCAACGATCCGACAGCGCTGACGCTCACGATCCATGCAACACCCAGTTTTTTCATGGCCCAGACGTTGGCTCGGTGGTTCAGCTCGCCTGGCAGCAGAGAATGATTTTTGCCATGGCGCGCGAGAAACACAACTTCGCGGCCGCTGAGGAATCCTGACAAAAAAACTTCGGACGGCGTGCCGAAAGGGGTTTTTATTTTTATCGTTTTTTTACGGGTTAACTCTGCCATGTTATAGAGACCGCTTCCGCCGATAATCCCAATCTTTGCCTTTTCCATCCTTCCGCTATAATGAAATTTTTACAGGAGGGCAATCGATGAAATTTTGTATGATTTATTTAACCGCCAAGGATGAGTCTCAAGCGATCAGCATTGCAGAGGTGTTGGTGTCTAGGAAGATGGTGGCCTGCGCGAATATTTTGCCTGGGGCGTTGTCTGTGTACGAATGGAAAGGGAGACTGTTTCGGGAGAAGGAATGCGTCATGGTTCTTAAGACCCGGGTCTCACTCGTCAAAGCAGTGGAAAAGCACATTCGCCAGATGCATTCGTATGAATGCCCGTGCTTTGTTGTGTACGCCATCAGTTCTGGATCCCGCGATTATCTGAAATGGTTAGGGAAGGCGACCCAATCAAAAAAAAGGGGGAGTAAAAGGAACTAGTACGCTGCGGGCGTCGCAGGTGAAGGCGGAGGAAGAGGAATCACTACCGTTGGAACGGGGGCAATTCTTGGGGCCGCTGGTGGCACGGCTATGGGAGCCGTTGTGGGCGTGGCTGACGATTCCTGCGGGCCGGGCGAAGGTGGGCGCACGGTGCCCGGTAAATTTTGGAAGCCGTAATCCAATAAATAGCGAGCGTCCAGCCATTTGTTGGGGCTGTTTAATAAGATGAGGTGCAACTCCCTTTCATTCCTGATGACCGAAGCGGCGTAAGTATGTCTTGAACTGTGGGTCCAACCCGTTTTAGCGGCACCCATTCCAGGATATTTGCCCAGCAACTTATTGTGATTACTGATGGTCTTTGATCGGACACTGGGAAAATAGCAGATCTTTGTGGAGGCAATTTGGCGGAGGACGGGATAGGAGATTGTTTTTTTGAAAATTTTATGGAGGTCCCGCGCGGTTGTGTACTGGCCGGGGGCAGGGAGCCCGTTGGGATTAATAAATTGTGTTTTTTGGCAGCCTAATTCAGAGGCGCGCTCGTTCATGAGGCGAATAAAGTTCCCGTAACTCCCACCGGAAGCACGCGCAAGGGCCAGCGCACTATCGTTGTCCGAGCCAATCAAAACCGAGCAGGCCAAGTCTTTAATGGGAATAACCTCGCCCGGAACGAGGGGAACATGGCTTGGCTCCACACGCGTATCGTCTGCGATGATAGTTACACTGCCGCGGAAACCTGTTTTTTCATAGGCGACGAGAGCCGTCATGAGTTTGGTTGTGCTGGCAGGAGCAAACGGTTGGTCGGCATTGCGTTGAAATAAAACAGCACCGGTCATCACATCAATGAGAAGCGCACCTCGGGCCTTAACCTTGTCGTTAAGTTGAGTAGCGGTCAGTCGCTCTGTCACCGCAGGGCCCGCTTTCTTTTTCTTCTTTTTGGAATTCTTTCCAGAGGCTTCGGCCAGCATGGGGTTTAATAAACAGAGAACGAAAAGAAGGCTGATAGATCGTTTAAACATGGTTAATCCGTAAAACCTTCACGATAAGCAGGCTTTCGTCAAGAAATGAGTATGTAAAATAAAAAAAAAGAGCATGGGCGGCGCGAATTGCGACAGGCCACCTTGACGAAAGGTCATTTCTCCCATACAAGTGTAAGTGATATTTTACAATAACCCCAAAGGAGCTTTATGACTGAACCAAGTAAAAATTTTCTCGCTGCCGACGTTGATATAAAAGGGACTATTAAGTTTGCCTCAGATCTTATATTTGACGGCAAAATCGAAGGCGAAATTATTTCTGAAGGTGGCACATTGACCGTCGCTGAAAACGCCCAAGTCAATGGCGAAATTAAAACGAAATCCGTTGTCGTTGTCGGCAAAGTGAATGGCAACATTACTGTGACCGAAAAGGTCGAGCTCAAGGCTAAGGCTCAGCTTTTTGGTGATCTGCGCGCTGCGCGTTTGGTCATTGAAGATGGGGCGACGTTTGTGGGTAAATCTGATGTGACTCCTAACAAGATTTCCATGCCCGGCCAAAGCCAGCAGGGTAAGTCCGCCAAAGAAGAAGAACAGGAACGTCGTTCCATCTTTGGTAATAAATAGTCAACTGCACCCACTAGGGTGCTTAATTTTTTAAATTTGATCCTTTTTTCTTCCAAGCCCAAGAAAGCTGAAGTGGTGTGTCCGCATTGCGGGGCACACCAGATGGAACCCGTTTCTGCTATTTCAACGGTGTGCCGCAGTTGCGGGAAAAATTTCAAACTCGAAAAGGCTCTTAAACCTCGGAAACCGAATGTCTCTAAAGGTAAGGACTTTCGGACAATCAATTGTTTCGACTGTCATACCTTACTCGAGGTCGCAGGGACTGCCATTTCAACGATCTGTCACACGTGCAGTCGTCATATCGATCTGAATGACTACACGATTTCAGTCATTTCTGGGCGTAGTCTCGAGACCAAAGGCGCTTTGTATCTCACTGAAAAAGGTTCCTTAACGGCGGAGAAAATCACGGTGAGCTATGCGCAGATTAAAGGCCGATTAAAGGTTAAGTTTCTAAAATGCGAGGGCATCGTCGAATTGTACCCAACAGCCATCGTGGATGGAGATATTTTTGCCAAAGAACTCAAAGTCATGGCTGATGCCCGGTTTACTATCGCTCAACAGGTCGAGGTCGATGCGGCTGAAATTATGGGGACAGTGCGCGGAAAATTGATTTGTCATGGAAAAGTTAAGATCGAAAAGAACGGATTTTTTGAGGGGGATTTGATTGCTAAAGCGATCGATATGGCTCCCGGCGGCACTTTGCGCGGGCCGATGCGCATCAACAACGCCCCCGAACTCGAGAAACCTTCCGCGTTGGTGGCTCCTGATCGTCCGCTGATCATCGAAGGTTCAAAGTGAAACCTCTTGCCGGATTGGTAAGTTAACTGCTAAATACAAAGCCCTTTTATTATGATCCATCACATTGCGTTATTTAAATTAAAGCCGGGCGTTACCGAGGCTAAGCTTGACGAAATGATCCTCGAAAGCCGGATTCGCCTTTTGAAAATTACAGGGGTCAATAATCTTAAAGTGGGTAAGAACATCGATACCGCTCATGCGCATCAATTTTTTTACGCCGTTGACCTTGAAAACCCTGATCGTGTTGATATTTTTCTCAATGACGCTCTCCTCCTTAAATATCAAGAAGAGATCATTAAGCCTAATACTTTAGAACGGTCCAATTTTTGCTTCGAAATGGAAACGAACAAGACCCGACTTTCTAATTAAAATTGCCCTAAGGTTGCCCCTTCGTTTTCTCATTGCATCGGCTTCACTCCTCGGGTCAGATCCATAAAAGATCTTTAACTCAAACAAAGATCCGGTTTTGTGACTGTCAGATTTCTTTAAGGCCCTGAGACTATTTTATTGAGAATTCAGTAAAAACTATCTACAAAAGGGGTTCACACTCTAAAACCCGATAAAGCCAAATACGTTAGCTTTAATTCATAAAACCGCCCTTCTATGAGTTCCAATTTATTATTCCATTACTCTGCAGTACGGGAAGTAAGTCCTTTTTCTGTAACTGAAATTAACGAGACGTTACCTCTGGATATTTATCCCTTTTTTATGGCATCCCAAGTTCTGGCGTATGGAGTGGACGGGACAGGAATGCAGGGGCTCGATTCACGCGCTTGTGAGCATCCACCTTACCATAGTCAGTATGGGTCCTTTTCCTACATGGACGACGACTTGTACATGTGGCATTCGGGCATGAAATCTACGCACAACCGGTTGCAAATGTTGCGCATGCCGATGGGGTGGATTGATTACCTTTTGGTCATCGACGGGGAAGAGTTTAACGCGGAGGCAATTGCAGAAAATGCCACTCAATGGAAAAGGCACTTTGATTTGCGTCGGGGTGTTCTCACCATTAATTACCGCCTTAAAAATGTGGATGTTGAAATTGGAGCCTATGTCGCAAAAGGTTCCGTCATCCCGGTTTACCAATTTAAATTCAGTTCGGTTGACGGGGGGACACACGATATCATTTTACGGAGTAGTGTTCACCTCACCATGCGTTCTGGGGAAACACTTTTCCCGCACTTGCCACAGGCATGGGTTGAAGACGACATGACGGGGTTCACTCTCAATGTGAGTTCAGATGATAACGTTAAACTATTGGAGCCTTACACGATTACATTTGGAATCCAAGGTGGAGCCCCGAACAGAATTAAAAATGGATTGGAGATTGAAAAAAGTTTACAGGCCTCAGGTAAGGAATCCGCCTCGTGCTCGGTTGTCTTTTATTTCGGCTCAAACCAAACAGGGACCTCAGGGGATGACCTCTGCCGCAAAGGACTTCGCGAACCGCTGAGCCTTAGGGATCATGTTGAGCACATGGAACTGTACTGGAAAACGCACGCCTCCGTTTCAACTGGGGATCAACGGCGGGATTACCTGTATCATTTTTGTTTGTGGTTATGTGATTTCGGGACAGACATGCGATTCGGTGCCCAATGCTGTGGGAACTTTGTACCTCTTCATTTAGGGGACATGGTGTTTTGGGATTCACATTACATCACCGATGGGTTGCTCCACGCAGGGGAACTCGAAGCAGGGGAAACTTTCGTCATGTGGCTTAAAAAAGTGATGGGCCGAGATGGAAAAAGACCTTTTTGGTGGATGGTCCATTACAACGGACAGGCTGATCAAGATGATACAGCTTACACATCCTTATGTGCCCATGCCATGAGTGCCATCAAGGTGGCCATGTTCTCGAATAAGAAGGATATTTTTGAAGCGTGTAACGAAATCGTGCAGAACGTGGCGAAATATGCCGTAACCAACTTCTTTGAAAAAACCGATAAAGGCTGGATACTCTCAGCGCCTTCAACGACTGATATTACGTTCTCTTCGGAGTTTACGGACAAAGCTAAGAACAACACCTTTACGCATTGTTGGTTTTTGAGCATTTTGCTGAAGGCCCTCGAATTCGGTCAGCGCTCGGGTAAATCATACGATCATCTCATGGCGTGTAGTGAAATCATAAATCACTTTTATTTAGAGCAAAACGACCGGGAGTATTTAGATCAAAAAGACGGAAGAACAGGGGGCCGTTACGATTCATACATACCGGTGCTTTGTTATCCAACTGAAGGACATCACTGGGTCGATGGCGACAAATACCGGCATACCCGCATGCTGCATGAAATATACACCAACAACATGGCTGTCAGGAACATGAAGATGCCATGGCCCATGTTATGGGGCGCCGCAAGTGATTTACGTGTGGGGTTATCAGATGCCGCAGAGGCTCGGATTTCTAATGCCCTGATGTATGTTTACGGCCCAGGTTACTTTGCGGAATCGTATAGCGAGGGTCAGGTCAGTGTTTCAGAACCGTACCTGACGACGTGCGGCACGTTTTTAACCGTTCAAAGTGAACAGTTCTTTTATGTCGATTTTTTTGAGAATAAGATGCGCCTCTTTAGCAACTGCGGACGTATGCAGGAGTTAACCAAAATTTCTTTTGAACGTTTACGTGGATACGGTGGGTTACGCGCTAACGGGACGTACACACCGGATTCGCTTGAGGTGGTTTTAGAAGGTGGTTCGGGACAGGTCTTTGAAATTGATGTTTTTGTGCCTTACAAATTGCGTGGTTTAAACGTGGTAGTCAAAATAAACGGGAACATCCATTCGTTCGAACGCGAGCCAGTTGAATATGAAACCTTTATCGATTGTGAAGATCATTGGCGGACGGTTTCCTTGGCGTCAAAAACGATAAAAATAAAGGATGTGGCCATCATCGGGACGACAGTGATTGAAGTGAGTGAAGGGCGACCTGAGATAGAATCGGTTAAGGCTGAACAAATTTTTATTTACGACTTTTGCGGGTTGGGAACGCAGCTGGGTGGAATCCTTCAAAAAAATCAGATGGAAGTTTGTCGCACCTCGTCCATCCGGGCGTTTCTTAAGAAAATGAAAGAGGCTGATTATTGTATCTTTACGGACACCGAAGCTCAGTTGTCTCCCGAGCAAGCAAACGAACTGGAAATTGCGGTTCGCCAAGGGGCAAGTATGATTTTCTTTTTCGAGCAGGGCCTTACCACCAACAAAGAAATGTCCGCGATGCTTGGTTTGTCGTTATCGCATGCCGCAGGTCATCGTTGGAATATGACCCTGCGCGATGTAAAGTTACTCCGAGGGCCGAGTGCGCCGGGGGACTTGGTTGATGGGATAACATTTAAGGATGTCGTTCAGTTGGAGGGGACTGTGCAATCTGATGTGAAAGTTCTCTACACGGACGAAGAAGGTAACCCTTACTGCACTTTCCGAAAGTTAGGAAAAGGTCGAGTTTTATGGATTGCGAGTGGTCAACTGCACCTAGCCAAACGTGAATTCTTGCAATCCAAAGAATGGCAAGATTGGTTTGTGAAGATCGTGCGGTTCTGGAAAGAATTTTAAGTGGTCACTGGACGGCCAACGCGGAGGCCAGGCAATGAGCCATGTTTTTGAAACGGGGGTTGACGAATCCAAGCGCTTGGGTATTATTATTCACAGCATACCTGTCAAGCCTCTAGCGCAAGCCAAGCTCAAATGTGGCGGGTTTTTTATTGCCCTGATTCCGGCAAGGAAGGGGCATCGTGAAATATAACAAGCCCACCCTCTCATTCGAGCAACAGACCGACCAGCCTCTACAACGCGGATTCCAGACAGACCGCACCCGATTGATCGAGACGTTAAGCCAGGTCAGCTACTACCGTCTAAGTGCTTATTGGCATCCATTCACCCGCCCCGATGATTCTTTCGTGCCCGGCACGACGTTGGAAAAAGTCTGACGTCGCTACACCTTTGACCGCCAGTTGCGCCTTTTAGTCATGGACGCGATTGAGCGCGTGGAAGTCGCGGTTCTCCGCACCTTGATGGTTGAGCAACATGCGCGGAAATATGGGCCGTTTGGTTATCGTGACGCCAAAAATTTTCGCCCGGAATTTACCGGACCCGATCATGAGCGCATGGTGGGCGAATTTGACGCCGCCGCACTGGCCGCGATCAAATCTGAATTTCCGAAGGTCACTGACTTTGAGCGCGAGTTTCCATCGCTGTGCTTTGCACTGGCAACCGGCGTTGGCAAAACGCGACTCATGGGGGCATTTATCGCTTATTTGCATTTGGCGCGTGGCGTGAATAATTTTTTTGTTCTCGCTCCGAATCTGACGATTTACAACAAGCTCATCACGGACTTCAAGCCGAACACGCCCAAGTATGTTTTCAAAGGCGTGGCGGAGTTTGCGACCGAGACGCCGGAAATCATCACGGGCGATAACTACGATCAGCGGGCCGGTGGATTTGCGGAATTGACCCGCGTTCGCATTAACATTTTCAACATCTCGAAAATCAATTCCGAAGTGCGCGGTGGAAATTCTCCCCGCATCAAACGGCTTTCGGAATACATTGGCCAAAGCTATTTCGATTATCTCGCCAGCCTGCCGGATTTGGTGATGCTCATGGACGAGTCGCACCGTTACCGCTCATCGACGGGCATCCGCGCCATCAATGAATTGAAGCCGTTGCTTGGCTTGGAACTGACGGCCACGCCGTTCGTCGAAACGGCCAGGGGCGCGACGCCATTTAATAATGTCGTCTATGATTATCCCCTCGCGCGGGCAATGGCAGAATGTTTTGTAAAAGAACCCGCCGTCGTGACGCAGAAGAACTTTGATGCACGCCAGTTCACCCCGACGCAGTTGGAACGGATAAAGTTGGAGGATGGAATCCGTTTGCACGAATCCACAAAAGTTGAACTGGAAACTTACGCCCGACAAAACGAATGTCGGCAGGTAAAACCCTTCGTGCTGGTTATCGCCCGCGACACAACGCCCGCGAAAGAACTGCTCGACTTGATTCAGTCCGAAAAGTTTTTCGAAGGACGCTACAAAGACCGCGTGATCCAGGTGGATTCCAGCCAGACCGGCGCGGCGGAAGAATTGATGATTGAAAAGCTCCTGAAGGTTGAAGACCCGAAAGAGCCGACCGAAATCGTCATCCACGTCAACATGCTCAAAGAAGGTTGGGACGTGAACAATCTTTACACCATTGTTCCGTTACGCGCCGCGAATGCACGCATCCTGCTTGAGCAATCCATCGGGCGCGGCCTTCGCCTGCCTTACGGCGTCCGCACGGGTGTTACGGCAGTGGATCGTTTGAACATCGTGGCGCATGACAAATTTCAGGAAATCGTGGACGAGGCGAACAAACCGGATTCCGCCGTGCGTCTCACCCAAGTGATTCTTGATCCATCCAAGGACTTCCAACCAACTAAGACTGTCATCGCGCAACCGACCATCGTAGCAAAACTCACCGCCACAACCACGACCGATGGCCCCGGTACAACACAGGGGAGTGCTGCGGAACCCTTGTTCAAGACCGAGGAAGAGCGGAAGATCGCGGAAATTGCCATCAAAGTTATTCAGCAGCACGAGACATTGCCGCAGTCCAATTACCTGCAACATGATGACGTGCAGGCTGCTATCGTTCAATCAGTCATCTACGACTACAATGCTTCCACGCAGACGGAAATGGCAGGGATCATCGCAAAGCCAGATTTTTCCGCCTTGGTCGCAAGAGCCACCAAACTGGTGATCGAGCAAACAATTGATATTCCGCGCATCGTGGTTGTCCCGACCGGCGACGTAACGAGCGGGTTCAATGCCTTTACATTGGACTGCTCCGCCGTGCGATTGCAGCCGGTGAGTCGTGAACTGCTGATTCAGCATTTACGCACGGCGAAACAGGAGTTTTTGGAAAACACCAACAGGCAGTCGAAAGAATCTAGGCCAGAGGATTACCTTGTCCGCGCCTTGATTGACTTCGATGACATTTCCTATGACGACCATGCGGATTTGATTTACGACTTATCGTGTCAATTGGTGAAGCACTTGCACAGTTACCTTTCGGAAGAAGACGCGATCAATGTGCTACAATATCATCAGCGACAACTCGCCGAGCTGATTCACTCGCAAATGCAAACCCCAGAGCATCGTTGGGAAAAGGCGACAGGGTACAAGGCAACTGTAAGTAAGGGTTTCAGGCAATTAAAGCCCAACGCCTTCACAGTAAATGTCACGGATGACATCAGGCCATTCCGTGAGACGATCGCTGACGTGTCCAACATCAAACGTTACGTGTTTGGCGGTTTCTCGAAGTGCCTTTACGAAATTCAGAAATTCGACGTAGATACCGAACGTCGCTTTGCGATCATCTTGGAGGATGATATCGACGTGCTGAAATGGTTCAAGCCCGCCCGGGGACAATTTCAGATTTATTACAACAAAGATGCGGCTTACGAGCCAGATTTTGTAGTTGAGACCAAAAAGCAGCTTTTTCTGTGTGAGCCAAAGCGAGCCGACCAATTGCAAAACCCCGAAGTTGTCGCCAAGAAAACCGCCACCCTTGAATGGTGCAAACACGCCCCTGAACACGCACAGCAACACAATGGAAAGCCGTGGAGCTATTTACTGGTTCCGCATGATGTCATCAAAGGCAATATGACATTGGAAGGTTTGGCGGCGGTTTACAAAGCCTAGCATTCTAGGGGTGCATGATTTTTTCAGCCGCAAAAATAAATCAGGGAAAAGAAAATATTTTTTTTAACCGCAGATGAATACAGATTAACGCAGATTTCATAGAGCGGGATTCAGAACAGTTTCAACTGTACTTCGCGACAAAGCTTGTGGCGTATAAACCGATGGTTTTAACCCCGAAAAAATCTGCGAAAATCCATGTGAATCTTCGGTTTCATAATGCGTTCTTACGCCGTTTGTTTCCACGGGATTAAAACTGATCAAGGTGGGGTGCGGCCGATGAGGAGGAAATCGCCGGCCTTTCCGATCACCCGCCAGCGTGTTGGAGGAAAGCGAGAGCCGAACGCGTTGGCGCGCACCAGCCCGTAGGCCACAGGCCGCTGTGCCATCGTGCGCTCGCATTCTTCCACGGAGTCGAAGAGGCGCTCTTTCTGCGCGGGGGACGTGGGGAGGATGACTTCGGCTTGGTCGCGCGTCACGCTCACACATGTGCCGAG
>Ga0163147_10008851_pt1 | contig 11051 bp, 4 predicted proteins | sample OliLakLV19MP6G1_FD_148597 | JGI IMG/M metagenome (GOLD analysis project Ga0163147, IMG submission 148597) | Freshwater microbial mat bacterial communities from Lake Vanda, McMurdo Dry Valleys, Antarctica- Oligotrophic Lake LV.19.MP6.G1 | ecosystem: Environmental > Aquatic > Freshwater > Lake >...
CGCCAAGTCCCTGCGGTAGACGGACCGCAGAAGTTCCAAGTTCACCCTGCTCAGCTTCTACCTGAACGATGCCTGCCTGATGGATCAGATAGCCCTGAGTACGGTAGTTATATCCATTCACCGAAACCACCACTCGGATAGTTTGCGATGCCCCGGCTGGAAAATCGGGGATGGTAATGGTCGCGCTGCTGTTGGCTTCATCCGGCACGATTGCGATGCCAGAGATCACGGGATCAACCAGCACAGGATCATATAGGGTAGTCGGTGCTGGTGTCTCCGTTTCATTCAGCAGGGTGAACAAACGGGTCGTCAATTGGATATCGCGAAGCGCTAACTCCGTTGGGTTTGTCACGGTAAGGATGTAGGTCAGGGTATCAGTAGCACTTGGCGCAGTCGTTCCCTCAACAAGTTCAAACGCGATATCGATGGTGTCCTCAAACGAAAACCGTAGGGGTAAGCCGTCTTGAATGAGGATCGGCGCTCCCTCAATCTGTGCAGATGCGGTGAGATCAAGAGGGCCAGGTGTATCTCCCACGATGTCGAGCGTTACCCGGAACGGAGATGGATTGCCCACGATGAACGTTTCTTGATAGTTGTAAGTGAAGGTCAGTATGCCACCTGCAAACGCGGCGCTCAAATTATCACCCAGAGCAACTGGATCGGTGGGAGGTGCGGCAGGGTCGAGAGCAACAAGAAATGCATCAAGAAGTGCCTGATCGACATCTGGAACGATCATCGTGGTCAGACGAATGCCGGCAGGTATTGTCCATGTGATTTGAACCGGCGCGGTGACATTCTCAACAATGCCAGCCGCCACATCGATAATTACGGGAACAGGGCGACCTCGTGGGAGCGTGAGCGGTTCGACCAGGTCTTCTGCGTCAAACTGGGCACGGTCTACATCCACATTCACGGTCAGGAATTCTTCGGGGATTTGGAACACTGGCATCGCAGCACATGTCAGTGTGCCACTAGTTGCCGCATCGACTTCCGCCTGAGTGAAGCAGCCCGTTCGCGTGTGTTCATCGTAATCGACCGTCACCGTGAAGCCGCTGGCAACCGTGTAGTGCGTGCCGTTGGTGTGCGTCGACCGCAAACTCATGAGCTGCGTGGGTGAACTACCACCCAGGATGAGCGACTGTGGCGCGAGGCTGTTCTGAATGCGCGATACGCTCGGCACGATAGCACTACCAACGAGAGATCCATTGAGCGAAACGGTCGTTGAATGTGTGTATACCCCACCACCGGGACTGAAGTTCGCGCCGACAGTCACGTTGGTGATCGGCACGCCCAAACCGCCGTTGGGCAGCGCCAATGACACGGGAATGTCAATGTTCGGACGGTTGGTGCAGTACCAGTCGTTGATGAGGCGGGTCTCGCTACCCGCCGGAACCGTACAAGCCGCTGCAATCGTGCGCAACGAGCTGTCAGCACCACAGGTGTTGGTCAAGATGCCATCGCGCAGGGTGACGTTGGGAATGGTCGTCCGGCGTGCGTTGGCGGTCACCCGGTATGGACCAGGGATTGCCGCGAGACTAGGGGCGCTGCTCAGCGGTGTACTTGTTAGCGGATCGAACTGTGCCACGCTCATGTTCGTGGGCGCGCTGGAGTCCTGGAGGTCGAGCGGGATGAAGGCGATTTCGAGGCTCTGTCCTGCCAGCAGATACGTGTGCTGGATGTCGGGCTGGATGACGAAATTGGCGGGGATGCCGGTCGTTTCCTGCACGATGTCGAGCGACAAATCGGTGACGGTATCGCCGATGTTGGTCAGGCGCGCCGTCGTGACGAGGGTGCGTGGATCGACCGACAGCACCTGGATGTCGAGTTCGACCCGCGGCTGCCGGACACGGATCACGAGTGGGATGCGGTCGATGTCGCCTTCATCATTCTCCAGGCGCAGTGTCAGCGAATAGACCTCGCGCTCTGTCTCTTGGGTGAATACGCGCAGCGGTGCCGAGAAACGTTGTCCCGGTGCCAGCACAATCACCTGATCGACCGAGCCAGACCCGGTGAAGCCGAGAATGAGATCATCATAGGGATTTTCGACATCGAGCAAAATGGCGTGCGAAACATTATCGTCGTTCTGGACACTGATCGTCAGCGGCGTGCCGCTGGTCGTGGTCGTCAGGTCGTACCCATCGGCAACGGTAAAATCATAGCCCGATGAGGCAAACGTGGTCGAACGGACACGAGTAAAGCGCTGTGGCTGCGCGGCGGAACCGACCAGGCGCGTGCTGCACCCGTTGTCGATCTCGCCGTACCATTCAAAGACGGTGCCGTCCGCATCGCCTGTCACACTGACAGATGCACTGTACAAGCGTGCATCCAGCGCATCTGCCACGAGCGGAAGTGTCGTATAGTCCATCGCACCCTGACGACGATAGTAGACCGTGCTGTCGCCGGGCGTATTCGAGCGCCAGCCGAACAGCACCTGATCACCGCCAATTCGCCCATTCGCGTTCGGCACGACGTTCGTCAGTTCGGGCGGCTGAGCGACGATGTTCAGCGTTCCCTGCGCCTGCCCAACAATGCCAAGCGTGCGTCCCGTCGCCGTTACCGTGAAATCATAGGTTCCTACCAACGCCTGACAATCGGGCAGTGCCGATGCGGGCGGTATGGAGACGGTGAACGCCGTCTCAGTGAAATCACCAAAGCCGAGCGGGAGCGTTGGTTGCGCGAACGTAAACCATTCGGGCGCGAGTTCGGGCGGCAGGGTGAAGGTCAGATCGACCAGATCACCCGTCGAAGTCGTGCCATCGGGCAGGGTCGCCGTATTGACGACGAACAGGCTGTAGCTGTCACTGCCGCCGATGCCGATGGAGGCAGGGCTGCGGGTGATCTCGACGGCACTGGCGCGGCGGTTGAGCGTCGTCGAACCAGAAGTGCTGTTGGCGAACGTCGCAATGACGTTGACTGCGCCGACCCCCGTCGCACGAACCGTGGTGGTCGTCACGCCAGAGGGATTGGTCGGTTCAACCGACCCGATGAAGTTGATGCCCGGTAAACTCGACGCGAAACTCGGCGTCACCCCGCCCAACGGTGCGCCGAGCTGATCGAACACCGTCACGGTCAGGTCGATCTCGTCGCGGTCATCGCCGACCAGCCAGTTTCGCGGCGTCGGATTGACCGTCACGCGCGCGGGTGCGGGCAAGGCGACCACGCCCGATGGACTGACGACGTTGTCGTCGAAGCTGATCTCGTCCGAAGTCGTCGACAAGATAGCATCGAACGTGAAGGGGCTGCCAACGGGTGCATCGGTGGGTGTCGTGAAGGTGGGTGTCAGATCCCGGGAAGTACCCGGCGAAAGCGTCCCCAGTTCCCATATGATGACGCGCAACGTACCGTTGTAGCTGCCGCTCCCCAGCGATGCCGGATCGGGTTCAATCCCAAATGGGACGCTGAGGCGCAAACGCACCGCCTCGGCATTCTGCTCGCCGTTGTTCAGGAGGGTCAGCGGCAGCGGGGTCGTGCGTCCGGGCAGGAACACGAGCGTCGGCGAGGTGGCGAATGTCAGATTGGCGCTGTTGGGGACGACCGGGCGAATAACGGCGACGGCAGCCCGCAGTGTGCGATTGATGAGGACATCGGTTTGCGTTTCGCCTTGCCCGGTCAGCAGCACCTGCGCCGTGATCTGTGGTGCATCGGCAGGCATCACCGGACGGGTGAACTGGAAGGTCGTCGAAGCACCGGGCGGCAGATCACTGAGCGACTGCGCGCCATCAAAGAAGTTGCCCGTCACTTCCAGGTTGGCGGCGGTATCGGTCGCCGCCGTGCTGTTGCTCACCGTCAGGGTGAACGTCACCGTCTGCCCATCGACAGCGGTGGCTGGGTTTGCGGCCAGACGGGTGATCAGGTTCGGACCGCGAATACCCAGTTCCGCATCGGTCAGGCTGTCACGCACGACGACGAGACTGCCATTCGATGGATCGTCGTCGATGGCTTGTACCGCGACGACGCGGTTCAACCCGACCGGGTAATTCTCGAGGATCGTGTACGGAATACGCGCGACGGCAAATGAAGCATCGCCGCTCCCCGCTGGTGCCAGATAGCCCGGCTGTGTGGGGGTGTTCCAGGTGAAAGCGACATTTGGATAGGTGGTGCCGAGCAGCGGTGCAAACCCACTCACGTTGAACAGCGGTTCGGATGACAGGTTCTCGACTCGGACCACGAGGGCGATGGTCTGTCCGATGGCGGCAGTCGTCGGGTCGCTGGTGATCGTGATGAACAGCTTGTCTGTCTGTTGATCGGCGGACGGAAAGTTGAAAGTCGGGACGATGCGTGCCGAAAACGAAGCGCTGTTGTTGGCGGCGTTCGTATCCTCGATGGAGGACGTTTGCACGGTCAGTGAAATAGTCGTGTTCAGCGTCAGCGTGGAATCGGCGCGGTACCGGATAGTAAATACGCGGCGCTCACCGACTCCAAGCGAGGGGATGTTCCACGTCGCGGCATTGCTGCCCTGCCCCACCAGCGCAGCATCTTCTTCAGAGGTAACCGCTTCGATCACGCCCAATCCGAACGGCAGGTTCGCCACGACTTCGATGTCCGCAATCGGCAGCACGCCCTCGTTGACCACCTCGAAAACGGCATTCACGACCTGACCCGACTGGAGCGGATGCTTGAACGCTGCGAAGCGGGGCGCATCTACGTGAGCGCCCTCCCCGACTTTCTGACGTTTTGCGGCTTCATCACCGAGATCGCGTGCGAGATGGAAATGTGGCTGAGCGAGATTCCGGCGCATCTGATTCATTTCGATGGCGATCACTACCTCGCGCCGCGCAAAATCTAAATCACAACGTTCTAATCATTTATCCATGTATACCGAATTTACATACCTGAGGAGAACCAGTTTCGTACACCTTTCATAGAACAGGTGAGCGTATTTTGAGATACAATGAGTTTCAATTTTGTTATATTGTACTGGAGAGGTGACAATGAAGACCAATGCAACGACTGAATCGGTTTACAAATTCTTAAAAATGTATCACGGCGAACATCATAAATCACCCACAATGCGAGAAATCGCGGCTGGGTGTTTCATCGCAACGGGTTCGGTTATACGTCATCTCGATAGGCTAGAAATGTCAGGTCGTATACAGCGCGAGCCTAACCAGGCCCGAAGCATTATTCTTCTCAAAACAAAAGATAGTACATAACCAAGCACAAAAATTGGACAAATGCGCGAACAAATGTTCAATAATTTGCGAACAAATGAGCTAAGATGTATTTGAGCAATTTAGCTCACCTATCAGCATGAAAGGACGAATAAAATGCCTTCGTACAGCTTGGATGCCAAAGTTCAATGGGCAAATACCGGATACGACGTGGTACTTGCTCAAAATCTCTTTATCAGCGCCACAGGCGGAATTGGACCTTGGACGGGTCCTAACATCGGACCTGATGGTACACCTGTTTACAAATGGAATCAGACAGTAGTTCCAAACGAGTATTTCTGTAAACTCGTTGGAAAAATCGGTCCTTCTGGAACTCCATTTGGAATCGGTTCAGGATATGGGGCTCCGTCTCCGGCAGCAGGACGGTTATACGTATCGGTCAATGATGGAGTTAACTTTGCAGATAACACAGGGTCATTTAACCTAGTGATCACTCAAGGTGCCACTGCAATTGACAACCTGATCACCGAAATCGGTCGGTATAATGTCACAGTGTATAAAGACGGACTGGCAACAACCGACCCCAACTATGCACAGCGTCGCGCTTGGACGTTTGCTGAACTTACCGAAGTTCTATTCGGCTTACAATTTACGGCTCGCGCTTTGTATGAGCGTAAGTATCCCGGAAGTGTCAATTCAACCGCTCATGACCAAATGCAGTCGCTATTCCGTCGAGTTATGAGCACATTTCAAATTCGTCGAGTTCAGAATGGGTACGTTGTTGCCGCAGGTGATGCTTGTAATGGAACAACAGATCAAGCCTGTACTTCAGTTGGGCAGGGAGCAATTGTGTTGTATGGCAATGTCCCTATTACACAGTTTACCATTGTTCATGAGCTTGGACACTACTTCAACAACCGTAGCGCAATCTCGGGTACATCCCTGTTCTCTCGCATGGAATCTGCTTCTGTGGCTGATAACATGGGTGGTCTTGTGTTTGGTGTTGTAGGCAGTAATTGGAGACGTGGAGCGCGTGGATGGGGAAGTGGTCCCGCATCTGTATATAATGGCGATGGCACACTTGTGCCTCCTGCACGAGTAACAAATTTCTAACAGAACAGCTACACGGCTAATGATGCCCCTGCCGGCGATGCTCGTCGTATCCGTATGGTTGACGAGGCGACTGCTGATATGTTTTTGAATTGGGTATATGCTCTTGCTACATCAAGAATGCAGGGGTTTCTAAACATAAGTTGGTTAGCAGGTACCCCTGCAAGTTGTACATCGACGCAGGCAAACACAGCAGCGGGTTGCCCTGACACTACAAATCCAGGTGATGCACGTTACAACTGGATGCAAGATCAGATGGGGCAAATTTTTGTACAGCAGCCCACTTGGGTGCGCTAGATAAGTTAACAGGCTAAACCGCCGAATTCCCGACGCTCTTCAGATGTTTGGTGCTGAAGAGCGTTGTTGGCATTACACTAGGGGTTGATCAAGGGAGGTGAAGGATGAAGTTTTCTTTGCGTCTGGTAGTGTTTTGGTTACTGATCACTTTTTTAGCAACTAGCTTTGGTGTAAACGCTCAAGCAGCGGAAGATAGCGTGGAATATCCTGCCCCTTCACAAATGTTTTGGAGTCCTAACGGTCAATTTATTGCCAGTGTAGACGCAGATGGGTTGATAACGATTTGGGACGTTGAAACAGGTCAAGCTATTCACCAAATCAATGAGGAGATGTCTCAACACTATAGGAACAGTGGACTTGCACACACACCCGTAGTTAACGCCATGAGTTGGGGTCCGAACGATGAAATTGCATTAGTGTCAACCGATGGGAGCGTACAAATATGGGATGTGCGTGAAGGCACTCGTATTGCTTCACTTGAATATCCAGACGCGCCTCAGGGGCAAGGTCTAGGAGTAGAGGCAGGTATTTCTGACGTTACGTGGACTCCTGATGGTTCGATGTTACTAGTTGCCAGTACGCTCACCAATTTTTCTTTTTGGGATGCTCAAACATACCAATTTATTGAATTTCAAGAGTCGCCAAGCAGTATTGACTTGGCGATCCTAAAAGATGGCAGAATGGCTGTCGGCACGTTATATGGAGTGGCGTTCTTTCCATCCTACACTGAAACCGAATACAACATATTTTTGACTATAAATGACGAAACTCTTTTAGGTGATGAAGTGGTGGTTGTACGCTGGAGTTTTAATGGTTCTTACCTTTTAGGTATAACCTTTGACGGTAGGACATACATCTGGGATAGAGTGACAAACTCAAGGTTGCCAGTCGCTGTGGTTTACGATCTTCCATACCTCAGCCTCTCAAGCGACACGGTATATATCGATGATGGTGATTGGACAGTGATTCAAGCGGGGGGGCATATCGCTCGTTATGACTTCACCAGCAGAGATACCGTTCAATCCGCTGATTTGGAGGATGTACCATTAGCCGCTTCTTGGAGTCCCTATGGTGCAAGGGCAGCTTACATCACAGCAAATGATCCCTCAGTGCTGCGCGTTGAAATTCCTTTCGCATCACTCGCTGAGTTATCCCGAATACTAATACGTTGTGATCTCGAAGAAGATACGACAAGACTTTTCAGCGAGTATATTGCGTCAGGTAACATTGATCGTATGCTGCAACAGTTGGAACTCTTACCTGAAACCCAAATTCCTATTCCATGTAGACAGGATTTGCTCGACATGGCTAACGTGCTGTTGCAGTAATACACACTTCTAGTATTTTACATGCGCGCTGCATCGCGGGAGCGTCCAAGTGTAAAACAGACGAATAGATGTATCGTATCTGCCATCAAGAGCAGTTTGCAAAAACAAATTGGCTGGAGTTAGCATCCCCAGCCAGGACGTGCCGCTGTTTAGCCCGCATACGCCGCGTGCAGCAGCCGTGCAGCGCGCTTCATGTGCTTCTTGAACGTATTCGCCGAATGACCATTATCCGCTGCCGCCTGACGATAGCTTTTGCCCGCGATCTGCGCGTGCAGCGCCAGGATCAGGCAGGGTGTGTGAGCGTACTTCGCCAGCAGCGCGTCGGCGGGTGCAGTATGTCCTCGCCGGTACTGGTCGCGCCACTCGGTGTAGGGCGAGGTGAACTGACCTGTCGTGCGCGTCTTGTGCGGATGCTCGACGATAGGCTGCGGGACGGGGTAGCTGTGCGTCTCCAGAAATGCCTGCGCGAACTCGTAGCGTACTTCTGCCAACACGGGCAGCACATAGCTGTTGTACCAGTTCGCGGTCGTCATACCGGCGACGCTTGCCGCGTCTTTGCGACTGACCTGCGTCGTGATGTGGTATAGCGCTGTCAGATGGCGCAGTGAGTCGGCATATTTGTGCGCCAGCTTGTGCATCACGCGCTCGATGTCCACGCGCATATCGATCTCGGTCGCCCACCCTGCCCACCGTTCGCCGTGCCGATGCTGCATCCCATCAATCTGCTCGTCGGCGGTGCGGTTCCAGTCGTTCGTGACCAGCGCGTCCAGGCTGTCGTACATGTCTGCCTGGTAGCGCATCGTCGAGATTTTGCAGCGTGCCAGAATGAAAAATACCGCCTGGCGGCGGGTTTTCTCAGCGAGGAAGTCGTGCTGCTTGACCAGCGTCTCCCACAGCACCATGAAACCGATCTGAAGGCAGTCGGGAATTTCGTGCGGCAGAAAGCCGTAGCTCTTCATGACGTTCGAGGCGTAATGTGCCAAGTCGTCGTGAATCTGCTCGAAGGTCATCGCATCCGTCCAACTCGTCGGGTACACGGCAACACGCGGAAACGGTTTGATCTGGAACGTGGACATGGGGATACTCCCTCACACCGCTGGAGTCTGCCAGCGCAGTCGAGCGCTACCGCTCGTCCGCACGGCACAGCGCAGAGGGGGGAACCAGGCAAATAAAAACGGCGACCGAGGGGTTCAGGTCGCCGTTTTAAGCGTTGGTTCGGTGGTACTGGTTTGACGCGCAGCGGCAAAGTAGTGCCAGCGTACCGCCGCTGGTGTTTGCTTGGGCGGAGACCCGCGCTGTAAGATCGCCGCGTCGGCGGTAGTGCGAGAGACCCATGAGGATTGAGCTGTTAAGACTGCCACAGAACGGTAAAAAGAGGGATGATAATGAAAAAATGGGGATGAAGGTCACATGAAGAAACTGCAAAAGCAGCTTTTCGCAGGGTTATCCATTTTCCTAATCGTGCTTATACCTGGAGCAAACGCGCAAGAATCGCTAAGTGATTACCATCTAATTGAACCTATTGCAGATGAGTACCTAAATATAGTCGATGCAGTGATTGAGCGTGCCGAGACGAATTACAGTTTCGATTCCTTTACTGGCGGTGGTGGCAGGGCTGAGTGGGATGTGATGACCGATGAGATCACATGGCGTTTGATCAACCGGGAAGCAATCACGTATCGCCAGTTGATCGCCCTCTACCGCGCGTATGCTGCCGCGCCCCTTGCAAGTGAGACTGATACGGATGATCGCTTGATCCCTTTCCTGATCGAACGCTGGCTAGCGGAAAACCCGACGAACCTATACGAAATCCCGTTGCTGGTATTTGACGATTTCGTGTTCGAGGTTCGTCCACTTCGTCACGCGAACACGACCGCGGCAGGTTTATCGGTCGCCGTGCAGGATGCGCCTTTCGACGGTGCTGCGCTTTTCCATCAGGGATTTTCGAGCCGAGTTGCTGACTTCATCGTTATTTCTGAGGAAAGCAGTTATCGTGTGCCGCCGCTGCCCGCGCCGATGTTCGATCATGTCGTCGAGCATGGTGATTTCAACGTGGATGGGCAGATTGACTTCGCTTACATCACCTATACCCACGTTGGCAACAGCTTTGTTTCCGGCGCGCTGGTCGTGGTCACGTGGGACGGCACGCAGTTCGAAGCGCTGGGCAATCTCGACTTCTCGCATGGACCAGGGATCGATCCCGAACTGGACTGGGGGTTTGGAAATTTTGATGCCGACGCACAGCGCGAGGCTTTCGGCACGCAGCGCTTCTTCGACAACTGGGGCTGCAGATTCATTCGGCTCCGTTTCTTCGACTGGCAGGATGGCGGAATGCTGGCACAGCAATCCATACAGGACGCGCTGCCAGGGAGCTTCCCGTGTCTGGTGCGCCAAGCAGAACAGCATATGTGGCAGGGTGACTATGAAGAGGCGATCCCACTTTATGAGCAGGCGCTTGCACAAACGGATGAAGCAACACGCTTTCACACATACGCCCGGTTGAAGCTCGCGCTCGCTTACCTGCTAAACGATCAGGCTGAAGCTGCCGATGCCGCATTTTCGCTGCTTTCCGCGCCTAACGACGATCCCGACAGCGCGCTGTGGGTGAATGTGATCCAAGAAGCTCATGCGCGTGATCCGCGCGTTCTGCCCATGTGCCAGGTCATTTATGAGCTTGCACTAGATGTAGCTGACCCATGGGGCATTTCAGGTTCCGTGGAGGTGTATGACGGAGGATTCGACCGAATGTCGGCTGGCATGGCACCGCCTGTCAATCTGGAAAACATTTCCTGCAATCTGGGGAATGTCCTCGCGTCTCAACTGGCGGCGACGGAGTTCTCATTGAACCAAACGCCTGTGGAGCAGCTTCAGGCGCTTGGACTGATAATCGCCGATTCATACTCCGCTGATTTTGATGGAGACGATGATATGGATTGGATTGTCTGGGCGGATTCGCCGGGGCTGGACCCTACCCTGTTCGTTGCGGGCGATCAGACCTTTTCTGTCAGGGTATTAGAGGGCACAGGCTCACAGGATCCGGCATTCCGTGCCCCTGATCTGCGTACTCCGGACGAATTCATGCAGTATCGCGTCATCACTCTGCCGGATGGGACATCAGCACTTGCAATTCTGGATGTCGGCACGGATCAGCTCACCGCGCTAGAATGCGGTAGTTGCGGTGGAGGACCGGAACTCATTTGTGTGG
>Ga0163147_10008853_pt1 | contig 11048 bp, 10 predicted proteins | sample OliLakLV19MP6G1_FD_148597 | JGI IMG/M metagenome (GOLD analysis project Ga0163147, IMG submission 148597) | Freshwater microbial mat bacterial communities from Lake Vanda, McMurdo Dry Valleys, Antarctica- Oligotrophic Lake LV.19.MP6.G1 | ecosystem: Environmental > Aquatic > Freshwater > Lake >...
CCACCACCAAGAAACCCGAACCAGCCATAAACAGCGCACTTTCCCACCTCATCAAGCAAAGGCCCTTTTTACGTGCCCAAGCAAAAGAACCAAACTCCCGGCGGAAGGGCAGTCGCTCGAGCCGCCATGCAGGGACTGAGAAAAGTCAACGTGGCCAAGCTGTTGCGCGCCACTTGCCGACTGCCCTGAGAGCCTAACCCATGCCAAGCAAAAGTGGGCCCGCGCCAAAAGCGGAGACTAATCAAAATACCCCTATTGTTGGTGCCAACGAAAGCACTGCTGACGTGGCCGCGTTTAGTCGGCCATGAAAAGTAGTGCATAGTTATGTCCTTATTATTCCTTCAAGAGTTTAGTGTGAAATTTACCATTAGTGAAAACAACTGTATCTGGGGCAGAAGGGTCTTGTGGGGGAAAAGTTTTATCTTTTATAAGTGCGACTTGAAAAGTCCCCCATATCTCATCGCCCTTCTTCTTGTCTATTGTCAATTTGTTTTCAACGATACCTTCAATCAAATCGTAACTATCACCAGCCACATCCCCATCATCTATGCTCGTACCGTATGATGCACCAGGAATAGAATCATAGGCATAAAGGTTAGAAGGAGTTATTGAATAGTTTCCAATTTCGTTTTTAATCTTAAAAAAGAGCAAATCTTCTCGGTGAAAATTCTTTTCATTATACACGTCAATAATTATGTCAATTCCTTGCGGATAGCGTGTATCTATAACGCATCTTGGTTCGCCCTTCCAAGCAATCCCGTTCTTAGATGCCGTCGCTTCTCCCCAGTGATATTTTTGCCATCGAGGCTCCTCTTTGTCACATGAATTTGTGAGGCATATCGCAAGGAAAACACACGAATATAATATGGATTTCATTTTTTTAAAATATTAAAGCCCTTCAACAGAGAATGTGTTCTCTGTTGAAGGGCTTGGTGAAGAATTATTGTTTGACTATTTTATGGATGGTTTCCTGTCCATTGATTGTCAACCTCAGAAGATGCAACCCTCGGACAAGGTGGTAGACATTTACATTTTTTTCGAAATTTCCCGGGGCGGCTATTTCTATATTAGAAATAACAAGCCTTCCAATGTTATCGAAAATGTCTATTTGCACTTCGCTAGTAATATCAATATCACAGCGAATGCTGAACGAATTGTTTGTAGGGTTGGGCGAGACTAAAATACTTGCTACACTTGGGCCAGTTCCCGATGTGCTTCTTTCGAAGCAAATCTGCTCTTGTCCAGGCCAGGTCATAGCCGCTTCAAAAAACCGGAACTTCTGCACAATCTGACTGTCCGCCGACATTACCGTCAGGCGGACATAAACACCCTCTCCTTCTTCACACGGTAATGCGACGGAAAATGATGAGGCCGTTGAAAGTACGCCGCCCCAGTTGAAGCCGTCGTTGCTTTTTTGCCATTGGAAAGTATATGAACCCGGTGCGCCGCCAGATACGATTGCCCCCATCCCGATATTTTCGCAAGGGCAACCAAAGCCGCTGCCCGAAATATATGCTTGTAAAGCGGGGATTGATTGGTTTCTGAAAGTGGCTACGGTACAGGCGTTCGCTCTTAATTGTCGCCAGTTTTCACGTTCATCCGTCACGCCCGTTTTTTTGCTCTTGTACTCAACATTGGGATTGGAGTAATGCTGTATGGTTTTAGGATCATCCCGTGTGGAATACATAATGGTTCTTCTTTCTTTTCTAAACGGCCAACAACCTGTTTTGAAGCAATGGGCGTGTTCAAAGAGGCCGGTTGGATCTGCTTCCGACTCATGGCGACAAGCAAAAAGATGGCCTATTTCATGGGAAGCAGTGAAGCCATTAAGAGCATCGGTGGCATTGATGAGGGAGACTGCCCTTTCAGATTGAAGCGTGAGCGTACCTGCTCTTCCCAAATTAGTCCCATAATCCCCTTGAGCAAATACTAAAACTATGTCGGCATCAGCGGCGTTTCGTTTGGCTTGGAGTTCGGATCTTATAATTAAGGTATCCAAGTCGTCACGCATAAATGGCGTTTCCACAAACGAAACCGTATCTCTCCCGACAAGCACCAACGTAAGGTCAGAAGCCATAACTTGGCTGTTGCGGAAGGCTTGATTGGTTTGATTGATGGTCAGATTTATCGTGCTGTTGATATCAGGAAGTGCTGCTCTTGCCGCCGGGGTGTAGAGGGCAAGCACTTTCACCGCACAGTTTCCCTCTGTTCTATCGTTTACACCGTTTTCGGGTTCTTGAAAACCTTCGCTGCCGTCGTTGGCGCACCGCATTTGCAAACCTGTGTAATCTTTCTTGACCAACAACCTTTTGTTGTTCCCCAAATCGTGAAGTTCGTAGAGGTCTTCATCAACTTTCAATGTCCCTGAAATTCGCCCGTCAGCCGAGAGCAAATTTATTGTTCCGTCGTAACAGGAGCATGCTTCTTCGGTTGTTCCGTCGCCTTTGACAATGGTGCCATACCAATAATAATCACCATTGTCAAAAGATTCAATGTGCTTTGCCTTTACTCTGGCAGTACAGTCCTTCCCGGGAATTGTCAAATCAAGCCAGCCGTCTTGTTGGATATTTGCCAAATTGTCAACATCGACATACTGAATGCTGGCCACTCCCGGACGCTGTTGCAAGGAAGTTACCTTCCCCTGCTGTTCGGCATTGAGAGAGCCGAAACCCCAAGTTGCAATTGTCAGCAATTGGTTTTCGGTTTGGGCAAATGCCCTTTGGGCCAAGATGGCTACTACAACTGTTACCGTTATGCGTAGCCAAGCGGTTGAAAACTTACAATCTTTCATAGTTGAAAGACTTTTAGTTAAAAAATGAATGATGCTTGGTGTATTATTTGGTATTATTGGACATAACGCAGGTTGTGAAAATACCCCCTTTTTCTATACTCAGGCAGCCCGCCCCATTCTATGAGCCACCCTGTATCGCCACACCACGCTAAAGTTTTCCGAACCCAAATTCCGGTTCTGACGCTCCATGCCGCGCCACAGCGCCAAAATATAGAAAAAAGCGACTTTTATCCGCTCCAGAAGGTCTTTTACCCCTAGTGGCAGGGGCACGAAGTCTTTGATAGTTTGGTCAGATTATTTTGAGATGAGACTAGGCGCGACGAAGGATTGTAGCGGGCTCTCCATGACTGAGGCGCAACAAAGTATCAGTTCAAAAGAGTCGAACAAACCGTCAAAGACTTCGTGCCCCTGCCACTAGTATGGACACGGCCCGGCGCATATTATAGGCCAGGAACACCAGACTGTATTCCCCGCTCACTTTTTCTTTGCCTTTCAGTAGGGTGTAATAGAACCCCCAACTTCGTTTTATTGTTCCGTAGGGGTGTTCTACAATGGCTTGTCTACGCTTGTACTTGTCGCGGTCGTTCAATACGCGCAGGCGATTGGCCGTCACGGCTTCCTCATAAATACTGCGGTCGATATGCCGACCATGCCGTTCAGCGTGCGAAGCGGCGGTCAGGCAAAATGCAGCGCATATACATTTTTGGCATTTGGAATATGACAAACGGTACACCCGGAATTGGGTTTGTAACTGGCCGTTCTTGCCGTATTTTTTATAAACGGTTCCGTTTGTGGTCAGTTCCTCGCCAATCGGGCAGATATACCTATCCTTGTCCGCGTCGTATTCAAAATCTTCTTTTCGGAAACCTTTTTCTTTGGTTTTATAGTCCTGGTCAGGGTGAGCCACATAGGTGGTAATGCCAGCTTCGGCGCATTTTTGCAACTCGGCCCCGTAGTGGTAGCCTTTATCGGCCAGGACATCCAGATTTTTTGTCTTCAGGGCCGATTGGGCGGCGGTAGCTGTCTTGCTCAATAAATGTATGTCGGAGATATTCTCCACTGAAAAATGGGCCACCAGGTAGTGTTGGTCATCAACCGCGCTTTGAATATTATAGGCGATGTCGGTGTGTCCCATATTGTTCATCGGCAACGAACGCGCATCGGGATCAGTCAATGAGATTTGCCGCAGAGTAGGGTCTTCGACTTGCGCTTCATGGAGCACATCCAGCAGCCCTTCTAATTTTTGGGTTCGATGTTGAATTTCATCCAGCGCTTTATTGATGGTCCCGGGAGGGACTACTGGCGTTTCACCCTTCCGCATTGCCTCGTCGGCGCGGTCCAATTCGTCTAAGTATTCTGCGAAGCGGTTTTCGTGATAGTCCAACCGTTTCTGGATTTTATCCTCCGAGATGTTATTTTTCCTGCTGTTTTGCGCCCGAATTTTGGTGCCGTCAATAGCGACGGTCTTTTTGCCGAACAACTGCGCCTCATCCAGAATTTGGTTGAAGGCACGAAATACCCCGCGCAAGGCCTGGCGGTGGTTGTATGCCGGTTCCTGGTCTTTGGCGGCTTTCTTGTACGTGCGAAAGGTGGAAATAGTATGGTAACACGGCATCAGGGATGCTGTGAGCCAAATTAATTCCAGGTTTCGGGTACATTCGGTCTCCAACTTGCGCGAGGAACGGATACGATTGTGGTAGCCGTACAGGTAGATTTTCAACAGCGTCGAGGCCGGAAAGGCCGGCGCCCCATAAGTGTATGTGCCATATTGCCGGAACCCCAAAGCGCCCAAATCAAGCGAGTCGACAAATGCGTCGAATGCCCGTACCGGGTTGTCGCTGGCGATGAGATCATCCAGCATGATGCTGCGCGTGCGGGGAAGTCCTTGTTTGATCGGCATGGCGGTATAGCGGGTGGTGTACGACAAAGATAGGGATTTGGGGAGCAGGGAATAAGGACAAAATGTGGGATATTTTCACAATCTGACGTGAGCATGGCTGTCGTACCGCCGTTTAGGAGGTATGGACAGCCATGCAAAGTTCAGCGCATATTTATTTACACCCGCATGATTCGCACTCTTCAAGTGTTTCAAACGGTACCACAACATCATATCCGCTCCAAGAGAACGGCTTGCATTTCTTTTCATTTTTATCGAAATAATAACGAATGCCTACGCCAAGTCCTTGACTTGGTGTAGGTCCGATATTACACTTGTCTTGACATTCAGTCGAAGTATCTTTCTGCTGTTTACAGCAAGCAGTTAGATAAATTAGGAAGAACAAAGTCGTAAAAATCGATATCTTATTCATGTTTTAACTGTTTAGTGTATAATAGTAATTCGTTTGCTCCCAATGATTTCATTCCCTCGACGGATCATCAGGTAATACATACCAGACGTAATACCGGATAGGTTGAGTTGGTTATTTGAGGCACTTATTTTTTCCTGACTGACGATACCGCCCGTATTGGATACTAAAACAGCGCAAGTGTTTTGGCCAAAATCAAAATCCGCAGGAAGCTCCACCTGGACATACTCGCTGGCTGGATTGGGATAGATTTTAATATCCTTCCCTTTCAGAAAAACGACTTCTTCTGTGTCGGTGATGTAATTAAGGCTTCCGCAGCCGGGTTGGAGGCAGCCTAAAGAGTCCAATTTAAGCAGCCAGTTGTGCGATTCCCATACGCCGGTCATGAAGTTGGTGATAGTGCCAGTAGCGATGTAGCCGCCGTCAATGGTCGGGATGATGTGCCGTAGTCCAAAAGTTTCGCCCTGATAGGTACTGTCTAGGTAAGACCGCTCCCAAAGCACTTCACGGTTTTCGTTCATTCTAAACAGCCACCCGAACAATCGCGGACTGCTTTGATTGATATAGTCAGGATACTCGTGTCCACAACCAATCAAACCCTTCTCCCATACAGGCTCCATGTTTCTGACCTCTTTTAGTGTTTGATTTTGGAATATTGCCGTATCCACCACATTGCCCGACATGTCCGTAAAAAAAATAGCAGGCGGGGTAAGATCGTGATTCGGGATTGTTGTATTATCAACAAACCATTTGATGGCGAGATCATTAGAATCAATTTGAGCAAGTACGCACTCATATGGATCATAGGAATATGGCAAATCAAGTTCCCACTCAATACTGCCACTGGTGTCAAATGCTACAACCCCTGCCTTTAGGTCTAAAAAACAGGTGTCAGGACAATATACATAACTGGACAGACATCTGTCAGAATTGTCAACGATTGTTCTTACTGGTATGGTTGATTCATTGTTGTCCCCGTAGTAGAATTCGCCTATTTGATTCCCCTCCATGTCCGTAACAACAAAGTACAAAATTGGTGCAGGCCGGTTGTTGATATTGCGGTCTTGGGTACCGCACAACACCAGTTTGTCGCCCCAAAGTGCCAATCTTGGAAATTTGCTATTTTTCGATGGGTCGGCATAAGTTCTGTTCCACACAATATCTCCCAAACTATCTATACAATATACGGTATATCGTGAGTCGGGTTCGTTGGTATGCCCTGCCACATAAATCAGGTCATCATGCAATATCAATGTATTTGTCCCCGGATGAAAAGGATATTGTTTGAACCATTCTATATTACCGTATTGGCATAGTTTGGTTAAGGTGCAACAATCATCATTATTATTGTTCAAACAAGATGACCCTGACAATATCACATATCCATCATAGGCGCTTACAACAATCCCTCCATTTTCTGGATTGAGCGGAAAGTTAGAAAAGATTTTGGAGAAAGTGACCGGCTGCGCGTTTATCACATTCATCCAACACATCAACAGGCATATTGAGTATAAACCTCTCATATTCAATGAAAAATAATCGGCGGCGCGGATGGATTCCGCACCGCCGATGGGTGAATGTTTAGTGTTGAACGGTGAATTTTGTGCGGTGCGCCACTTTGCCCTTGTCGCTGACGACCAAGAAGTAAACTCCTTCGGGTAGGTTGGCCACGTTGAACGTCCGGGTGGTCTCCTTTGCAATAAGTGATTCGGACAGTTGCGAGCGCCCCAACAGGTCGAAAACCTGTAATTGGGCATCTGAACCTTCTGGCAGTGTGGGCCAAGTCACAACCAACTGGTCGCGTGCCGGAACAGGATAGACTTTCAATACCCCTGTCGCAATGCGCTCAACCGGGTTGCTCCGCTCTTCCGTGATGTCGTACTCGTCCGGGTAATACACGCGGTCTTTGAGTAGGCCGAGTATGCCCCGCGCGTAGCCCCGAATGGGCGAAAATCCGTCGGCCACGCTGTTGAGGTAGGCCTCTTGCACAGCACTTAACTCAAAACCCGTCGGGTTTTGCAGGCGTTGCAGGTTGATCAGTTGGATGTCGCGGAACTGCGCATCGGTCACCTCCACTACAGTCAATTGCTGAAGCAACTGGGCTGCCCCGGCATAATCCTGACGGCCCATGCGCAGTCCAAAAATGGCCCACTGCGCCGCTTTGCCCTGCTCGCCTGCCAACAAGGCTTCGGCCGTGACAAAGTCCTTTTCTTCCAATGCCTCGCTGACAAGGTATTTCAGAATGGCTTCTTTTTCGGACAATATCTGGTAGTACTGCACTTTGGCGTTTGCATCGGTATGGATGCTCGGTGCCAACGTTTGCAACTGCTGTCTTTTGGTGTTCAAGTCGCCATCTGTCGGGCTTTCCAATCCATCGGGTAGGCCGCCGAATTTGGAACAGTCAACGATAAATATGCCTCCCAATACTTGGGATTTTCCATAATTCCCCAGATTGAGCGGCTCTGGGTCGCAGTCCACGGGCGGTTCTCCTGATTCGTAATAGTAAGTGAAGAAATCAGTAGTACCCCATGTCTGTATGTCAATCTGTACGCTAGGGTCGCTGAAGCAATTGCCCGCAGGGACAAAGAAATTTCCTTGCAATGCCTGAATCGCGCCATTATTCCCCGGAAAGAAAGAATTGGTCAGTATAAAGTCGCGGGCGGTTGGGTGGCCGTCGATGAAGTCGTTGCCCAGAAACTGCATCTGCTTATTCTCTCCGATGGCAAGGATGCCGATGTTGCGTCGGGCATCGATCCGGTTGCAGCCAATCAGGTTTTGGTTGATGACGTTGTTGAAGCCCGTGTTGGCCGTCCATGCGCTAATTTCAACGTCCACGAATTTGTTGCCACCAATGCGAAAATTGCTCGGCCCTTCCAGCACGACCCCATATTGTGAGCCTTCAAAGTTGTTGTTGATCACATCCATAGAAAATTTGCCATCAGGGTTGTACAACCCAAACCAGCCTGTTGCTGTGGAGGCGTAAACGTCATACTGGTTGCCGTAAAAATTGTTTTCCGCTGCCGTAGTGCCGATAATTGATTTGTAGGACATGGGATAGGTGGCGTAACAACTGATGCCTATCTGATTCGATTCGATGTCGCAACCATTGTGCACCTTGATGCCCGCGTCGTAAGTACGGATGCCCTGCATACCTTTTGAGTAAATGTCGCAGTTATCAAATTCAATGCCGTCCGTTTCCCAGATCGTGATGCCCTCCCGGTTGGCGTAGGGGACGGTGGGCAGGCCGGCCAAGAAATGGGTATTGTTGAAGCGGCTTTTGTTGAGCGCGAATTTGTATTGCATAAATTCCACGTCCTTGCGGTTATTTCGGAACGTGGCGTTATTGTTCGTCCAGATTACGCCTCCCCAAAATTCCGCCCCGTAGCCGCCTCCCGCAGTCACGCCTGTGCGCGCCCATTCGACTGTACCATTGTCTATCCAAACAATACCAGCCTGATCGGTATCGGTCAATGAAGCGTCGTGTTCGGGTTGTGTTTTTTGGTTGTTGCCCAGCACCTGAATCCCTGCCCAGTCGGGCGCATCGCAGCCTTTGGTGACCACTCCGCCGTTGTCAATGACCAATCGGGCGTTGCGCTCCACGAGGATGCGTGTCCCTTGCCGCATACCGATTTTTGCCTCGATGAGCAGTTCCGCGCCGGAGCGGACAAAGATGTCGCCGGGCATGTCCATGTCGGTGTCGTAGAGCGTGTTGGTGTTGATGTGGGTAATAAATGCGGGGCAACTGCAAGGTGGCGCAACCTGCGTGATGTTATTACCGACAAAGTCAGAGAAGTCTCTCAGATTAGCATAGATGGTCGGGAATTCGTCTCTCGGACAACCTCCCCAACTGGATGCGCCTATCAGGATGGGGATGCCGTTTGGCCCTTCGATTACCGCAGGCCCCCCACTGTCGCCCGGCCCTGCCGCGATCCCTTGCTGGTAGAGGCTCACCATTGTATTGTCAACGGGGTTAGTTCCGCCAGGCGGGCAATTGTTGCTCGGATCTGTCATCATCGTGTTCGCATCGGCGTTGCTGATGATAGGAAGACCTGCGCCAAGCAGGACGCCATTGCAACAACCGTTGCCCGAATCTCCCCAACCTGTGATAAATGTGCCAGTGCCAGGCGCCAGAGCGTCGGCACTGGTATTCGCCGGCGTAGCAAAAACCACGGGTTGCACATTTTCATTGAAACACAAGGGGGTAGAAAGGTGAAGCAGCGCCAGGTCATGCGTGGCTACGGTCAGGCCTGAAAATGGTGTATAATCAGGATGGAAGATGATCTGGTCTACCGCTACCCTTTGACCAATGTTGTTGTTTGTTTGGTCGGTTGCGCCAGCGTGCACCATCAAATTTCCGGGCTGAATACCATCATAGCAGTGCCCTGCTGAAAGCACCCATTCTGAATTGATTATGGCTCCGCCGCACCAATGCCCTCCATTGCGCTCTACGGAAACTTGATAGGGCGCGTCTGAGATGTCGATGGGCGTGCCGCCGAAGATGTTGCCAATCTGGGCGACAAGATTAGTAGGCTGAAAAAGTACACAACCTAAGCTTAGAATAAACACTGTGTGTCGGAGCAGATTTAAGCGCATCTGCCCATCGCGCAGTCGGAAATTGAGTAAACCGTTCATAATGAAACTGTTTGGTTGGTGAAAAAATATGGTTTACATTTATCTTAATACATTGAAAATGTGATGGTTACATTTTTTGTCTTTGCGCTGAACGTGAGCATGGGCTACGTGGCCGCGCTTAGTCGGCTATGTAAGACCATGCAGAGTTCTTGCCTTATTTATCTTTTCGGTGAAGGGGGAGCGGGCTTCGGCGTTGGTTTGGGTTGCGGAGGATTGTTACCTCTGTTGCCACCAGATGGTTTTCCAGTCGTGCTTGGAGCGTTAGTTGGTCTCTGTTTACTCATGATTTTTGAATTTTATTTTGCGAATTATATTTTGGTTAATAAAGAAGCTACTTCCTCAATTTGCTTTTTTGCAGTGTTTAATACTTCTTGCGTTTTCTCATCAGGATCTGAGGCGATTTCTGTCAACATTTTATAAGCTCCGACACTACTGACATACTGCATCAATCCTTGACAAAAAGAGTAAACTATATCCATGTCCTGCATTAATTCATCTTTTGATAGAACCAACTTTTTGTCTTTAGGATGGTCAATAAAAGCCGGGTCGTGTGGAGCGATGGGAAAAGCATCAGTATGCTTTACACAATTACAAATCCACCTAATCCTGTCGATACTTATTCCGAGTAGTGGCCACTTTTCAATCTTAAATTCTCGTTTGGCAAAAGCTTTAATACTTTCTTTCTTTGTAAATTCTTCCTCATAAAAATTGTCGTATGCCTTGATCACTAAAGTAACAAAACTCTCATATTTATGATATAATGCGATGTAACCAAGTCTCACAGTCTCATTGAATATTTCGTTGGCAGCATCCTTAGACATATGCTCTAATAAAATCTTTTTATACTTAGAATTATGTAGTTCTCTTTTGCTTGCAATAATCGATCTACTTACTGCTGGCAGGAAGTCCCTTTTGAACAAATTTTTTAATTCCCGAAATTCATCCAGCTTTTTAATGATCGTCGTGAAAAGGGCCATCCCTTTTGGATGGGCTGAAATTTTATCAAGATTTTCAATTTTAAAAGATTTTGAAATTTCTTCAACCAAAAAATCAAAAGGGTTTCTTTTTTGCATAGGTTAGTTTTTGCACAGCAAATTTTAAAAATTAAATTCAAAACAGTGCCCATAAGTGAAAAACACCTTCAATCCCTTGACATCACCCTCCGCATGTGCCATCCTCGACTTCTGGATTATCAATATTTTCATGGTTTCAATTGCCACGAACGTTTGGATGTGCGAATGTGCGACGTTTAGGAAGCATTTTCGCACATCCTTTGTTCTGCGCCTGCTTATTTTATTTTTACCAGTTTTTCTGCCCAA
>Ga0163147_10008859_pt1 | contig 11043 bp, 15 predicted proteins | sample OliLakLV19MP6G1_FD_148597 | JGI IMG/M metagenome (GOLD analysis project Ga0163147, IMG submission 148597) | Freshwater microbial mat bacterial communities from Lake Vanda, McMurdo Dry Valleys, Antarctica- Oligotrophic Lake LV.19.MP6.G1 | ecosystem: Environmental > Aquatic > Freshwater > Lake >...
GATTCAGCAAGTGCGCTCGTAACGCATCGTGGGAACATGGTATGATAATGCCAGATGGAAACTGTACGGATCATTCATGGCCGGGTTGTTGGCCCGCGTTCGGTGGAATTGGAAGAATCGCTGCCGGCGGGCCAGGACCCGCGCGTAGACGTCGTCGTTCGGCCGTTAGCCGCGACGACATTCGGCTCGGCGGTCGATTTCCTGCGGTCGCGGGCGTCTGGAAGCCGGACGCGGGAGGAAATTGATCGGCAGATCAATGCCGATCGATCCTCGTGGGATGGCGACTAATGGTTTACCTCGATGCCAATTGCATCATCTACGCCATTGAAGGCGCCTCCCCACTCAGAGAGACCGTGCTTGCGAAAATTGCACCTGGAGGTCGCGCGTCAAAGTTGATGACCTCCCGCCTGTCTCGGTTGGAATGTCGGGTGAAGCCAATGAAGGATGGCAACGCCGATCTAATGAAAGATTACGACCTTTTTTTTACAAGCACCGATTTACGGATTACGGAGATTACGGCGGCTGTCATCGAGACAGCCACTGAGCTCCGTGCAAAGTATGGCTTGCGCACGCCCGATGCGCTTCATCTCGCGACCGCAATCGTTGAATCGGCAGAAGTCTTCCTGACCGGGGACAAGCAACTGACTCGATGCAAAGAAATTCGCGTTGACTTGGTTTGACGGGGAGAATGGCACCGATATCAGAAGGTGTCATGAACGATTGACCTGGATCCACTGTTCCGATCTGTCGTCGCGGTCAGCCGAAAATCTCGTGATTTCCCCTTCGCGTGCCGGCGAGCGCAGGAAACGGCGGAGCGTGAGATTTGCGGGCTGCGTACGCCTCAACGCGCAAACCAACATCGATCACCCAAACCTCTTCACGGGCTCCGCGCCTCGGCAGTAGGTGGCTCCGACAACGCGCTGTCTTCGCTATACCTGCCCGAACGGCAGTGACGCATCCATCGCTGCCGGGCGGTTGTAGCGCACCTTGGGCTGAACGGCCTGGCCGGTGTCGCTGGAATCGTGGAACGCCTGCATGAGATCGAGCACCGCCATGCCCTGCTCGCCGGTGGCGCGAGGCTTGCGGCCGGTGCGCAGCGCGGTGGCCATGTCGGCCAGACCGACGCTGCGGCCGTAGCCTTTTACGGCCGTGTGGCGTTGTTCGATGAACTCATCTTTCTCGCCAAATGTGCAAAGATAAACCGGGCCATCGAAGCCGTTGGGGTCGGGCACTTTGAGCGTTCCACGGTCGCCGAAAATGGTGATGGGGTTCTTTTCATCGTACGTCGCGGCGCGGGTGGCGAAGCTGGTGACGATCGTGCCGACACAGCTGTTTTCAAACTGGAGATTACCCGTGATGTGGTCGGGTGTTTCGACGTGAATTTTTTTGCCGAACTTCGGCTTGCTGGTGATGGTGCGATCGGCCACCGCGATCGCTGCCATGCCGCACACGCGCTTCACCGGCCCGAGGAGGTTAAGCAACGCGGTGAGGTAGTACGGGCCCATATCAAACATCGGCCCCCCGCCGCGCTCGTAGTAAAACTCGGGCGATGGATGCCAGTGTTCGTGCCCCCGGCCCATCATGAACGCGGTGAACGCTACGGGTTTGCCGATGGCGCCATCGTCAATGAGCTTGCGCGCGGTCTGGATGCCGGCACCCATGAACGTATCGGGCGCGCAGCCGACCATCAAGCCGGACGCTTTAGCTCCGGAAATGAGCCGAAGCCCTTCATCGCGATCAATGCCCAGCGGTTTTTCAAGATATACGTGCTTGCCAGCATCGATGGCACGCAGCGCGATCGTCACATGGGCTTTGGGCACGGTGAGGTTTAGAACGACTTCAATTGCAGGATCGGCCAGCAGTTCATCCACCGAGCAGGCGCGCGGCACTTTGAACTCATTGGCGCGCGATTGCGCCGCCTCGATGTTCATGTCGGCACAGGCGACCACCTGGAGGATGGGAAACGTCCTGGCCGCGTTGAAGTACGCGGGAGAAATTGCGCCACAACCGATCACGCCGACACGTACGGGATTCATCGTTGCTCCACCAAGCCTCAATCGTCACGCAACCGCGTTAACAGCACACGGAAGCGGCGCACGGGAGGGTCTTCGTCGTCTAAATAGTCTTCAATTGCCAGCCGCTTTAAGCCCGCGGCATCAAACTGGCTGACTTCGGCCGAAGTGAGCGGCCAAGGCAATTCGGGCGCCTCTTCATGTTCATCGCGCCCGCGACAAATCAGCAGCAATTCGCCGCCCGGTTTCACCAGCGATGCCACCGCCACGATGGCTTTGCTGCGTAGCGAAAGCGGCAGCGGCTGAATGGTGTAGGCTTCGAACACAAAATCGAACGAACCGATCCACTCCGCCGGCAGGCTCAACAGGTCGGCCGTGACGAACTTCGCGCGCGATTTGGCAAACCGCCGCTTGGCCCATTCGATGGCCGACGGGCTGATATCAAATGCGGTGACGTCGAACCCGTATTTGGCCAGCAGATCGGCATCATCGCCCAGCCCGCAGCCGACGACGACGGCCCGGCGGCCATTGCCGCGGATCTGCTCGCGTTGAATCCACGAGATAAGATTCTTATTGGGTCGCTTGTCGGCCCAGGGAACTTTGGTTGTATCGTCGCCGGCCCAGGCATAGAGCGCTTCGAACCAGCCGACGGGGTCGCCGCGGTCGTAGTGTTCCTGAATGATCCTGCGGACGGCTTCTTTGCTGCCGCCGGGAGAACCGGAGGGACCAGAATCGGAGGGACCATCAGTCGTCATCGGTCACCTCGGCGCGCTTGTCGATGGCTTTGTTGTAGAGCTTATCGGCGTGGGCGTTTTGCTCACGACGCACATGCGTAAACGTCACCGCGTCAAACTTCGCGGTCAGCGCCTGAGCCTGCTCCCACAGCGGGCGAAGGCCGGCGTTTTTTACTTTGTAGAGTCCCTTCATCTGCTCGATCACCAGTTTGCTGTCGCCGAAGGCCGCGACGTTGCGCAGCTTCAATTCGATAGCGCGCTTCAAACCTTCGATAAGGCCCGAGTATTCGGCCACGTTGTTTGTGGCGTGGCCGATGAACTTGCCGACCGTGACAATGGGGGTGCCGTCGGCGGCGCGAATCACCACGCCGAAGCCCGCCGCCCCGGGATTGCCTCGTGCCCCGCCGTCGAACTCGATTCGAAAAAATTCATCCATAAAGTGCGGGAGTTTTAACAGAAAGCAGTGAATTTCGGCATGGATACGACAGCAAAAACAGGCGAGCGAAGGGCGATTTCCACGAATTCAGATTTTTCTAATTTTTCCACTTGCAACGGCGGCGAGGTCCGATATACTTCTTCGCGTCATGTCAGTTGAGGCACACGCATATCAGGTGCCGCTCACCACTAGGTGAGTCGAGATCGAAAGACAAAAACCAAGCAGTGCAGTTCGCAAGTTCTGTATTGCGTTTTAGTGCTGGTGAGACGTTTTCACCGGCACTTCAAGTAAGCCAATAACGCGTTGCCGCGCCCTCTGGGTTTGGCGCTCAACGTTGGACCGTACAACCTCATTCCCAGAGCAGCGAAGCCCCGGCATCCCACCGCCGGGGCTTCGTCTTTTTTATCGCATAGTGTGTATATCGCGGGGCGGATCGCGCCGGCAGGCCAATCGCATGCATTCGCCCTTCCGCCGGGCCGTTAGCAATCACACCTATAAGTTCGGCGTTGCGGGTGACGTGATCACGTCTCGCAGATTTACGACCAGTCGCCGCTTCACAACATCCATCGCCGGGCAGCGGTCGCCGAGCAATTGCTCCATTGAGGTGACCGGCTTATCGGCAATGCCGCACGGCACGATGAGATCGTAGTACGATAAGTCGGTCGTCACGTTAAGCGCCAGGCCGTGCAGGGTCACGCCGCGTTTCACCCGCACGCCGATGGCACAAATTTTCGCAACCAAGCCGGTAGCTTCAGCCCCGGATTCTTCATCACCCAATGGGTGCAGTGCAGTCCAAACCCCAATCCCCGCATCATCGGTGAACGCGTCAACACCAAATTCTTTGACGGTCGCGATCGCCGCGCGCTGCAGCGCCTTCACATACGCGCCAACGGAGAGCTTGTGATCGATCAGCCGAACAATCGGATACGCCACCAACTGCCCCGGCCCGTGAAAGGTAATGTCGCCACCGCGATCGGTCTGAACGAACTCCACACCGCGGGCTTCCAACGCTTGCCGATTCGCTCGGAAATTGGTCACGCCCAGCGTCTCGCCGCGTCGGCCCATCGTAATCACCGGCGGATGCTCGACGAGCAAAATCGCCTCCTCCCCGCCGCCGAGCACTTCGGCGTGGACGCGCTCCTGCTCCTGCCAGGCGTCACGGTAAGCGAGATGGGCGAGATCGAGGATTTTCATGCTCTTTCAACGGTCCGGTGTGAGGTACAATGTTGAATACTACAGATGGCCAAACAAAAGCCCATCCTTGCACGAAAAGACGTCGGAATCATCGAATCAACGAGCAAGAGTCGGCAGCGGTTGCAGAACGAACTGAATCAACTGAGGAACTTGAGCGATGCGAACGACGCGTTTGAAAATGACTGATGAAGACCAGACACAGTTCAATGCCGCGCTGCGGCTTCGGAACAAAGGGGAGCGTCGAGAAGCGCTGCGCATGCTGCTGCCGCTACAGGTAAATAATCCAAACTTCGCGCCGCTGCACGGAATGATTGCGACGACGTTTTTCGAACTTGCCCAATACGAACTTGCCGCGTCTGCGTTCCGCCGCGCAACAGAATTATCAAAAAAATCCCGGCTTGCGTCGCTGGGTCTTTTCCACAGCCTCTGGCAACTCGATAAACAGGCTGAAGGCATCACAGAGCTTAAGCGATTCACCGCAACAGGCGAGTGGCAGGACTACGCCGAGATCGCAATCAACCTCGGCATTCGCGTTCCCGAAAAATCTCGGCGATGACAATGGAGGCGAAATGGACGACGTCGTGGACACGCATCAGCAAATAAACGGACGAATAACGTCCAGCTTGGGAACGGCGCGGAAATGTCGGACGTTGTGCGTGTAAAGAGGCACGCCAAGTGTAATCGCGGTCTCGGCTATCAACATGTCGAGCACGCCGATGGCAACATGCGGCTGGATCAATCGCAAAGTGCGCATAGCTCGATCGCATGCAAGTTCATTTATCCAGACAACCTCGCTCATGCCAATGAGCCGTCCGACATCGGTGCGATGTTCGCGGTTGCGACATCCGACGATCAGTTCCATCGCCACGTAGCCGGGCAACAGAATATCTTCGTCGCCGGGAAGCTGTGAAAACCACGCCACTGCGGCGGTCCGTCGGCGAAGGAGATCAATTGCCACGCTCGAATCCAGTAGGATCATCCACGCGGCCCGCGGCTTTCCGCTCGCTTGCGGAGTTTTCTCGCGAACGCCGCCGAATTCTTAATGTCCTTGCGATGTGCCCAAGCCCCTATGATACCGGAGTCTGCCCAGTCTTGTACGGTTGAGCCACCCGTGGCCGGTCCGATAATCGTAACATCGCGAAACACTTTTAGAACGACACGTTCGCCCTGCGACAACTTGACCGGTTCGTCGGGAACAAATGTCTTGCCGTTGAATTTTGCGGTTATCGTCATAGCACCATTCTATGCGGCAAACAGCAAAAATCGCCAGATGCGATACCATCGCTTTTGCGGTCAGTGCGGTGGCCAATGCCAACATTCGATTCACGACGCCTAAATGCCCGCCACCGGCCCCAGCACCAGCGCGCACCGCGCCGGCAAATAAATCTGTACCGACTGCTTCCGCCCGTACATTTCCTGTTCCTGCCACACATACTTCGTCGCCGGATCGATGCGGCTCTGCCCCGCGAACGCCTTGGCATCGGTGTCGAGCACCAATTTGTAATCCGTCCGATCCGGAACCGGAATTCGCAAATCGGTGTACGACTCGGTCGCATGAAAGTTGAACGCAAACACCAGCGGCCCGCGGCGGAAGGCTAGCTGGCGCGTGTCGTTGTGGCAGGCCAACTGTTCTATGAAAACGTCGTTGAGCAGGTCCCAGTCTTCGTCCAGCTTTTGCATCGCCGCGTCGAAGGCATTCAAGCCTTTGTAGCGCAGCAATTCGTTGTCGGGCAGGCTCCATTGACGGCGCGCATACTGGTAAGAATTGCCGTTTCCCTCCCGAGGGAAATCAACCCACTCGGGGTGGCCGAATTCGTTGCCCATAAAGTTCAAATAACCTTCGCCCGACAGACTGAACGTGAGCAGGCGGATCATTTTATGCAGCGCAATCCCGCGGTCGATGATGTGGCTCGGTTGATCGACCGCCATGTGGGTATACATTTCCTTGTCCATCAACCGGAACGCGATCGTCTTATCGCCTACCAAACTTTGATCGTGACTCTCCACATAACCCACATGCTTTTCCCCGCGGCGGCGATTGAGCAGGGTGTGCCAGATTTTGCTTAAATCCCACTGTTCGTCCTTCTTTTCTTTAAGCGTTTTGATCCAGTAATCGGGCACGCCCATCGCCAGGCGGTAATCGAAGCCGAGGCCGCCCTCTTTCACCGGGCGCGCCATGCCGACCATGCCGCTTACGTCTTCGGCGATCGTGATCGCATCGGGCTTCACCGCGTGCGCGAGCTCATTGGCGAGCATGAGATACGTCACCGCGTCGCGATCGACGTTGTCGGAAAAGTAATCGTCATAGCCGCTGAAGTCGGTGCCCAGGCCGTGGTTGAGATACGTCATGCTCGTGACGCCGTCGAAGCGGAAGCCGTCGAATTTGTATTCTTCCAGCCAGAATCGCACGTTGCTGAGCAGGAACCGCTGTACTTCATACTTGCTGTAATCAAAGCAGAGCGAGTCCCACGCCACATGCTGCCCGCGGGGGCCGCCGTGGAAATATTGGTACTCGGTCCCGTCAAAGAGGTTCAGGCCCTCGCGCGTGTTCTTCACCGCGTGGCTGTGGATGATATCCATGATGACCGCGATGCCCATGCCGTGCGCGGCGTCGATCAGCTTCTTCAATTCTTCGGGCGTGCCGAAGCGCGAGCTGACGGCGTAGAGATTGCTCACGTGATACCCAAAGCTGCCGTAATACGGGTGCTCCATCACGGCCATCAATTGAATGGCGTTGTAGCCCAGCTTCTTCACCCGAGGCAGCACGTTCTGCGTGAACTCATCAAATGAACCGACTTTTCCCTCTTCCTGCGACATGCCCACGTGCGCCTCGTAAATGCGCAGACCGCGCTTCAACTTCGGCGATGAATTCTTCCAGACAAAATCAGCCGCGGGATTCCAATATACGCCTACAAATTCCTTCGACTCCTGCTGCTGCTCGACTCGGCGAATATACGCGGGAATGCGGTCCATCTGAGTCGTCTCAGTGATGACGTGAACCTTCACCTTGCCGCCATGCGTCAGTTTTTCTTTGAATGCATCATCCGGCAGAAAGATGGACCACACGCCGAACGTATCGCGCACGAGCGGCGTGGCCATTCGGTCCCACCCGTTAAAATCGCCGATGAGCCGCAACTGCAACGCATTGGGCGCCCACTCGCGATACCAGGTTCCCGGCTTGTCCCAAAGCTCGCCGCGCGTAAAACCGTAGTATTGGTGCCCCTGGCTGATCTGCCCCATCAGCCCGCCGTGGGGTTCGAACGCTTGTTTGGCTTTGAGGTAATGCGCGTACCGCGCCCGCAGTTTGTCGGCGTACGGTTCGAGCCACGGGTCGCCGGCGATGAGGGCGGTGCCGTCGCTCTGTTTCGACCAGTCGATCGGTTTGGCAGACAGCTTTGTTGCGGTCGTCATAATCGGCGTAGTCTAACAGAAAAAACGAGGACGCTGACAACGCCGACGAACACACCTGGAATTGGAGGCAGGGCAATCGCATGTGCCCCGATTTACGAGCCGCAAACGTCAGCGACCGGATGTATTTCTGCTGGAGTCGGTCGCGGTGCTGATGGAATCGGGTCGCTGACGCGCGCCGCTCGTTAGAGTGCGTTTGCCCTGGAATTGGAGGTTCATCTCCAACCAGCAGTGTTCGACAATCGCAATCTACGTTTTTCTGAACCGACAGCGGGTGCGACGGATCAGGTGCCGTCGGCGCTCTCGCGCTTGATATCCTGCCCGTGGGCGCGCTTGAAGGTCTGTATGTCCTTAAACTGCCCGCCGGCGTCGCGAACGACGTAGAGCTTCGCGCCCTTGCTGCTGTGCATCGTGGTGCGCTTGCCGGCCTTCTTGGCCTTCTTTGCCACCTTCTTCACTACCTTTTTCGCCGGCTTTTTTGCCTTCTTTGCCATGGTGTCTGCTCCCTGACCAATGTTTACCCGCGACGGCACGCGCGGGTCGTTAAAGGGCAGACTACGCATTCGGCAGTGTGGGATCAAAACAACGACTCCCGTACAACAGCGCGACCGTTGAAAAATCCAGATAAGTCGACGATTGATTGATGTTTAGATTCACCGACTTAAGCACAATTTGAGGAGCGCCTCATGTCAGACCCGCAAGTAACCAGCGTCCCGGCGATCGGATCAGCGTCAGTATTTCAGGTCGAGATACAAGTGACGATTAACGCGCCGCACCAACGCGTGTGGCAGGCGCTGCTCTACGAAACCCCGCAATGGTGGCGGAAGGATTTCTTTACGTCGCCCAAAACCAAAGCGTTCGTGATCGAACCCCGCGTCGGCGGGCGGGCGTACGAGGATTACGGCGACGGCAACGGCGCCATCTGGTTTATCGTAAATCTACTGGACGCCCCCAACCGCCTGCAGTGGGTCGGCCACATGGGCGGCAGCTTTTCGGGGCCGGCGATTTCCATCGTCGAGATCAATCTGGAAGAAAGCGGCAATTTGACGGTGCTCAAGCTGCGCGATCAGCTTGTGGGCAAGGCAAATGATCAGTCGATCGAACAGATGACCAGCGGCTGGAAAATGTTGATGGAGGAGGCGCTGAAACAACACGTTGAAACCCCCTGAACCCGCGATTTGCGGATATTCAGGCGAGGTTCGAAAGTTGCGTGTTCGATGCGGCCGGCACAAAGATTACGCCTGTAAAGATCTCGCCGAGGGAAAGCGTGACGCCCAGTGAGTGCAGTTCAACGGTCGCGTCTAGTCCCCTGTGAAAAGCCAGCAGCCAGGTGCCGTCGGGTTGACGGCGAAACGTTTCCACGCGCGCGTCACGTTGTGAGACAAGAACGTATTCTTCAAACGAATCGATTTCGCGATAGTCGGCAAACTTCTCGCCACGATCAATTCCTTCCGAGGATTCGGAAAGTACCTCCACCACAAGCTTTGGATTGATGACGGCTTTTGATCGCGACTTGTCCAAAGGATCGTAAATCGCCGGCCCGCAAATCACCGTTGCATCGCCGAAGCGGTATTTTGATTTTTTCCCAATGCGGAGAAGGACATCACTGCTGTAGACGCGACAGGGATTGCCTCTTAACGCGTTGCCGAGCTCGCGAATAATATTTGCCGTAATTAGCGCGTGCTGGTCACTCGCCCCCGCCATCGCGCGCCAATCCACCAGTTTGCCGTTGTGGTATTCGTATTTAGTTTCGAGTGTATCAACCAGATCGAAGTATTCTTCGACCGTGTACCGACGATCAGAAACTGGTTTGGCGGTTACACTCATGAACACACTATATCAATTCGTTACCGTTCCAGCCGCTTCTTTTTTTCTTCCCACTCCGCGGTCTTGCGTTTGTTCTCGGTTGCGAGCGGTTCGCCGGTGCGCAACGCGTCGATTTCCAAGCGCGTCAGGTGCATGGCACCATAGTTGTAATCAAGAAACGCCTCGGCGGCGATGGGGACGATCGACTAGCTGATCTCACACACGTCAATGCTCATCCTCAGTACCCATCGCGCGGTGGACGGCGGCGTCGACAACCGAGCGCTGCTGTGCGATCGCCGCAACAGTCTGCTCATACAATTCCTTGGTAACCAGTGTCGTCCGGTGCTCGCCTTTGACGAACGCGGTAACTGAATAGAGGGCACGAGTTTTGCGGTCTACGAGTGCCTTATACACACGTTCATCAACCTCGCTTCCCACGACCACCACCTTCTGCGTCTGCCCAGCGGGTCCAAAATCGAAAAGCACTACTTGCGGATACCGAATCTCGTTCAAGGCGCCGCGACCCGCCTGAACCTGCATCCATTTCTTGCTAACCCGAATCCGTCGTACACCTCGACCTGAATCGGGTATTTCGACAACGACTTGCTCGCCAAAGAGCCAGTCGAGAATGCCGGTTTCGAACTTCACAAAATAAGAGTATCCCAACGTGCGAAAAACCTCAAAGCCCGCGATACACTTGGTGGCGATGCGCAATCGTGACCACGAGAATGATCAGTCGATCGTCGTCGATTTGGTAAAGCACTCTGTAGTCGCCAACGCGAATGCGGTACGAATCCGCCACCCCGGACAGTTTCGCGGAATTATGGGGCCGGGGATTCTCACGCAGTTGTTGGATCGCGCGATCGATGCGGCCTCGGTCAGGCTTCGGAAGGCGGTCCAGTTCTCTCTGCGCCGAATTCTTGATCAACAATTGATACACTATTTTGATCCCGACCGCCGGCGCGCGCCTGCGTACGGCAATACCCGATCAGTAGGATCTGCCAGCCGGCGCTTCATCTCCGCGACGTCGCCCCAATCCTGCGCGGTCATTTCCGATGGCGAGAGTTCCCGGGGCTTCTTGCGCGCGGACCCTGCCGTACCGTTCTTCTTGAGCTTGAGATATTCCGCGCGCGGGATTACGACGAATTCACGTCCAGCGAGTTTGAGCGTTGCAACAGCCATATTCTTGCCTCTGATTGCATCATACCAACCGGCGGATCACTTCCCCAAACGCTTCTTCTTCTCCTCCCACTCCGCATTCTCCCGCTTGTTTTCCGTCGCCAGCGATTCGCCCGTGCGCAGGGCATCAATCTCCAGGCGCGTCAGATGCATCGCGCCGAAGTTGTAGTCGAGGAACGCCTCGGCGGCGATGGGGACGATGGGCTGGATGAGCGCAAAGCACGCGGTGGCGTAGTCGCGGATTTCGGATTGGGCGTGGGCGTCCATGCGCAAC
>Ga0163147_10008861_pt1 | contig 11043 bp, 9 predicted proteins | sample OliLakLV19MP6G1_FD_148597 | JGI IMG/M metagenome (GOLD analysis project Ga0163147, IMG submission 148597) | Freshwater microbial mat bacterial communities from Lake Vanda, McMurdo Dry Valleys, Antarctica- Oligotrophic Lake LV.19.MP6.G1 | ecosystem: Environmental > Aquatic > Freshwater > Lake >...
TCGGATCGTCCACCACCGGCGCATCGCCGATCACAGCCTCTATCGCCGGTTTAGGCTCTGGGTCTCCAATGGGTTCAGGGGTGGGTTTTGGATCACCGATCGGCTCTGGGGTGGGTTTTGGATCACTGATAGGGGTAGGCGAACGGTCTGGTTCGACAACAGGCACAGGCGAGCGCATCGGTTCGGCAACTGCGACCGGCTCATCGACTATTGGCGCGTCCCCGATAACCACTTCAACCGCTGGTTCAGGTTCAGGCGCGACGAACTCAAATACCGGCGCAGCTTGTATGACCACCGTCTCTGTCTTCATATCGGGGATGGCCGCTTCAACCACAATCGGCGTATGAACGGCGGCTGGCAGGGCGGCGACGGGCTTGGACGGGGCGATAGGCGTGACCACCGGCTCTGATTCCGGCTCGTGATAGGCTTTGGCGGCGACGGATTCACGCCACGACAACGCCCATATCCCAGCGGCCAACAGCGCCAAAATCAACGCAACGACGCCCATTCCACCCGGCAAACCACCGGGATTAACCAGCACGTTCACGCCAATCACCCCGGCGGCCACGGCCAATACGACGACCAATACAGTGCGGCTCTCTCGGTTACTCGTCATCACACCACCCTTTTCACCCATTTTTTCGGCAAAGATTTCTCTAAGTATGCCAACCTTACGAGGATGAGTCAAAAGACGGCGGGATAGGAGAATACGAGTTAAGGTTTTAGCGTGTGAATGGGGCGGTCTGATTGCCCAAGTCCAGCACCGCGCCGCCGCCCAGCGCAATCAGCATCATAATCAAGAACAACCCGACCAACAGCGCCCCCAGCGGCCAGAACAGCGCGATGGCGATTGACCCTACCAGCGGATTGTTGAAAACCCACTTCAGCGGCTCACCAATCAAAAGCACGATGTCGCCAATGAAACCCTTTGCGCCGCCCATCGTCTGGTTGATGAAGTTGACAAGCTGTGGGCCAGCGAAATAGCCCAAACCCAGAAATACCAAGAACACGGCCAGCGCCGTATAGACATACCCACGACCAGAAAACATCAGCACACCTCATGAGGGAGAGATAAAAACAATCCCCCTGATTATAGCGCGAATTAATACAATGTCAGTCGCTTACTAGGCCTAAAATCCCAGCAGTGGGCGCACGATGAACCACACGCCGACGATGATTAGGAATGCGCCGTACAGTTGTTTGACCGTCTTGGGCGATAAATTCAGCGCCAGCCGCGCCCCGCCCAACGCTCCAATCGCCAAGCCAACCGCCACCGGTACGGCAGTCGCCAAATCGACCAACCCCTCCGCCGCATAGCCCAAGACCGCAGGCAGACCGACTGGCAATAGCAGTGCGCCCAGTGATGTCCCAATCGCGAGGCGTTGTTCATAGCCAAAAAATATTGTCAGAGCAGGCACAATGATGATTCCGCCGCCGATTCCGAACATCCCCGACAGCACCCCCGCGCACAACCCCAATGCGAATAGCTCCCACGGTTTGGCGTCGCGTGCCGGACGTTCAGAGGCAACGGCGGGCTTGGCGCGAATCATCCCCAATAGGTCCAAAAAACGTGCGCCCATAATCAACAGGAACGCGCCGTAAATCTGCTGGAAGGTCTGGGTCGGTAGGTTGAGCGCGATTTGCGCTCCGATCAATGATGTGATGGCGAGTCCGATAGCGATTAACAGCGCGGCGCGGGGGTTCAATAACCCTTTACGGTAATACTCCCACGCCCCGAAAATCCCCACCGGCAACAGTAGCGCGACCAACGAGGTCGCCACCCCTTGTACCAGCGTAAACCCGACCAATAGGGTCAGCGCAGGCACGATGACGATTCCGCCGCCGATGCCAAACATCCCAGACATCACCCCGGCCAGCAATCCCACCGCCAATAACAGGAGAAAAACAGGCATTTTTAACACTCCAAACGTGAATCTAATCTTCAGCAGAAGTTTGTGTCAGCACGCGACCCGGACTGATGAGCGAGATACCTTGAGTCCCTCGCGTGCTAACCATCACCGCCTCGATGACTGGCTCATATACGGGCTGCTCTGCGCCCCATTCGACGATGAAATTTGCCCCCCAGCCGCCGCTTTGGTCTTCTGAGGCGACGACGAATCCAGTGGTCGCTAACGGCGGAAGTTGTACCGGTTCGCTGATGTAATTCCGCACGAGGTCGCCCTCAGTATTGTAATAGCTCACCTCGCGGATAATCAGCGGGTGCTGCGCGTCCGTATTGTGAATCGCCAATGTGACGGCCAATTCTAGCGCCGCGCCTTCTGGATTCAACAAAACTTGTGAATAGGCCGGGACGTACACGCGCTGACCGGTCACGATTTGCAAATTACGTGCGCTGACGGGCTGAATCACAGGCTGGGATGTCGGTAAAACGCCAGAGGTATCCGCGCCAGTACAGGCCATTAAAAGCAAGGATATTACAAGCAAAGCGACCAACAAAATTATGCGACGCATAGTGACCTCCGTCTATAGGTTTAGGATTTATAAGGACCAAGAAAACGTTGCCCATCAAAATGGATGAGATGTTCTGGAAATTCTGATACCCAAACTTCGGTTTCCCACGCAATCTCACGGGCGTATTTTCGGAATGTGGGAAAGTCTAAAAAGGCGGTCACAAAAATTTTACCAGCATCACAATGAGCTAACAGTTGGTTTAACTCGACAATACGCTTAGGAGTCATTGGGCCATGCGAGGTCACTGCTTCAACAAGATATAACCAGTGACGGGTAGGTTCATATAGGATGATGTCAGGAAGTTTAGCGTGCTGATCAATAATAATGCCTAATTCGGTAAGTTTTTGCCGTGCAACGTAAAAACTTTTATCCGCTGTATCACCTATATAGAGGAGAAGCGCATTTTGAGTAAATCGAGGGATAAATTCTTCCAGAAAAGTTACTTGTAAAAAATTATGCTCACAGGGAGATAGTTCACGAATTGAGCCATCTGGTAGGGTGATTTTTATTTCTTCAGGGTTCTTGTTTGCGGGTCTATCTGAATAAGTTATCCCACGATTTTCGCGGAAAGATTGGGTAATCTGTTCCCAGTCTTGTGTGCCATAGTGTTGTACGGCTGCAAGCGCTAGTGGCGTTATAGCATAGTGGGCATTAGGGCTATTGGTGGGTAATTGAGGATTGTCAGGGTTGTAGTTTGCTATCCCCAATTGGACAAACTGATGCAAAACTTGCCTACGAAAAGTTTCCCGCGTATTAGGCGCATATTCGCGTCCATAATATTCTCGGACAAAGGTCATAATTCCTTTTGAGACTGTTAAACTTTCGCTACGTGCCTCTGCCCAAGTTTGATGGGGTTGAAGACGGCATAGAGCAAGCAATGTCAAACCTGACATCTCATTTTGTTGTGCAGGCGGTAATCCTAACGAGGCCAATATAAGTTGGGCATCCTTGAGCTTAGGCATAGATACCCAGAGTCTCAGCAACAATCGAATCTATATCCATTGTATTTCCTAAGTATAAGCGTCCCATTTCTTCAATGGACTCTAGCGGGGGAAGTGGCAAATTACGGATTTCTGTTGCGCCGATTTGGGTATTACCACTGACCTGACGTAGATAAGCATCTACCCATTGGCTACTTAAAAAGATGGATAGACCATAGATTTCTAGCTCCGACATTTCACCTATTTTACGATAAATATAATTTAGGTGGTTTTCTAAGCCTAGCCACTGGGTGTTTAGGGTTGAGGTATACGGTGTTGCAGTAAGTCGACGGCCTTCTTTGGGGCTGAAGCGACGCATCAAGATATAATTTTGATTTGATACGAGTAAACTCTTGGAAGCTTTAACGGAGATATACTGTGGTTTTGCCTCGACAGGCCATTGCCATTGCATAGATTGGATATTATGCAACCACAGTAGCGGGGCGTGATTTTGGGTAATATCTCCTTCGGTTTCAATCCATTGGCTTGCCCTAAACGCAACCACGCGCCCCGTTGAAACCGCCATCCCATAATGTTCTAATCGCCCTGCCCATGTTTGAAACAACTTCGTGATATGAAAATCTTTATGACTAAGCGGAATATGCAAAACACTCCCTTCGCCTAATAAATCCTGAAAGACGAAATCGTTCTGCTGAGACTGATGCAAATTTTTGCTATCTATACTGCTTGATACCCGAAATTCATGATTTTGTGAGCCGCGTTCGGCCCAGATAATCATGCTCTCTTGTAGGACGGATTCAAAAACATCTTTTCTAGATACAAAAAGATGGACTGTTGTTATGTTCATCAAAGCCCAGAAAAATTCACGAAATCGTTGGAAATACGCCCCAGACATATAACTACGTGGGGTAATAAAGATAAATTGCCCTCCCGCACGCAACAATGCGCCTCCAACTGCCATAAATAAGACATATAAATTAGGCTGACCGTGAACTATTCGTTCTGCTAAAACAGCCCGTGGGTCAGCTTTAGAAATCTTCAGGTATGGCGGGTTAGATATAACCACATCGAATAGGGCATCGTCATTGAGTGATAACGCTAAGGCATGGGCATTACAGAGGATAAAGTCATGGCGATGAATAGTGTAAGTTAGTAATCGACCTTGAGTAGACATCCATTGGCGTGTGTAATCCAAAACGATCTCAAGACAATCAGCAATCTGGTTATCAATCTCATAAGCAATCAACTCTATATTTGCTAAGACATTTTCGCAAACAGCACAAGCCAATATCCCCATTCCTGCCCCTGCATCTAAGACACGCAGCGTTGTTTGTTGGGTTTGAATGCCTTGAGTCATAAATTCTGCGACAGGCTGCGGAGTGAAGTACTGGCCTAGTTCTGTTTTAACTTTCTGCCAAGACTTATACCACTCCGCAACTCTCATGGCATAGTGGGTCGGTTGTTCATTGGATTTCGGTGTAAGCGGATTAATTTTCAATGGGATACACCTTGTCTTTAAATGGGGGATGGTATGCCCATCCCCCAGAAATTTGTTTATTCCTCGTCGCCGTCGATTTCGATTTCAGCGACAATCTCATTGGTATCGGTGTCGGTGAGGACTTGCGACTCTGCGGTTGCCCCATTCTCACCGGGGATGGATGGCGCGAGTTCTTCCTCGTTGCTGAGGAGCGCCATACCCACCACCTCGTCATCTTTGGCGATGCGGATGACGCGGACGCCTTGCGTATTACGCCCCGCCTCACGGATTTCGGTCAGCGAGGTACGCAGCACCAAGCCTTGTTTGGTCAGGACGACAATCCCGTCATCTTCGCTGATGCAGCGGACAGCCACGACAGGGCCGGTCTTTTCGTTGCGGGCGATGGTGCGGATACCGTTGCCGTAACGCCCCTGCGTGCGATATTCCTCAAGCGGGGTGCGCTTGCCATAGCCGGAACGGGTCAGGACTAAGACCTGTGTGTGTTCCGGGCGGACGACATCCATCCCAGCCACGAGGTCATCCCCCTCCAAGCGAATGGCGTTGACGCCGCCCGCGCCGCGCCCCATCACACGGACTTTCGCCTCTGGGAAGCGGATGCTCTGACCATTTTCAGTGGCGATGATGATATTCTGCTGGCCGTCGGTATATTTTGCCCAGCCCAAGAAGTCGTCATCCATCAGGCTCATAGCGATGAGGCCGTTAGAGCGCACGGCTGCGAAATCGCTCAAGTCCACGCGCTTGATTTTACCATTGCGCGTGCAGAGGACGAAATACGCCTCCGACCCCTCTGGGCGCTCGAACGTCTCGACGTTAATCATCGCTGTGATGCGCTCGTCTTGGTCTAGCGGCAAGAAACTGTGAATCAGCAAGCCTTTGGCCGAACGTCCGCTTTCGGGGATGCGATAGGCCTTCTGGCTATAGACCTTGCCTTTGGTGCTGAAAAACAGGATGGTGTCGAGGCTACTGGCCGAGAATACATCGACCAATACATCTTCCTCTTTGGTCGCCATGCCAGACATGCCCTTGCCGCCGCGCTTCTGCGCCTTATATTCGCGGGCGGGGACGCGCTTGACGTAGCCGTTATAAGTCAGGCTTATGACGACTTCTTCCTCACGCACGAGGTCGGCCTCATCAAAATCAGCGTTGCCGAAAATGATTTCGGTGCGGCGCTTGTCGCCATAATTCTCGGCGACTTGCAAGATGTCCTCACGGATGACGGCGCGGATTTTCACTGGTGAGGCCAGTAAATCCTCTAGGAAAGCGATACGGTTAGAGACTTCGCCGTATTCATCGGTGATTTTCTGACGCTCTAGCGCGGCGAGTCGGCGCAATTGCATCTCTAGGATGGCGTCGGCTTGCGGTTGGCTGAGGTCGAATCCGGTCATCAGCTTATTGCGGGCGTCCTCGGTGTCATCGGCTGACCGGATGGCCTTGATGATTTCGTCAAGGCTCGACAGCGCCTTGAGCAGCCCTTCGAGGATGTGGGCGCGGGAACGCTTCTTATCCAGTTCAAACTCTGACCGGCGGACAATCACTTCGTAGCGGTGTTCGATGAATATCATCAAGCAGCGCTTGAGGCTCAGGGTACGTGGTTCGCCGTTGGTCAGCGCCAATATCTGGATGCTGAAGGTCGATTGCAGCGCGGTGTATTTATACAGTCGATTTAGAATCGTGGCCGGTTGTGCGCCGCGCTTGAGTTCAACCACCAAGCGCTGGCCGTTGCGGTCTGATTCGTCGCGTAAGTCGCGCACGCCGTCCAGACGCCCCTCACGCACCAGCGAGACAATTTTCTCGATGATGCCGATTTTGCTGACCTGATAGGGGAAGCTCGTGAAGACGATTTTGAACATCCCATCGCGGCCTTCTTCGAGTTCGCTGGTGGCACGCATGACCACGCGACCTCTGCCCGTAGCGTAGGCTTCTTTCAGTTCTTCATTAGCGATGACCTGTGCGCCCGTGGGGAAGTCTGGCCCGCGCACGAATTGCGTCAGGTCGTCCACCGTCACATCTTCTTGGGTTTCGTAATGGTCGAGCAGGTAGGTGATAGCTTGTGCCAATTCGCGCAGATTGTGCGGCGGAATATTGGTCGCCATACCGACAGCGATGCCCGATGCGCCGTTCGCCAGCAGGTTCGGAATACGCGCAGGGAGGACATCTGGCTCTTGCTGTGTGCCGTCGTAATTGTCGCTAAAATTGACGGTGTTCATGTTGATGTCTTGCATCAACTCCTCACCGATTTGCGACATACGGGCTTCTGTATAACGCATGGCCGCTGGGCTGTCGCCATCCATGCTACCGAAGTTGCCCTGACCGTCTACCAGCAGATAGCGCAAGCTAAAGTCCTGTGCCATACGCGCCATTGCGTCATAGGCCGCCGAGTCGCCGTGCGGGTGATATTTACCCAGCACTTCACCGACGATACGCGCCGATTTCTTATAGGCCGTGCCAGCGCGGATTCCCATGTCATACATCGCGTACAAGATGCGACGGTGGACGGGCTTGAGGCCATCACGGGCATCAGGCAACGCACGCGCCACAATCACGCTCATGGCATAATCAAGGAAACTGCCGCGCATCTCCTCATTGATGTTGATGAAACGCACATTTCCGGCGTTGAGGGATATGCCGCCTTCCCCGGTGGCGGGGGGAGTGATGTTGGGCGGCGTGCTGTTTTCCTCTGGAAATGAAGCGTCGTCGTTTTCCGTGTTGGTATCGTCTGCCATGCAATCCTCTGGAAGTTGTTAGTTCTTAGTTTTTAGTGGTTAGTTTGGGCGCTGATATTGCCCAGAATGACTAACAACTAACGACTCGAAAATGGGTGATATTATTTCCCAATTTTATCACAAATCCGCCGAAAATGCTATATTCTGGGCGTCTAACCCCCATGACAGTAGGGGGATAGCCGTTTGAGGGGTTAAGCGCAGAATCATGCCGTTTTTTGGCCGGAATCCACGTTCTCCCGTGGCGGGGGATAATGTAGCAATCCGTTTAAGAGTCGTCGGGTTTGCTTGCCCGCCTATCCCGCCTGTGCTATAGTGGGTCATAAGTAAGCTGAATCCGTCAGCTCATCACCGGACTATGGCTGGCTCATCGCCCGACAACCCTCCCCGACCCACCCCCAGCGCCTTGCATTACCGCAACCGCGATAAGGATGATTCGTGCGACGCACACCCTATTGGGTGCGTCGTTTTTCGCGTCTTGAATAAGGATAATCCCCCTTGGACATAGCCCCTACCACCGCCCTGCTGGTCGTTATCGCCCTGATTGGTCTGCACGCGCTGGTCGCGTTGGCCTATGGCGCGGTTGCGAATGTGCGGGTGTCTACCCTACGAGAACAAGCCGATTCCGGCAACACACGGGCGAAACGAATCCTCAAACTGGTTGACCAACCCGATAGAATGCGCCTGACCTACCTGTTGATTACCACCTCGGTACAAGTCGCCATCACCATGATTGCCATCCTACAAATCACCATCCCAGCGCTGCGCCCAGATGGTCTGTTGCCGTGGGCGGCCTATACGCTGACCGGCGCGTTGACCGTCGTCGTCACGCTGATTTTGGGTGAACTCGTGCCAGAAGCGCTGGGGACGATGTACGCAGATCGGTTGGCCGGGTCACTGTCTGGTATTTTGCGGCTGCTCATTTTGCTTTCGCGCCCGTTTACGGCGATCATGACCGCCTTCAGCCGCGTGATTTCGTCCAGCTTCGGCGGCGATAGCTTGGTCAATCGCGTGACGGAAGAAGAAATTATGACGCTGGTCGATGCGGCGCATACCGGCGGCACGATTGAAGACGGCGAACGCGAGATGATTGACTCGGTGCTGACGCTGAACCAGACTCAAGCCAGCGAATTGATGGTTCCGCGTATCGACATCGTGGCGGTGGACGCAGAAGCCGCGCTGGAGGTGGTGGACAAGCTTTTCATCAACTCCGGCTACTCGCGCATCCCAGTATATGAAGGCAATATCGACAATGTGCGCGGCGTATTGTTCGCCAAAGACCTGCTGATGGCCTATCACAACGGCAACCGGTTGCGCTATAAGACCGCGCTCGACCTGATGCGCCCCGCCCATTTCGTCCCTGAGACCAAACAGGCCAACGATTTGCTGAAAGAATTACGCCTGAAACACACGCACATGGCGATTGTGGTTGATGAGTATGGCGGCACGGCGGGGTTAATCACCATCGAGGATCTGATTGAGCAAATCGTGGGCGACATCCGCGATGAGCATGACGATGATGAAGAAGCCGAGTGGCGCGATATGGGCGACGGGCAATATCTGGTCGATGGCAGCATCGACATTGACGACCTCAACGACTTGATGTCTACCCATTTGCCCAGTGATGACAGCGACACATTAGCCGGGTTGATTTACGAGCAGTTGGGGCGCGTGCCAACCCCGGGCGAATCGGCGGAACTAGACGACCAGATGTCCGTCCACATTCACAGCCTAGAGGGGCGGCGCATCCGCAAAGTGACAGTCAAGCGCCTGAAGCCGCTGGCCGATGCCGCCGATTCAGGCGATAAGCCAAGCGATAAATCGGACGACAAGTCATCCGATAAGGCAGATGACCACGAATTGGAACCGCAAACGGACTAACCGGAAAAAACGATGGACGACTCGCTAAACCAACTCATTCAGGCGGCTATCAAGGCCGCCGATTTCGCCTATGCGCCCTATTCCAACTACCGCGTCGGGGCGATTCTACGCGCCACTGACGGGGTAGAGTTCACCGGCTGCAACGTCGAAAACGCGGCCTATCCGTCGTGTATCTGCGCGGAGCGTACCGCGCTGGTGAAGGCGGTCAGTGAGGGGCATCAGGCGTTTGATATGCTCGTGGTCGCCACGCGCAACGGCGGCTCTCCGTGCGGCTCATGCCGTCAGATGTTGTATGAGTTCGCGCCCGATTTGCGCGTGGTAATGGTCGATTTTGACGGTCAAATCACCGGCGACCACACCTTATCGGAACTGTTGCTGATGGGTTTCGGCCCGAAAAGCCTGCCGAGGGAATCCTTAGACCAAGAGAGTAATACAACAAATGTTTCATAAGGGTATGATTTTTCTATCCAGATATGGATATATTGCCCGTCGGCAAAACGGTATGTGTCAAGGATAATGAGACAACTTCGTAAAACTGGTTAAGAGAGATTCTCGAGCTGGTCGGGTGGGTTGAGATAGACCGCCGTTGGAGCGCCCTTGACCACTGGTTCGCCACGGGTGAAGCGCGTCGGGTTGGCCGCGTAAGCCGCCGACATCACCGCTTGACGCTGCCGCTGAATATCCCCCGCTTCCCCGTAATGCACGCTCGACGGAGTGAGCAGATTCAGCCCCGAATGGTAATGCTCTTCGTTATACCACGTCACAAATCGACGCGCCCACGCCCGCGCTGCCTCGATATCAGGGAAGCGATCTGGATAATCGGGGTGGTATTTCATGGTCTTGAACTGCGCCTCGCTGAACGGGTTGTCGTTGGAGGTGTGCGGACGGTTGTGACTCCCCGCGATTCCCAAGTCTGACAGCAGTTGAGCCAGCGGTTTGCCGCGCATCGGCCCGCCATTGTCGGCGTGCAAGGTCAATTGGTCAGGCAAAATGCCTTGCTTGCGAGCCGTCTCGGCCACCAATTCGCGAGCCAACTGACTGCTCTCGACCTCGGCGATGCGCCAGCCCACCACGCAACGGCTGAAAATGTCTAGGACGAGGTAGAGGCGATAGTAGCTTCCTTTAAATGAGCCACGCAGCAGGGTGATATCCCACGACCAGACTTGATTGGGAGCCGTCGCCAGTAGTTCGGGCTTCTTATAGACCGGATGCCGCCGCAGATGTCGGCGCTCGCGCACCTCGCCATGCGCGGCTAAAATTCGGTACATGCTGCGCCAATGGCAGCGGTGTTTCCCCTCATCTAAGAGAGCGGCATAGACTTGGCGGGGCGCTTTGTCCATGAACCGCTCGCTGTTGAGCGTCTCGCGGATCTGGGTGCGCTCCTCCTCGGACAAGGCATGGGCGGGTGTCGGGCGCGGCTTGGGGGTCGGGCGAGGTTGGCGCGAACGGTAGACCGCGCTACGCGGCACGCCCAAGACCTCACACGCCCGTTTCAGTCCGATTTTTGCAGCAAGCTCGGTCACGATGGCTC
>Ga0163147_10008863_pt1 | contig 11041 bp, 14 predicted proteins | sample OliLakLV19MP6G1_FD_148597 | JGI IMG/M metagenome (GOLD analysis project Ga0163147, IMG submission 148597) | Freshwater microbial mat bacterial communities from Lake Vanda, McMurdo Dry Valleys, Antarctica- Oligotrophic Lake LV.19.MP6.G1 | ecosystem: Environmental > Aquatic > Freshwater > Lake >...
GTTCGGAGGCGCAACCGAGGTCTCAAGTGCCTGCGAGGCGGACATTCAACTTCTCCTCGTATTGCCGGGTTTTTGTAGAGCATTCGACCAGCAGAACCATCAGTTCATGCATGATCTGGGAACGGCCCTGTTGGTTGAATATCCTATCAACCGGGGCCGTGACGGTTGACATGATTTCGCGACTTTCCCAAGCACCAATGGCGTTTATAAACGCCGAAAACTCGTTGGGGGCAGCCGTTTTGAGATAGTGCATCGACATCGACAACCCAACTTTGGGGTCTTTGACGTCGTTTTGGTTGGCCGGGGGAGCCATGCGGAGGTCCTGTGGGGTTCTAGCCGATTTTGATGCCCTTCGGGCCCATCGCCTCGATGGCGGCGTAGGTGTCGAGAGCGCCAGCGCCCGAGGGGGTCGCTTTCGCGTACATACTCATGGTTCGCTCAGCCGGGGAACCGCCCGTAAGCTTGGCAAGCGCATGGCGGCTGGGCAGCATTTCTTGGCGCGAGCTTTTTCCAACCGCCGTGAAGTTCTTGTTCCCGGTGTGTTGTCCCAACGCGTTCTTATTACCCCAGCCGCCGCCCATTTTCATGGGCTTCGACATGCGCATGCGAGTGGCCATTAGCTGGCCGCGGAGTTCCCCGGGCGCGCAGCGCGCGAACCGGTGTAGCCGTGCATTGAAGTTTTCCCGCCAGAGGCGAACTGAGCGCCCTTGCCTCGGGTGTCGTTGCTCGTGCATCCAGCGATCGCCGGGTTCGCGCCGCCCTGACCGAACATATGGCCGGACCCGCCCTTGGCGTACTTGCCCTCGCTGGAACCTTCCTGCGAAGACCCGCCCGGGACCTGCGTGCCGCCGCCGTTCTGCTTGATCGAACCGCTGCCGCCCTGTGCCCATGCCGGGCTCGACTTCGAAATGCTCTTAGCCATGATAATTCTCCTCACCGTGTGGGTGTAGCCGCGAGGCTACCATTAACCAACGCCGCCTGCAATCCGCTGCTGTGTGTTCTCGCGCGGCCCCATGTCCTGTGTTGTTCCGGGTGGCGTCTGGCCGGGCACTTGCCCTCCCTCGCCGTCCGGATGAGGCGCTCCCATGCCTGCGCTGCCGGGGACGCCTTGGCTCTCGGCAAGTGCTTCGGCCTGCCGCTGTTGTTCCTCGATTTGGTCGGTCGTCGGCACGATGTCCGCGCCCTGCATTCCGAGGGTATCGGCCACCGACCGGAGCACCGCGGCGCGCCCCTTCGGCCCCATGATCTGACTGTCGATCGGGTTGGCCGTGATTTGGAGAAACTCCAATTGGCGGCTGCGCTGCGTCTCGCGCTGCATGGCGACCGCGACACCCTTCACAACGAGACGCTCCGTGCCATCGAGCACGTCCGTGACGTCGGTCAAGAGCACCATGTCGAGCAGCCCGTGAAGCAACGGGTCCATCACGTCGCGATCAATGTTCGCTGCCACCGTCTGCAGGATTTTTGACGCGTTGCCCATGAGCATCGCCAGTCCTGACGCAGTGCGACCAGCGCCACCACCCGGAGAGTTACCCTGCAGGTAACGTGGGATGGCAGACACGTCGTCGCCCATGTCGACCAGCGCCTTGAACACGTTCAACAAGTTCGCCGAGTTGTCCTGCGGCTGGAAGAAATCGATCGGCTTGTTGGCTGTGCTGGACCCGCCGAGCGGATCGCTGCTCACATGCCACCGCTTCCACGGATAAAGTTCGTCGCCGGTCTCGATGCCCGACAGGCGGTCGTCGTTGACCACGACCTGCGGACCCGAGGAAATCGCGACGTTATTCATCATCGACCGGTAGACCGAGTTCGCAGCCTCCTGAATGTCCGCAAGAATGTCCGGTAGCGCGTTGCCGACGACGGTACCCGGCACTTTCTCGAATGAGGTAATGAAATACGGATGGCGTCGACGCGGGCTCGGCGACATCTGCGCCTTGATGACGTAGTTGCCGATCATCCACGACTCAATGGTGTAGTCGCGCAGTGGATCAGGCACCTGCTCGGTCGTCATACCGTACTGCAAGAGCATCAAGCCCTGCACGTTGCCGTGGTATTCGAGCGCAGTAAAGAGCCGAGACTGATTGTAGATCGGGTTTTCCTTGCTCTCTAGCGCGGCGCGCGAGCTATCCGTCGTGTCCCACTCCATGTTCAGGCCGCCCTGACCGTACTCGCGGAGGACGTTTTGAATGGCCTCGTGGTTGTAGCCGGGCAGGTCCAGAAGCTGGTTGAGTTCCGCACGGGAGAACCGGATGCGCTCGATGACCGCGGCGTCCTCTATGTCGCTCACGCCCGGCGTGAACCAGATGTCGAACGGCGAGATACGCCCGTAAGTAAGACGCGGACGGCTGACTTGGACAGGCTTCCCATCCTGCCAGTCGATCTCGTTGAAGATCTTGACAGTCGGCCCCTTGATGCACGCGAACGGGAACAACGGCAGGTCGACGATGAACTCCGCGAGGGCTTTGTAGAAGCCACCCTGCTGGAGAAGATCATCCAGCTTGTCCTCGGCGGTGTTGGTCCGGTCGACGGCCTTCCGCTTGAGGCCCTGCTTGACGTTGTCCAAGAGCGCCATCGTGCGGTCGCGGATCGTGTCGTTGTCGACCGGTTGGCCGCCTTCGACGCTGTCACGCATTTCAATCTCGACTTTCTGCATGACAGCGCGCAGAGCTTCGACGGGGATTTCGGGCTCACCCGGAGGCGCGAAGCCCCAAGGCCGATCGGCGTTCAGGTAGACGTCGCGCAAGAGAGAACTCGCCCCGCGACATTTCATCGCAATAATGCGGGCGTAAATTTGGGAGCCGCCGAATTTGGCGATTTCTGCGATCTTCGAAGGCTCGTACTGACCGTTAAAGGCTCGGAGTGCAGACAAGAGCCGATGCGACCACCCGGACTGGCTGCTGTCACGGTGGCGCTTAAAAGTGTCCCATTCCGAACGAATGTAGCCCGCGAGGCCCGTCGCCACCTGATCCGACACAGTTGTGGAAGCAGCCTGCTGCGCTCGCGCTTCGGCCTGCGCGGCGTCTAGCTGCTCGTTGTTCATCACCGGGATCATCCCCGCGTTAACGGGAACTGGGGGTAGGACGGCCAGATCAGCCATTACTGGTGTCTTTCCTCGACTAGAGGCCGGGGTTCAGTATATGGTTGGCATTAAGCCACCAATCCCCGGAGAAATCAAACAGTGGTTGTACCGTCCCCCCTGCCCGGCCTCACCAATACGGTGCAGACCGACCCCTGCGCTCAACTTCTCATGGACGAGACCATGCTGCAGCGGCTGGCCAATGAGCTAGCCCGCGGCCTGTACGAGCCCGAAGACGTGCTTCGAATGTACGGCCTGACCGACGAACTGTTCAATGAGCGGGTCAAGGACAACAAGACATTCATGACGTTCTATGCGGAGGCCCACGCGATCTGGCACGCGTCGTCCAACGCCAAAGAGCGAGTGTCCGCCAAAGCGGGTGTTGTATTCGAGCAGTGGCTTCGCGAGGCCAATCGGCTCATGCACGACCCCGCCAACCCAATGGCCGCCAAAGTCGAACTCGGCAAGACGCTCGCCAAGCTGGCCAACTTCGAGCCGGTGCGCGAGGCCGACGCCGGTCCCGGCAACGGCGTTCACGTGACGATCAACCTCGATCACGCGCGGATCCACCCGCAGACGATAACGATCGACAAGGTCATAAATGCACAGGCGGTCGAAGTGGCCCCCGCGTTACCTCCACAGGTAACCAAACCGGAGGCGGCTCCGACTGCCAGTGCGCCGTCCGCCCCGCTCACGACGGCTCCTGAGCACGCCGCGTCGCTCAACGCGTTCAGGCCGTCACAGCAAGCGACGTCTGTCGCGTGGCCGGGGTCCGACAAATGAGCACCCGCACGATCAATTTCACGCCGCCGCAGACTGTGGCTGACTTCATGGTCTCGGAGGCGTTCTTCCGGCTCATCGCTGGGCCGGTCGGCTCGGCCAAGACTACCGGGTGCATTTTCGAACTATACCGCCGCGCCGCGGAGCAGAGGCAATCGCCAGACGGCTATCGCTACACGCGGTTCGCTATCGTGCGACAGACCCTGCAGCAGATGAAAGCCACGATTTTGAAGGACATCCTGCAGTGGCTGCCGGGCATGGCCCACTGGAAGGTGTCCGACAGCACGATCTACATCGAGTGCGGCGACATCCGCTCGGAATGGCTGCTTATCCCGCTGGAGAACATCCAAGATCAGGATCGGCTTCTGTCGTCGCAGTTGACCGGTTGCTGGATCTCGGAGTGCATCGAGGTCGATGCCGATCTGGTGGGTCCAATTTCTGGTCGTTGTAACCGTTTCCCGAATGCGGCCATGGGCGGTTGTACTTGGTCAGGTATCATCGCCGACACCAACATGCCCGAGGAGGGCGGTCGCTGGCATTATCTCATGTCCGTCGATGTCCCTGCGGACTGGCAGGTCTTTAAGCAGCCGGGAGGTCTCTCCGATGAAGCGGAAAATCTTGAATGGCTCAACCAGACGCCAGAAACTCTTGCGCTTCCTGAAAAAGACCCGGCCCGCCGCGCGCGAGGCCGCATGTACTACGAACGGCTGGCCCGCAATCCGTCGCCAGCTTGGGTACGCCGCTATGTGCATGCCGAGTACGGCATTGATCCTAGCGGTTCTGCTGTATTTTCGTCGACCTTCCGTCGAGAACAACACGTTGTCGAGAAAATCGACTATGTTGCCCCCGGACGCCTCCTAATAATCGGGCAGGACTTCGGACGAGACCCGTGCTCGGTGATCCTGCAGCCCAACGATCGCGGGCAGTTGATGGCGCTGGAGGAGGTAATGGCCGACGACATCGGCTTGCAGCTTCACCTCCAGAATAACCTGCGCCCTCGCCTCATGGACCCTCGTTACCTCGGGTGCCCTGTCGTCGTTATCGGCGATCCAAGCGGTGTCGCCAAAGATAGTCTGTACGAAGTCACGTCGTTCGACATGCTGCGGGCTAACGGCTTCACGGCCTACCCCGCGCCCACCAACGATCTGGATCCGCGCATCCGCGCCGTCGAGTACTGGCTGATGATGAACGGCCCGGGCCTTGTCATTGATGGGTCGCGCTGCCCGAACCTCGTCCTCGCGCTCAACGGAGGGTACAGATTTAAGAAGGACAAGACGCAGGAGAACGCCGCCAAGCCGATGAAGAACAACTCCTCACATATCATCGACGCGCTACAGTATGGCTGCATGGGCGCGATGTCGGGGACGATGGGGATGATCCAGCGGCAGTTGTTCAAGCGCCCTTCGCAGGCACCGCGGTTCTCCGCGGCGGCGTGGACTTAGTTGTTGTCGTATTTTACATGCATCGAGTGCTTGAGATGCTCGAGCGCACCGAGAGCAGCGCACCAATACCCTGTGCTGACATGATATGCGCGGGTCATAGTGCCGTCCTCGTGTAAGAGGAACGTCCCTAGGGCAACCACTTTGTTTAGACCAGACGACTGGGCGATCTCGTTGATCTGATCGAGCACGCTCTGCATCTCGGGAGACATCGGCGCGTCGACGTTGACTTCCTTCTTGTCGAAGATGCCGATTACTTTCGGCGGCACCGGGAGTGCCACGCGTTCCAAGCTCTCCTTCACAACATCTTCGAGCGTCGCGCACACCACGTCCATGTCGATCTTGTCGTCCTTCATGGCTTGAACACCTCGTCTAGGTCCTTGCCGCGCCGCCACCGGGCGTACGCCGTCTCGTAGCTCACTCCTGCGTCGCGGGCATGCTCGGCGAACGTCTTCACATTACCCTTGTAGGTAATGGTCCCGCGGTGACGCGTCGCCTTGTTGAGGATCCGGAACCCGCTCGATGTGAGCACGTCACGAACCTGCCCCTCGTCGACCTTGGCCCATGCCGAGAACGACCACCCTTCCAACGGAAACACGCCCATCCCCTTGACCGGGAGCTTGAAGGCCGGGTTCGCCCGAGCCTGCTTGAAGTTGTAGACCCAGATGCTCGCGCGATGACGCAGGTCGTTCGTCGTCCCCACGAAGGCCACCTTCTCGGGCTCCTCGCGGACGATGACGTAGACCCCGGCGTCGTGCGGAATGTCGCCTCGGACTTGGATCATGGCGTTCTCTTGAGGTGCTCGGGGATGGCGAGGTCGTCCTCCAGCGTAGCGCTCGGATTGGTCGGGTCGGGGCGCAACTCGGTCGGTTCCTCTACGGACGTCGTTGGCTCTGGGCCGTTGTCAGGCGCGTCGTCGGCGGGCGGCGTGAACGTCCGCACCTCGATGTGCCGGTCGAGCACGCTCATGTCCGGTGGCTGCAGAAGTTGCCCCTTGGGGTAAGTGCCCTCGATGGCCGCCTTGAGCGCCTGCAAAAAGTCAACGTAGAGACGCCCGTGCCGGACAGGATGTACGTGACAGATCGCCTGCGCCGTCATGATCGCGAGTGCGCCCATCAGCGTCCGCTGCTCGACGTTCCGCCCGATCGCCTTGGCGATGCGCGCACAGAGCAACTGCAACTTAACTGCATCGGCCTCGCGGCGCTGGCGCTGCTTCTGCTCCTCAGCTAGGGCGGCACCGAGGTCGATGTTCTCGCCGCGGATGATCTTGTCTGCGATGTCGTTGCTCATTTGATTTCCTCTTTGCCGTCGTCGGTGCAGGTCAGGACCATTATCCCCCGGTCGGGGAGCTTGTTGCAGTCTACTTCCTGATAGTTGGGTCCGGACACGCCAGCGTTAAACGCGTCCGTCGACCGGAGGAACCTAATACCCTCTTTCATGCCCTCAGCCCCCTTCTTCCAAATGTGGGACCGGTGCTCACCAGAATAACCGCACCAGACGATTGGTGTGCTTTCGTGGAAGTCCGGATGCCCGCGGTGGACTGCTATCAAGGTGAAGGTCGGGGTGAAGGTCGGGGTCTGCACGTGGTCTCCAATCTATTTCATTCGCAGTTTGTAGTGGTTCGAGGGTGTAGCTCTCGCACGGTATAGCGACTGTCACAGCGCGTCTGCCGCACGACCGGCACCAAACGATGAGGGTGGCCATGGACTGGCTTTTAATCAGGCTGTCCTCGGCGATGTTGCGCCCGCACTGGCAGCGGAAGAGGCGTGCTTTCATTGGCTTCCCAGTCTGATGAGGTGCTCCGCCGCTCCGCTTACTGCTCGCTTGCACAACTGAGCACCTCGTCTCTAATTTCAATGGTCCTCCGACCGTTACCCCGGAGAACTCCACGGCGGCAACTCCCGCCCTAGGTGAGAGAGCCTTTGACCATGGAGGATAGAGTAGGCTCAAACTAAGTAGATGTCAAGTAGGTAGGTTTACTTTTTTCGTAATCTCTATTGGGAACACCTAAGCCGGGGCCAGCCCCCCCTCCCCCCTGTCCAGTCACCCCGGGGGGTCAGCTTGGAGGACACGGAACCATTGGTGTAGGTGTCGCCCCGGGGTCCGGGAGTACCGGCCTACGATCAGCCCGGGTGGATGGGAAGCCCAGTAAGCCCAAACCGGCCGAATGCCGGACCCATAGGATAAGGTTACTAGGCGCGTTTGCCGCTCGGTCGGGGTTGTACCCGGTCGCACCTAGGGTAACAAACTCCTCCTCTTTGTCGCCACCCTACCTATCAATAGTTCTAGCCCAGGGCGGGCCGCTTACCTACCAAGGTAACCGTGCCGTACGTAATACTGCCGCCAGCTAGCTAATGCTATAGGATAAGCCCCGATTGGCAACACGTACGGCAAAATAAGAGAACACGCAACTAGCCGCCGTATCGGCGTTCCTAGTTGCCCCGCTGGACCGGTAAATACGGGATCAGCGGAATGCGGGAACGGGCCTGTTCGCAGGTCCCGTTCCCCAAGCCTATCGCACGTCGGCGGTCACATGGTCACATGGTCACGCATATAGCATGGTTCGAACGGACGCGCGGTAGGCTTCGGGAACGTCAACCCCGGAGGTACTCTAATGTCCACTCGCCAGCGGCCGAACAGCGTCCACTCCGCGCCTGCTATTCTTGGGCTTCGCTCGTCTGGAGTACGCCATTGGCCTGATGGCGTCCCCTCCAAGCTTGGCCGCCAGGCCAAGGGTGTGCTCGTCTGGAGCACACCCAATCCCGTCAAGCGCGTGCGCACCACGGGCAATGGGCGCAAAATCCTGCCGAATGTCGCGCCTGCTATTCTTGGGCTTCGCTCGTCCACTCGCCAGTGGCCGAACAGCGTCCCCTCCGAGCTTGGCCGTCAGGCCAAGGGTGTGCTCGTCTGGAGCACGCCCAATCCCGTCAAGCGCGTGCGCACCACGGGCAATGGGCGCAAAATCCTGCCGAATGTCGCATGGGTCGCGCCCAAGGTAGAGGTCGCGCCACTGGTGATCCGTAAGTGGCTGTTCAGCTAGCCACAGGTTTCCAGATAGGTGTGCGCGCCACACCTATCGAGTAACCTATGGAGGATGAAGATGGGCAAGCGCAATAACCACATGAAGGATAAGGTCTTCATGGCGAACGCGCGCGTTCAGCGTCGGACGGAGCGTGAAGCCCTGACGGCGGCTGACGTGCGCGAGAAGTCGCGTGAGCGCGAAGCCTTCATATCGCGCGGCGAACTGATCCGCCTCGAACTGTCGCGCCGGTCCTATATGAGCCCGGAACAGCGCGCCGTTCGCGTTAGGTTTGTCGGAAGCGTGCGTCAAGCGGTCAAGTAGGTACCAACCTACCAAGTAGGTATCGGCATGGCGTAGGTTCGCGGCGTGTTTATCATACAATGAGCTGAACGTTTGGGCAACGCAATAAGGCACGCTCATTAGTGCGCTCATTATTAACCTACGTTATACTGCACCAATTGTGGCGATGACGCGGGCGTCATTTTTGCTCGGATCATTATAAATCCGGCAGTTATTGTTTCTTTTTGATTTGATGTATACTACTAATATACTATAGAAAAAAGGAAGGCCAATTTTTTGGACGTTCCGAGAAGTTTTAGGTTTGCGCGCTCCCGTACCCTAACACGGTCATGCGCGCGCAAACCTATACCTTCTTAACACCTTAGTCTCCCACACCTTACCCTTCTGTTTTGAAAACCCGTTTCTTTGTCACGTATAGTTTATCATCAATGAAATGGGCGTTTAAAATGAGGAAAGCACGAACACGCCGCGCACGTTGTTTTGAGTAGTTTTTCGCTCTTTTTTCTTGTTCCTCTATTTTAATCGCGCTAACATACGAACATAAATAGAGGACGAAACAAGATGAAAGACAACGACCTGCCGAAACCGCGCGACGACGATCCGGACGCTGAATGGATAATGTACTATCACTATAACTATCAATCTGACTGCGGCGTTGGGCTCGAGCCTAAGCGCATACGTGAAATGATGAATTCGCTGGGCCGAGATACCTACCGGATGCGCGAACGTGTTTCACGTTTAATAACTCTCCGAGAGCGTCGAGCACAGCGTGCAACCTACGCCAATGCCGTGCGCGAGGGGCACCAACTACTAATTCGTCCCCCTACCGATCGTATCGAAGCCCAGATCGAGCGCCTGAAAAAGCGCATCGTGGCCACCAAGCCGCCGCCCAAACCAGCGCACGAGGCCACTGCGCGCCATTGGGGTCAATACTATCAGGACAAATATAAAATCTACAACGGCGCGTGCCGTCTGAATATCCGGCAGGTCACGGCGCTTGTGGAGCAACACGGTAAAGAAAGTAGCGTCATCATTGACCAGCGCATGAAGGCGCTGCACAAGTTTCAACGCAAGATTGCCGCGCGCAAGCTGCACGGCTTCTAACCTGTGGTAACCTGTGGAGGTAATATAGCGTACCTTAGATGCGCATAAATCCTGCCGCAGCCCTAAGCGTAACTACCGCATCCCGGATTGGTTGCCCCTATGGGTAACTCATCGTGCCGCAGCCTACGTAAATGGCCGCTCTTCAAGAGAGGTGATGACTATGGACTTCCAAAATGTCCTACGCGAAATGGTGCAGTCGAGCATCGATACTTCGCTACAGGAAGATGCTGCCGACCTCGCGGCCGGTGTGGTTGTGACCGAGGCAGCGAACCAGCCCAACGCCGCGGCGTCGCGCGACGCGTTCTTAAAACAGGTACGCTCGTTCGGTCGTGACGAAGGTAACGGTGCGTCGGCTCGCCTCAAACTCGCCGGCCAGTTGACCGAGGCGTCCCATCTGGGCGCCGTGATGGAAGACGACGTTGACGCAATCTACGAACAGTACACCAAGGGCGTCGCGCAGGCCAAGGGTCTCGCGGTAGTCAAGACCGGCAGCGATACGCAACAGAAGTCGAAACTGCGGACGTTCATCAAGTTGGGCGCGCTCACCTCCGTCGATGGTCGTAAGACTTTCGAAAAGACGCGCGACGCCTGCAAGGAAGCCGTCGTGCAGAACGGCAACAAGCCGCTAACCAAGAGTGCGTTCGATGCCCTGCTGGCTGCCGCGCGTATGCAGATCCAGTACCCGGATGAGATCCTGCCAGACGACTTCATTCTCACCTGCGTCTACCCAAAGACCAAGGATGAGAAGCTCGAAGTCGATAAGTTGGGCGCGATCGTCGACAGCATGGACCGGCTGCGCGTGAACGAGGAGACCCCGGTCTCTGAGGATACCGAGGCCGTGCTCCAGACGGCGATCGACTCGCTGATGCAGCGCATCAAGGACTTGGGCGGCACGTCGGCCATGAAGAAGGCCGAGGAGAAGCTCAAGGCGCAGCAGGCCAAGGCCGAGCAGGTCGTGGCTGAGTTGAAGGCGCGACGCTCCGTCTAATACGGCGCCTAGTACCTGAGTTACCTTCTCGGGTAACGATCTGAGAGGGGCGATGGTGATCGGGGTGTAAGTACCCTAACGCTGCCGCCCCTCGATTGATCGGTGCAGCGATAACACCGGGCGAGGTGCGCGCGTCAAAGCGACAGCGTGCGTTCAAAGCGCCGATCAACCCATTACCCGCTCGCCAAATCGCTGACGCTCTGATAGCTTGGGCGGACTGGGCGGAAAAGATGCGCGAAGAAGCGGGCGATGGCTGGCCGGAGCCAGCGAAAGAAAAGGAGAGATAGATGGCCGGAGAAGAACTGAAGCCGTGTCCGCTGTGCCGTTCGCCG
>Ga0163147_10008868_pt1 | contig 11036 bp, 6 predicted proteins | sample OliLakLV19MP6G1_FD_148597 | JGI IMG/M metagenome (GOLD analysis project Ga0163147, IMG submission 148597) | Freshwater microbial mat bacterial communities from Lake Vanda, McMurdo Dry Valleys, Antarctica- Oligotrophic Lake LV.19.MP6.G1 | ecosystem: Environmental > Aquatic > Freshwater > Lake >...
GGCCAAGGTCGCGCGGATGCTCGCCCTCGCGCACCACCTGCAGGGCGCCGTTGACCAGGGCGTCGTCGCCGACCGGGCGGCCGTCGCGCGCAAGCTCGAGCTCACGCGGGCTCGGGTGACGCAGCTGCTGGACCTGCTGCTGCTCACGCCCGACCTTCAGCTGGCGGTCCTGGCTCTCGAAGCGGTCGACGGCGCCGAGCCCATGAGCGAGCGGGCCCTGCGGGCTGTGGCGCACGCCGGGAGCTGGATGGAGCAGCGGGCGGCGTGGGGCCGCCTCCGACCAGAAGACTCCTGAAAGCTTCGCCAACGGCGTTGTCCTCGCGAAAGCCTTGCTGTATCATCCCTCGGCCAGATGCCAGCGCGAGGACGAGAAATGCCCGAGGACATCCTCACGATCAGAGAGGTCGCGGACTACCTGAAGATCACCGAGCGGACGCTTTACCGCTTGGTCCAGGAGGGGAAGCTCCCGGCGTTCAAGGTCGGCAATTCTTGGCGGTTCCGTCGCGAGGACCTTGATCGATGGATCTCCGAGCAGTCGCGCGGAACAGAGCAAACCCCGCGAGGACGACTGACTTGACTGCGCCATCTGCCGAACGGAGCCGAACCATGCTGGGACTGACACTACGCGAGGAATTTCAGGGCCGCCGCCTCAAGGGCACGGCGATCGAGCTCGCCAACGAGAACAACACCGGCGCGACCCAGATCAGCGCCGCGGAGTTCCTCGGCATCACGTATCCAACCGCCGACGTGCTCGCGGCGATGGAGGCGATCGGCCCAGGGCGCGGCCAGCCTGTCGTGCTCATCGGCGAGCGCGGTCAAGGTAAGTCGCACTTGCTCGCTGCCCTCTACCACGGCTTCACGAGCCCGGAGGTCACGTCGAATTGGCTTGCTGAATGGGGGCGCCGGCTCGGGCAGCCAAAGCTCGGTGAGATCAAACTCCGTCCACAGACCCACGTCATCAGCGAGAGCCTCCATCGTCAGAACTTCAAGTTCCTATGGGACCTGGTCTTCGACCGCCATCCTCACGGCAGCTACGTGCGCGGCAAATGGGAGGCGCAAGGCGACAAGCGGACCGACATCCCGGGCGACAAACTCCTGATCGAGCTCTTCAAGCACACGCCGACCGCGCTCGTCCTCGACGAGTTCCAGACCTGGTACGACGGCCTCACGAACACGAAGCAGTTTCCGTGGCGCACGTGGGCGTTCAACTTCATCCAGTTGCTCTCGGAAATCGCCAAGGAACACCCGGAACTGCTGGTGCTCGTTGTGTCGGTCCGCGACGGAGACACGGAGGCGTACCAGCAGGTCCACCGCGTGAACCCGCGGCAGATCGACTTCAAGGGGCCGAACGCTCGACACGATCGCCTGCGCCTGCTGCTCCACCGTCTCTTCGACAACCGAATGCAGGTGCCCGAAACGCAGATCGCCACCGCCATTGCGGCGCACGTTTCAGAACACCTTCGTCTCGCTGATGTCGCACCCGCAGAGCACGAACGGGTGCAGAAGGACTTCGTCGAGGCGTGGCCGTTCGCTCCGCACCTCATGATGCTGCTCGAGGACCAAGTTCTCGTCGCGACGCAGGCGCAAGAGACGCGCGACTTGATCCGTATCCTCGCGGACGTGTTCAAGTCTCGCAGCGCAGCATCGCCCATCATAACGGCGGCGGATTTCCGACTCGAGGACGACAAGAGCGGCATCGCTGCTCTTCTCGACTCTGTGTCGAACCAACACCACGCCAATCTTCGAGAGAAGGCGCAGCGGAATCTCAGCGCCGTACTCGATGCGGTGAAGGCTCCTGACCAGACCGTCCCTCACCTCACCGACATCCTCGGGGCGTTGTGGCTCCGCTCCCTCGCGATCAAGAACGCCGGCGCCGAACCCTCGGAGCTTCAGGTCGACATCACGCGGTCGAAGCCCATCGACGACAACGCGTTCCAGGCAGAGCTTTCGACCATCATCGAAAACAGCTTCAACATCCACCAGGACGGCGCCCGACTTGTCTTCCGTGAGGAGGAGAACCCTCAGGCGAAGCTGATCGCGAACGCCCGCAACGACAAGCTCTTCGTTGATGGCTCCGACAAGCAGCAACTCGCGCGTGAGGTTCGCTACGTCATCGGCGGGACGGAGAACGTCGCAAAAGCATTCCGGGTGATCGTGCTCGCCGCGAACTGGACCGCAGAGCCGTGGGCGGGTGTGGAAGAGAGCGATCTACCCAAACAGTGGGATGAGCGGATCCCTTTGCTTGTCGTCCCGGAACCGCCCGACAAGGTAGAGGCAAGGCTTGGTGCGTGGCTCAAGGAATGCCTGCAGGCACGTCGGAACGCCGTGCGCTTCCTTCTGCCGCGCGACGGAAGTGAGAATCTCTTCTACGATCGCGATCTCCTCGTCCTCGCTCGTGCCGTACTCCTCGCGGACAAGTGGAAGGCCCAAAACCCGGAGTTCAAGAAGCTCCACACGAAGTACGAGCGCGAGCTGCGCGACATCCTCAAGCGTCGCTTCGACCGCTTCGCGATCTTGGCTACGTGGAACTTCCAGAACCCGGTCCAGTGCACATTCCACATCGAGGGCCACAAAGCCGAAGGCGCGCAGATCCCCGAAACCGTCGATGGCCTCGTCGGCAAGAACCTGTTCGTCCCCGAGGTTTTCGATGCACTGATCCTCGCGGCTGCGCAGCAGAACGAATCGGTCGGCAAGCTGCTCCGCGAGCTTCAGGAGCCCCGCCCTGGAGGCGAAGACTGCATCCCGTGGCTCGGCGAGACCCAGATGAAGGAGAAGCTCATCAAGGTCTGCGCGCGCGGTGAGATCGCCATCAACCTGCGCGGCATGGAGTATCTGCAGGTCCGCGCCGGCGAGGACGAAGACACCGCGTGGAAGCGCATGCGCGGCAAGCTCGGCACCGGCAAGCACCTCGACGAAACCTACGTGCTCTTGCCGCAGGCTGTTCCTCACGCCGAAGGCGTCGTCGCACCGCCGCCTGGAGTCGTTGGGCCGCCTGGCGTCACTCCTGGCGGTCAGCTCCCGCTTGGTGGCCAGGACCCGATTGGTTCAGGCGGCACGGGGGATGGCTCCGCGACCACCACAGGCGATGGCCTGCCGCCCGTCTCGGTGGGACCGGGCGGGGGCATCTTCGGCGAGCAGAGCAGTGTTCGTCAGCTCAGCACGACGGGCGCGACTTCGGCGCTCAACCTGCTCGGCAAGGTGGAGAGCTGGGGTATCACCACAGGCACGCAGGTTCAGGAGGTTCAGCTCAAGGTCGCGAACCTCACGGGCGGGCAGCTCAACGATCTGCTGAAGAAACTGCCAGACGGCATCACCTACGAGCTCTCCCTCAACAAGGAGGAGAAGTGATGCCCATGCCGTTGACCCTTCTCCGCAAACTCCAATCGGCAACTCCCTCCGACGCGTGGGCGAGTCTGTTCGAGCACGCCTGGCACATCTGCTCGGCTCCGCTCAACGCAGACAAGGCTTCGTCCGAGATCACGAAGCGAGACGCCGAGGTCGGCGCAGCGGATCTCTTCCTCGCAACGGCGGGCTGGGACCTGTGGCGGTCGTTCGAAACCGTGGTGCCGCGCACCGCCGACGCGCTCGCGTCGTGGTGGGGCTCGCACGGCTCCCGCAGTTCCGGCGGTCGGGCGGTGCTGGTGCTCGACGCCATGTCCCTCCGTGAGGTTCCCTGGCTCATCGAGGGAGCAGCCCAGCGTGGCTACACCGTGCATCAAGCCTGTGCGACGGGAGCGGAGCTGCCCGCCGACACGACGCCGTTCGCTCAGGCCCTCGGCTTCGCGAGTCGTAGCTCCATCCAGAACAACGGAGGTGCCGGCAAGGGTCGCCTCACGGGCGCGTCGACGGATTCGACAGATCTCCCGTGGGAGGACTGCGCCGCCCAGATCACCGCATCGCAGGATTGGCTGCTTTGGCACCACTGGCCTGACGATCGGCTGCATGACCTTAGCGCCCCGGGCCACGGGCTTGCGGCACTCGCACGCGAAGCTGCCGAGAAGCTGCGCAGCGACGCCTTCTGGACTCTCGTCCACAGCCTGACAACCGGGCGACGGCTCGTCATCACGGCCGACCATGGCTACGCCGCGAGTGGCCACTTCCCCGACACCGCCGATTCGGCACAGGCGCAGTACCTCAAGGACCGCTTCAAGAGCGGCCGATGGTCGGCGCTCGCCGACCTCGAGCAGCCTGCGCCCGGAGCGTGGGTGCCACCGCTCGACATGCAATTGAAGACCACCCACGTCGATGCTGCTTTCGCTCTTGGGCGGCGGAAGTGGAAGAGCCAAGGCGGTTACCCGACCCTTACGCACGGCGGCCTCTCGCTGCTCGAAGTAGCGGTTCCGTTCGTCGAGCTGTCGCGCACCGGGGGAGCATAAGCATGGCCAGAGGAAGCAACGGTTCCGGCGGAAAGACGAAGCCCCAGCGAGTCGCCGAAGAGGTTGCACGCGCGGTCGGCGCTGGTCGTGCAGTGCAGTTGGAGACGGTCGACTTCAACGACCCGAAGCGACCCAAGACGTGCCTCGAGGTCGACTTCCCGATCCTGCCCGTGAACCAGGTGGCGATAATCGAGGGGAACGCTGGCAAGCCGATCTACCAGATGTCGAAGTGGTGGGCGCGTCGTCGATCGAGCGTGTTCCGATCGCTCTTGCTCTCGGCCTCGATGAAGGCGCCGGACGATCCGTCGCAGGCAGCGAAGGCAGTGTGGGACGTCTACTACGCGAACCACCAGAAGAAGCGGTCGTTCGCGAACATCAAGGTCGCCGACATCTTCATGGGTGGCGGCACGACCATCGTCGAAGGCAGCCGTCTCGGCATGCAGATGTTCGGCAACGACCTCAACCCGGTCGCGTGGTTCGTCGTGAAGACGGAGCTCGCGCAGGTGAAGAAGGCCGAGGTCGAGGCGCTCCTCGCGGACATCGAAGCGGAAGTGAAGCCGCAGGTCATGCCGTTCTACGCATGCCGTGGGCCGCACGGTGAGCGCGGGACGTGGACTCGGCTCTCGGACGGAAAGGTCATGGGCGAGACCTTCGATCCTCTCGCACTGAAGCCCGCGGAGCGTAGGGATTTCAAATACGAGGGTCCGGAGATCATCTACGTCTTCTGGGCGAAGCACGGACCTTGCCAGGTGACGGGATGTGGACACCGAACGCCTGTCATGCGTTCGCCGGTGTTCGCCGTGAAGGAACTCTCGATCAAGGCTTGGGCACACAAGTGCAAGACGTGCAATGCGTCCTTCGACATCGAGGAGTGTGAGGCGCGGATGGCGCCGGACGTTCCGCTCGTGCTCGCGAAGGACGAGATTCCGTTCGCTGTCCTGGGCAAGAACTGCAGTCTCTCGTGCCCGTCATGTGGTGCGGTCGAGTCGTTTCCCGCTCTCGGTAGGGCGACGAAGAAGAAGGTCTCGCTCTCGCTTCTCGTGTCTCCAGCTTGGCTGATTGGCGCCCCCGGCGAGAGCGCGGCTGGACGACGCTCCGGCGGGGCATCACAGGACACGGCAGCTGACTCATCGGTCTGGTACTCCGAACGAGCCAAAAGCGCACAGTTGTACGAAGTGCGCGGTGATCTTCCCCCGAGCATCCCCGATCCGTACGGCGACGGAGTCATCGACACGAGCAAGGGGAACATTGCGAAGAAGTCTGCATTCGCGTGTGCGGCATGTGGAGCCGTCCAGGATGTCCTGACCTCAATCAGGGCTAACGACGCTCGCGCCCCCATGGCGCCTTTTGCAGTACAAGCCTACTCACCGCGACTAGCACGCGATGGCAGCGCCTATGGCGGCCGGTTCTTCGCCCCACTCACCGAAGCGCGTGCTCTCTGTGCAGCCGCCAAGGAGTGGGAGATGAGACGCCAAGGAGATCTGGCCGAGTGGTGGCCCAAGACGGCGCTGCCCGAAGGATTCAAGACCACATATCAACGAATTCCGGAGCACGGCTTCGCGACATTCGCGGACATGTTTAACGCCCGACAGCTCCTCGTGCTCGCGCAGCTACTCAAGGCGACAATGACAGTTCGACCGGACGGGCACTCGCGAGCGACCCGAGAGTACGTTCTGGCGGCCTTTCAGCAGTACCTGCGCAACCAGAACATGTTCTGCTTTTGGAATCCGCAGCGTGATTCGATTGAACCTCATCTCTCCAACAACAACTACTATCCGAAGAATACGCCGATGGAGAACGGCGTGTTCTCTTCGCTTGGAAGGGGCAACTGGCTCTCCTGCACCGAGGGGCTGCTCGAAACCTGTGACTGGAGCGAGTCGCCTTGGGAACTCGTGTCGAATGAGACACTCACTACCAGCCACCCTGCCCTGCTTGGTCTTGTATCCGGCAAGAGCGAGAAGGTCTTCCCTGGCGACTCGCTCCTGCCTGACAGAGCGCAAATTTCATGCGGATCATCGACCGACCTAACGGCCGTTGGCACGGCCGAGATGGATCTGATCATCACCGACCCTCCTTTCGGCAATAATGTTCAGTACTCTGAGCTTTCGGATTTCTTCTATGTTTGGCTGAGACTGGCTCTCGGTTCGACGTACACAGAAATGGCGTCTGAGGTCACGCCAAAGCGGCTCGAGGCGGTCGACAATCCTGTCCGCAACCCGTCAGATTCTCAGGCCCATTACCAACGACTCTTGACGGCGGTGTGGCGAGAGGCGCACCGAATCCTGAAGCCTGCTGGCCTCCTGTGCTTCACGTTCCATCACAGCGAAGACGCGCCTTGGGTCTCTGTGCTCCAGAGCCTTTTCGACGCCGGCTTCTATCTTGAGGCCGCGTATCCGATTCGGAGTGACGAGACAAAGGGAGAGGGCTCGAAGCCAGGCACTTTTGGTTCTCAGCAGATCGAGTACGACATCATTCACGTCTGCCGAAAGCGAACTGAAGACCCAGGTCCCGTGAGCTGGGCAAAGATGCGCAGGCAAGTGCTCCAGGACGTACGCGGGCTCAAGCACATGCTGGAGCACCACCAGAAGTCTGGTCTCCCCGAGGCTGACCTTCAGGTGATTCGACGCGGAAAGGCCCTCGAGTACTTCTCTCGCCACTACGGGAAAGTACTCATCGACGACGGGCGAGCGATGTCCGTCCTCGAAGCGCTCGTCGGAATCAACCAGCTCCTCGACGAAGAGTCTGGCGGCATCAAGGACCCGCCGCCCGTCACGGCCGAGCCATTCACTCGTCAGTTCCTCCGTCTCTTCGACGGAGTGACGGAGCTTCCGCGCGACCAGATGCAGAAGTTCCTGCGCGGCACTGGCATCGCGCCGTCCGACTTCGAGGGGCGCGGGTGGTGCAGTGAGGTGAAGAAGATCTACCAGCTCACGCCGCCGCTCGAGATCGCGCGCGCCTGGCAGGGCAAACACCGCCGCGGTATGACCAGCGACTACGATCAGGCCGCGTTCCTCATCGGTGCATGCTTCGAGAACAGCGGCATCAACGCGACCGACACCCTCGCCAACGACAACTTCAAGCCGCACCCGGCGCTCGGAACGCTTCTAGAGTGGCTCGCCACCAGAGGAGCGACGTCCGAGATACGAAACGCCTCGTCGCGCGCGCAGACCATCCTGCGCTCGTGGCGCTCGAAGCACGAGAAGCAGTTCCAGCAGATGAGCCTGTTCTTCGACGACCAGGGTGAAGCATGAGGACCCATCGTCAGCGCGGCTGGATGCGTCGCGGCTTCTCTCTCCTCTGGGAGCCGAGGGTCTTGACGGAGATCGTCGCACCGTCTGCCGTGCTTTCCGTCCGCGAGTTCTTCGAGGTGCGGAAGGCCTGGCCGGAGAACCTGCCTGGGTCAGAAGGGGATGCGCTGGTCGTTGCCGGGCTCGACGGCTGCCTCGACTCGCTCTCCGAGCAGGATGCGGTCGCGTGGCTCGAGACGGATTTGAAGGCCGCGGTCCTCAGCTTCCAAGAGCACTACGAGGGGCAGGCCGCTCTGATCATGTGGATCGCCTCCGGCCGAACGCGCCTTGGGATGAACCTCGCGGACGAGGAGTACTTCTGGAAGATGTCCCCCGGTCGCGACGCCGCTCGTCTGCCCCTTGGCCGCTGCCTGTGGGGCGGGGCCGAGGCCGACGTCGCGCGCATCCTCGTCTCGGAGGAGAAGGACCCCGACTTCGACGGCGAGGCGTACGTCGGTCTCCACCACCCACGGATTTCATGAGGCGGGCATGACCGACGCCCTCGCGTTCAGCGCATTCATTCCAGGCCAGCGCGTCAGCCACCCTGAGCACGGCGAGGGCGTCGTCGTCGACTCCGAGCGCAATGGCTATGTGCGCGCGTTCTTTGCGGGCGGCGAGCGTCTCGTCGCCGTCTCTGCGCTGCAGCCGTTCCTGTCGCGCACCGAACGGGTCATCGCTACCGTGGCCGCTGGCGACGACCGTCGTCGAGAGGCCTGGCTCGAGTACGAGGCGCACGCCCTCCCGCTCATGGAAAGCGCCGCCGCGCTGACGGCCGCGCCCATCGACCTTCTTCCGCACCAAGTGGTTCTCACCCACCGTATAGCGACTGCATCTCCGCGGCGGTTTCTCGTCGCCGACGAGGTCGGTCTGGGCAAGACGATCGAGGCCGCACTGCTCTTGCGAGAGCTTGCCAGCCGTGGCGAGCTGAACCGCGCGCTGATGGTTGTCCCCGCCGGGCTCGTCAACAACTGGCACCGCGAGTTGAACGAGGTCTTCCGACTCGAATTCGAGGTCTTCGGAAGCGAGGGCGACGTCACCGATCGCAAGTCGAACGCGTTCGCCAAGCATGACCGCCTCATCGCTAGCATCGATACGTTGAAGCGCCCGGCACGCATCAAGCGGCTGCTCGACGCCCCACCGTGGGATCTCGTCGTGTTCGACGAGGCCCATCATCTGACGGCGTTCCGCAACGGGAAGAAAGTCACCAGGACCGAGAACTACAAGCTCGCCGAGGCGCTGAAGGCCCATGCGCGAGATCTGGTGCTCCTTTCGGCGACGCCCCACCAGGGAGACCACTTCCGCTTCTGGATGCTCATCCAGCTGTTGAATCCGACGATCTTCAAGAGCCCCGAGGACATGATCGAGAACCGGCATCGGCTCAACGCCGTCGTCTTCCGCCGCACGAAGGCGGATGCGTGCCGCCCCGATGGTTCGCCGCTCTTCGCGAGACGCTGGGTGCATACCGAGTCGTTCACGATGGCCGACGACGAGCGAACGTTCTACACCGCGCTCAAGGAATACCTCGAGGACGGGTTTGCTCTGGCACAGAGGCAGGGGAACCAGGGGCGCGCACTCGGCTTCGTCATGACGATCTTCCAGAAGATCGCGGCGTCAAGCTTCGCTGCCGTTCGACGGACACTTCGGCGCCGCATCCTGATGCTCACGCTCCACGAGGCCATCATCAAGGACCAGGAGCTCGACATCGACGCGCGGCAGCGCCTACTCGACGAGGCCCGCGAGCTCATTCACGACGAGTACGAGATCGCGCGCGACCCCATCGGACGTGGCCAGGTTGACTCCATTGTTGCGGAGCTGCGTGTAAAGCTTCTCAAGCGTCTGAACGAGGAGGAACTCGAACTCGCGTCAGATGCCGGCGCCGGGGAATTCGCTGCCGCTGGTGGCGAAGAGGCAGTCCTGATGGCTGTTCGCCTCGCGCTGCCCGAGGAGCGCCTCCGCATCCGCGAGCTGCTTCGCGTGTTCCCCGAGAGACAGGAGACGAAGGTCGAGAAGCTCCTTCGCGGTCTCGGAGCGCTCTGGGAGCAAGATCCGTCCGAGAAGGTCGTCATCTTCGCGACCTACCTGGGGACCGTCGATCTGATCGTGCGCGAGATCGAGAAGGCGTATCCCGGACAGGGTGTGGTCGTTCTTCGAGGAGGAGACCACGGAGCGAAGCTGGCGGCTGAGCGAAAGTTCCGGAAGAGCGACGGCCCGCGCGTCCTCGTGTGCACAGCGGCAGGACGGGAGGGAATCAACCTCCAGTTCGCACGCATCCTCTTCAACTTTGACCTGCCCTGGAATCCGATGGACATGGAGCAGCGCATTGGGCGCATCCATCGATACGGCCAGCAGCACACGGCGCAGGTCTACAACCTCGTTCTCTCGGACACGATCGAGGGTCGCATCTTCCTTCTCCTCGACGAGAAGCTGAAGGAGATCGCCAAGACGCTGGGCAAGGTGGACGAGCACGGCAATGTCGCCGAGGACCTTCGCAGCCAGGTACTTGGTCAGCTCTCCGAGCGGCTCACCTACGATCGCTTGTACCGCGAGGCACTCACCGATCCCGAACTGCGCCGGACGAAGGAAGAACTGGAGGCTGCCCTCTCAAACGCCTCCGAGGCCCGGAAGGTGGTGTTCGAGCTGTTCCAGGATCTGGATGGCTTCTCTCTCGACGACTACAAGCCCTTCGCGGACGTGAAGCCCGGGTTGGATCGGGTCCTCGAGTTCTTGCGCGCCGCAATGGAAGCCGATGGTCGAAGGATCGAGTCACACGACAACGGCACCTACGCGGTGAAGGGGACGAATGATGAAGTGGTGTGTCGCTTCACATTGAACCGCGACGCCGCCCGTGAGCGCTCCGATCTCGACCTGCTCGGGCTCGATCACCCGCTTGTTGTCGATGCGCTCAAGCGATGGCAGGCCTCGTCACCAGACCGCATCGGCGTATCGGTCGCTGGCCCCGACGGTCCTGGTGTTCTGACTTGGTGGCTGGTCGAGACGCGCGGACCCTCGGGCGAGCATCGCGCCTGCGTGATCCCGCTTGGCGTGAGCGACGACGGCAAGCGCAACGAACGTCTTGAGCGGCTCGGCGCCGGCCTGTTCGCGCGTCCTGGGCATCTCAACGGCACGCCGAGTCCCGCTGCCCGCAAGAGCCTCCTCCACGAGAAGATCGAGCCCATGCTCGAGCGCGAGCTGCAGCACCGGGAGATCGTCCCGACCGGAGGCAGCTACGCCGCGAAGCTCATCGGCTGGGTCGAAGTGAGCGGGGGCAATGCATGACCCCTAGAACTGAAGCGCATCCACGCGCGCACGGCAGCGTGGACGACAAGGATGGAAGGCGTGTCCCGTTCGTCGGGCGGTGGTCGCGTTTGCCCTC
>Ga0163147_10008870_pt1 | contig 11034 bp, 10 predicted proteins | sample OliLakLV19MP6G1_FD_148597 | JGI IMG/M metagenome (GOLD analysis project Ga0163147, IMG submission 148597) | Freshwater microbial mat bacterial communities from Lake Vanda, McMurdo Dry Valleys, Antarctica- Oligotrophic Lake LV.19.MP6.G1 | ecosystem: Environmental > Aquatic > Freshwater > Lake >...
ATTGGGGGGCGGGCGCGAAAGAAGCGGAGTGTACGGAAACCGGGGCTCCGAGGGTGAGACTCAAGCCCGCGCGGTGAACGGTCGATCCTACCTCGTCGATGCGATTCGGAGACACACAATGAGCGGCGCGACGCGAGGCGGCAAAGACGAGGTTCTCCGGATCATGTGCCCCAAGCTGGGGTGCCAGCGGATCCTCGCAGTTCCGACGAGTGCCCGCGGCAAATTGGTGCGCTGCCGGACCTGCGGAACGAACATCAAGGTGCCGTTTCCGCGAGAAAGTACGCCGAGTTCGAAATTAGAGAATCGCGACGGCACCAAATCCGCGGCGTGAGCCGAGGACGATCGTCTCCGGTCGGTTGCACGCGAGCGCGTATCCTGACAGCGATGGCACTGACGTCGGCCGAATCCGAGGAGACGAGTCGCGTTGGCGAGCCACTTCAGCGGGCGACTTCATTGCCGCTGGCGATGGCCGCGCCCGCACGGGCCGACGTGACAACCCTCGTTCGTGGTCTGGCACCCAACGTTCGTGCGGTATACGCGCACGTGCCGTTCTGCTTCCACAAGTGTCATTACTGCGATTTCTATTCGTTCGTCGACGCGGAAGATCGTCAGCCCGCGTACGTCGAGCGTCTGTCCCGAGAGATCCGCGCTGCGGTGCCGTTCTTCACGCGTGAGGTCGAAACCATCTTCGTCGGTGGAGGGACGCCAACCCTGCTCAGGCCGCCGCTACTTCGCGCAGCGCTCGACGTGCTGCGCAAGTCGGTTCCACTGGCACCGGGTGCGGAGTGGACGGTCGAAGCGAATCCGGAGACGGTGACGAACGAGGTCGCAGATGTTCTCGTAACTGGCGGCGTGAATCGGGTCAGCCTTGGGGCGCAGAGTTTCGATCCTCGCCACTTGAAAACGCTGGAACGATGGCACGATCCGATGAGCGTTGGTCGGGCAGTGGCGGCGCTCAGAGCTGCGGGGATCGGTCGAATCAATGTCGACTTGATCTTCGGCATCCCGGGCTCGACGCTTGAAGACTGGCAGCGAGACCTCGACAGCGCACTCGCGCTGGGGCCTGAGCACATCTCGTGCTACGGGCTGACCTACGAACCGAACACAGCGATGACGAAGCGGCTTGAGCGCGGTCAGTTTGAGCCTTGCGATGAAGACGTCGAGGCGGCGATGTACGAGTACACCTTGGCAGCGCTCGCGGCCCGCGGGTTCGACCAGTACGAGATCTCGAATTGGGCCAAGCCGGGCGAAGCGTGTCGGCACAATCTCTTGTACTGGACCAACGCTGATTGGTGGGCGCTTGGTCCGAGTGCCAGCGGACACGTGCAGGGAACGCGATTCAAGAACATCCCGAGGATCACCGATTGGCTCTTGAGCGATGGTGCGTCGCCGGTGGTGGACGTCGAAACGCCCGATGCGGAGCGCCGTGCTGGCGAGATTCTCATGCTTGGGCTTCGTCTGAACGCTGGACTCGGCGAGGCAGAGGTCGAGGCCTGCTTCGAGACATCGCGAGGCGTTGAACGGCGTGCGGCGATTGATCGCCATCGCGCTGGTGGTCTCCTGGAATTCACCGATGGTCGGCTTCGGTTCACGCGCCATGGGCAGCTCCTCGCCGACGAGGTGCTCGCCGACCTCGTCTAACGAGGGAGCAGTAGCGCGAACGAGCGCCGCTTTGGCGGGACTCGCTGGACACGCACTCGCTCTGGTGCCGATAAGGTTCCCCGCTCCCATGACGAAGTGGCTCCGTCTCATCCGACCCGGCGACTGGACGAAAAACGTCTTTGTCCTCCTCGCGCTTCTCTTCTGGCTGCCCAACCACCTGCGCTCGCAATCGGGAGTTGACCTCACGTCGTCGCTCGCGACGGTCCTCGTCGCCACCGCGCTCGCGTTCGTGGCCTTCTGTGCCGCTGCCAGTGGTTTCTACTGTGTGAACGACGCGCTCGACTCCGCGCGCGATCGACTGCACCCGGTGAAGAAACATCGGCCAGTTGCTGCTGGCGCAATCAGCCGTGGACAGGCCATCGTTCTCGGCGCCGGGCTCATTCTGCTTGGAATCACTGCGGGGTTCGCTGCGAGCAAAGGTGCGGGCGCGTGTCTTGTTGCATACGCCGTGTTGCAGGCGGCGTACAACCTCGGCCTCAAGCGCGTGATCTTCGTCGACGTCGTCACGCTCGCGATCGGTTTTTCGCTTCGAGCAGCATGCGGTGCGCTTGCGATTGGCGTGCAGGTGTCGCCGTGGCTTCTTGCGTGCGTTTTCTCAGTGACGCTCTATCTCGGCTTCATCAAGCGGCTGTGTGATCTCTCCAGTGCCCGCCGCGTGAACAACTCAGAGTGGAGGAGCCCCGCGGGCTACGACAATCCGTTTGAGCTGAATTGGCTCCTTGGTATGAGTGGCACGTTGACGGTACTCATGTACCTGCTCTATGCGCTCTCGACGCATGCGCAGCGGATCTTTGGCGTTCGCGCGGTCGGGTTGGCGCTCCTCACGCCGCTCGTACTGATCGTGGTGCATCGTTTCTTTCGCCGGGCGAATGAAGGGCTGTCCGACAGTCCTCTCGCGGCGCTCATCGAGGACCGTGCAGTAGCCATCGCGATTGCGCTCTTCGTCCTCGGCGCGGGAGTGACCCTCTATGTTCCCGAGGCGCAGACCGTGCTTGGAAAGCTCTTCCTGACCGAGCCGATCCCAGTGATGTCTGCACCGGGTTCTCCATCGACGCCAACATCATGAGCGAGCGAACGCGCGACAATCTCGCGCAGCTCGCGCTCGTCATGATCGTGCTGTCGCTGGTTGCGTGGCCAATCTTCACCGGGCAGCTCGGACAGAAGGCGTCCGATCACCGCTTCTTCCACCTTCCGCTGGTGCGCGAGTGGTCGAGTACGTGGCCAGTTGTGAATCTGCGCGATTACAACTCCGCGACTGGGCCGCTTTACCACTGGATCATGGCGGGCATCGCGCAGTTGACGGGCACACGCGGCGGGCCCGAAACGTCGCCGCCGCTGCAGTTTGCCAGCGCGCTCTTCGCCGCGCTCGCCGTGCTGGTGACCTATCGGTTCGCGCGACGTTGCGTCGCAATCGCGAGCGCGTTCATGGCGGCGTTGGCTCTCGCCGTATCTCCGTACTTTCTTGGCAACGCAATCTGGATGATGACCGACAACTTGTCACTCGCGCTCGTCGCACTGACGGTCGGTTCGGCGGTCTTCATGCCATGGACGCCGTCGCGCACACTCGGTCAGGGTGTCGCGGCGTCACTCGCGGTGGCCACACGGCAGATCAATCTCTGGTTAGTCGCACCGATTGCTATCGCGACGATCCTGCGCTCGCCGCGCGACCGACGATCGATTGTGATGACGGCGATCGCGTGCACCGCTGTCGTCGCAACGCTCGCCACATTCGTTCTGCTCTGGGGCGGTATCGTCCCGCCGAAGTTCCGAGGGCTGCACGCAAGTGGAATACAGCCGTCGGCGATTGGTTTCACCCTGACGCTTGTTGCCGCATACGGGATCTGTCTCGCTCCCGCCATGCGCGATGGTTGGAGATCGCTCGGAGCGCAACCAAAGCTCCTCATCGCCGTGATCGCACTCGGGGCGATAGTGGCGAGCGTTGGCCGAAGCTTCGCAAGCGTTGAGGCTGGTCGAAATGGTGGCTGGGTCTGGCGTGCGGTCGAGCACCTCCCAATCATCGCGGAACGATCACCACTCATCGTCGGGGGTGGGGCACTCGGCGCAGTTGTTCTCAGCGCGCTCTTCATCCAAGCGAAGCGGGTCGGACGAGCAAGCGCGGCGATTGTCTTACTCAGCGCGCTCGCGGGCTTCGTGGCAGCGCACGTCGCGAACGCGCAGGTGTTTCAACGCTACTACGACCCGATGGTGCTGCTCACGCTCGTCTGGCTTGTAGCGATCGCAGCGCCGCAGGGGGCGTCATCGTCACGATCCGTTTTTGCGGCGCTCGCACTGCTGGTGATGCAGCAAGCATGCTTTGCTGTTTTTGTCTTGTATGCGCCGATGTCGAACTAACACTTCCCGGGCGCGAGCCAACCCGTTACTTGCGCTTCTTGAACTTCGCCTTATGGCTCTCGGTCGATGTCGACCCCTTCGACGAGAGCCCCGGCATCTGCGGCAATCCTGGGATACCGCCGCCCTTCGACGCCATTTCCTTCATGGCCTTGAGTTTGGTGGCCATGCCGCCGCCAGCCATCTGGGCTGTCATCTTCTGCATCTGAAGGAACGATTCCGTGAGGCGATTGACCTCGTGTTCCTTCGTGCCCGAGCCCTTCGCGACTCGCCGTGTCCGCGACTTATCGAGACGCTTGACGTTCTCGCGCTCGTACGGCGTCATGGAACTGACGATCGCCTCGATGTGATCGAGCTGTTTCTCATCGAAATCGAGACCCTTCATCATCGAACCGACGCCGGGCAGCATTCCTAACAACTGTTTGATAGGTCCCATGCGCCGGATCGAGCGCATCTGAGCCATGAAGTCGTCCATGGTCAGCTTGCCTGCGGCCATTTTCTCGGCGAGTCGCTCAGCGTCGGCCTCGCTCACCTCGTCCTTGGCGCGCTCGACAAGGCTGACGACGTCGCCCATGCCAAGGATACGACCCGCAACACGCTCGGCATGGAATTCTTCCAGTGCATCGAACTTCTCGCCGGTGCCGACGAATCGCACTGGGGCACCGGTCACGTACTTCGCACTCAATGCGGCGCCGCCGCGCGTCTCTGAGTCAAACTTCGTGAGGACTAGTCCGTTGACATGCAGTCGCTCGTGAAAGCTCTTCGCCGAACGAAGTGCGTCCTGTCCAGTCATCGCGTCAACGACCAAGAGGATCTGATGCGGAGCGACTGCGGTCTTCACGCCTTGCAGTTCGCGCATCAATTCGTCGTTGACGTGCAGCCGCCCCGCAGTATCGAGAATGAGGACGTCGAACTTTCCTTCACGCGCCGTTTTGAGGGCACGCTGACACACCTGGATAGCAACGCCGACTGCCTTGCCGTACTCCGCGCACTTGTCGGGCTCGCCGTAGAACTCGACGCGCGAGCCACCCTTGGCGTCGGCCTTCACCGTGTCGATGACTTGGCGAAGCTGCTCTACTGCTGCTGGCCGTTGAAGATCGGCGGCTGCGACGAGCACGTTCAAGCCACGCTTACGGCACCACGCCGCGATCTTTCCGCACGTGGTGGTCTTGCCCGAGCCTTGCAGGCCGCAGAGCATGATGATCGTTGGTCCCGGCGACACGAATTCGAGCGGCTCGGTTCGACCGTCGTCAGGTCGCATCAACGCAACGAGCCGATCGTGGATGATCCCGATGAGTTCCTGGCCAGGCTGGAGGCTCTTCGTGACCTGAGTACCGATCGACGCGCTCAGCACGTCGTCGGTGAATGTGCGGACGACGTCCTGATGGACGTCCGCCTCGAGGAGCGCCGTCCGTACCTCCGCCATCGCGTCACGAACGTTCGACTCGGAGATGGCACCCTTGCCGGACACCTTGCGGAAGAAGTCGCCGAAACGATCGCTCAGACTCTCAAACACGAAGACTCTCTTTCAAAGAAGGGGCTCTCGGGGCAGCGGATCGTAACGGCGAGCCGATCTACGAGAGGGTCAGTAGGGTGGCGTCCAGACTCGTGACCAGCGTGGAGTAGTATCTTGCGTTCCTTGCGTGCGGCGTTGGAATCGTTGGTGCCGCGAACGTGTCGGACGAGTCTCGCCCGATTTGACACAGCATGACCGCCGTTCGACTCCTCTTCTCGCTCGCGGTGATACTCGCTCCAGTGTGCGGCCCAATTTTCGGTTTGGTGTGGGTGGCGACGGGCGTTGCTGGCTGCTCGGCGGCAGCGGAACAAGTCCAACTCGCCCAGAACCAGCACGCGGGGGGGGACTTTGAGGGGGCGTATCAAACGCTGACCGGAGATGGCACGAAGGAGTTGAGATCCGAGAGTCGTGACGGACTGCTCTGGCTCATGGAGGAAGGCAAGATCGCTCAGGACGCTGGCTATTTTTCCGAGAGCGCGCGGGTGCTCACTGACGCGAGCACCCTCGCAGATCGGTTCGACCACGAGTTCGACAAAAACTCGCTCGCGGAGGAGGCGGCTTCGATCGCCGTGAACTCACGGATGCGCGTGTTCCGAGGCTCGTACGCAGATCGCATCGAGATCGAGAACTTGCGCGTCATCGCGTCGCTTTTGGCGGGAGATTCATTCGGTGCAGTCGTTGCGGCGAAGCGCGCCGTCGAGCGTCAGAAAGATGCCGAGGTTGATGAGGCGGCGCGCATCAAGAAAGTCAACGAGGACATTGCCAAACGCGGGGGTTCTACGACGGTGCGCGAAATCCTCGCGAAGGAAGGTGTCGAACTCAACCAGGGCGCGGCCTCCTATCTGAATCCACTCGCATCGTGGCTCTCGGGCATGCTGCAACTCTCAACCGGCGACGGCAACGATCGGCAGCGCGGTGAGACTGACCTGCGTCGCGCGCTCGCGATGGTTCCAGCGCAACAAGTCCTCGCCGCCCAGGTAGCCCAGAGCCCGTTCGACCTGGCTCGAGCTGGTCAACCCCAAGTTGTCGTCTACTTTGAGAACGGCGTCGCGCCGCAACTCGAGCAGGTCATCATCCCGCTCGTCACGCCGTGGCTCGGACTCAGCACCATTCCGCTGCCGCGCATGACGAACGTCGCACGACCAGCCGATGCAGTCGATGTGGCGGGAGGTGGAGCCATCGTCCGCACCGAACAACTCGTTGATCTCGACGTAATCTGGAGGCAGGAATTCGACCAACGCTTGCCAGAGATCATCCTGCGCACCGCCGTCATGGTGGCAGCGAAGGAGGGCGCGACCTACGCGGCAACCATTCCCTTCCAGAAGGGGAATCCGTACTGGGGAAACGGCAACCACTCCAACAACTCTTGGAGCACATCGAGTCAGATCGGCTACGCGCTCGTGCTTGCCGCAGCCAGCATTTACAAGGGCGCGACCAACCAAGCCGATCTTCGCACCTGGCGCAGCATTCCGTCCGAGGTCGCGATCGCGCAGATGCCCCGACCTCTAGACGGTCTCGTCCGGGTATCGCTAGTGCGCGGCGGCGTCGCGATGGGTGGCGTCGATGTTCAATTGCCTGACGCTCCGGTCACGCTCGTCTGGTGTCGTTGTGTCGTGCCGAGCAGACTCATCGTTCGTGCAGTTCCGTTCGTTGGTTCGTATCGAGTCCCGAGCGGAACGCCGCCCGCAGAACTTCCGTCCATGCAACCCGTCCCGGAGTCTTCTAGTGCAACCCACTCAAACTGATCGTTCGTCTTGGCTCGCGACTCTGCTGGTCGCAACGTCACTCGCCCTCGTCTGCGGAAGCTGCACGTCGAGCAACGTTTACGAAACTGAGAATGCCCGCCCCAACGCAATCGAGTTCAAGTCAAAGATTTCGAACTCGTCGCTCAAGGACAAGATCGACGTCGTCAGCGTGTACGTCGGGCAAGCGAGTGGTCTGCTTCGCGTACAAGCAAACGTTGTCAACGGCTCGGATTACAACGCTCGTTACATGTACAAGGTCACGTGGTACGACGGGCAGGGGCTGAAGCTCCCCGCCAACTCCGACTTCTGGACTCGGCGCGAAATGAACGCCGGTGGCAAGGACGAGATCGCCGCGATCGCTCCGTCTGGGAAGGCCGCCGATTGGCGCCTCGAGATTCGTCCGTGGGACAACTAACAAATACTCAAATCGCACGTCATGCACGCACATCCATTGGAACTCACCATGAACGCCGCTGCCCGACTCATCCTTACGATCGTCGCCGCCTCTTCCCTCATTCCGGCTGCCTGCAATGCGCCGCCGAAACGCATCGACCCCACCGGACCTGAAGCGATTACCACGCGGCATCTCGACTACAGCGACCTCCGCGAGTGGTCTGATTCGCTCACGCAAGAGATGCTCATCGACGGATTTCTCGATCAGTATCCGAAGCCGACGATCATGCAGGTGTCGAATGTTGAGAATAAGACTTCCATCGCCGACATCAACACGGAGATGGTGCTGGGTCGCATTCGCTCGAATCTACGCAAGGACAATCGCGTTCGATTCGTCGCGACGCTTGGCACCGACGCGATCGACAATTCGGTGCGCGAGAATACGCAGCTTCCCAACGATCCAATGTTTAACAAGGAGCAGGCGATTGAGCGCACTGCACAGGGCACGGCGACTGTGCCGATGTTGTCGGTGAATACGCAGATTCTGTCTGCGTACGAGCGAAACAGTCGCGCGTCGCAGAGCAACTACGAGATGCGCATGTGGGTGGTTGATCTCAAGAACGGCGAGACGGTGTGGGAAGGCTTCTCGAATACCGTCGCCAAGTTGCAGAAGGGTGGTTGACGAAACCGTGAGTGTTGGTGGGTTCGGCGCGGCCAGCCGCACGCGCGGAGTTCGCCGCTTCGTACTCGCCTCGCTCGCGCTGGGCGTTTTTCTGTCGTGGATCGTGACGTTCGTCGCGGCGCTCGAGCCGTTCCAGCACGGCTACGACACACACATTGGCGGGGAGTGGATGGTCACCCAGACTCGGGGGTTGGCGGTGATGGAGCGATTGGGGAGTTCCAGCCCGTTTCCCCCACGCGCTTCGCTCCATGCCGGGCGCTTCGCGTGGATTCCGCCCGAGGTCGACCCACGAACGGCGATTGAGGAAAGCGTCGTTGGTCGCGGCGTTGCGCGATGCGGCGCATGTGTTGCGGGATGGCCGTGGCCGCAGACCATGGCGCGGTGGATCGAATTCGTGACTACCGACAGTGCGGTTGTCGCGTATGTCGTCGCACATCGCGCGGGGAGAGACGTCGACCCAGTGAGTATGTCCACGGGTCCTACCAGCGCTATTTGGACCATTCCCGAGGAGGGATTTGGCACAGGTCGGCAAGCGCAGGTCTTCCGTCCGCGATACAGCGCGGCGCGACTCGTGTTGTGGCTACCGCGCGAGCCCGACGCGACCTCGAACAACAGCAAACTCGCTATTCCTCCGTGGGCCACGTTCGCGCGAGCGCGGGTGCGGCTCGCGAATGGTGATGTGGCGGTGGGCGGGTACGGTTGGCCGTGGCCCGCGCTTGCCAACGTGCTAGAGGAAGTGAAGGCTGAGAACGGTACGTCGCGATACAGCGCGTTCGGCGGCGAGATTCTTGAACTTACGTCGCGGTCGCCGAGCGACGGATTCTCCGAGGCGGGCGGCTGGCCGAGCGCTCGCGTAATTCCTCGCATTCCGCTGCTCGGAGGATTGCTCCTCGACGGGATTGTCTTCGCTGCGATGCTCGCTGTCGCGTGCCTCGCGCTGGCACCGGAACTCGTCGTTCGCACGGCACGACGACGGAAGGGGCGGTGCCTCAACTGCGGTCAGCAGCTCGTGGACAGTCAGGACCAGTGTCCGGAGTGCGGAGCGACGAGAAAGCAGCGAGCGCGGCGACGGCGAAAGTCGACGGAGCAGTGCGCGTGAGCGCGCCTGCGATCAGAGGGACACGCTTGAGACAAGGCGTCGGCCGCTTCGCGCTCGGGTCGCTCGCGCTTGGCGTTGTGTTGTCGTGGATCGTGACGCTCATCGCGGCGCTCGAGCCGTTCCAGCACGGCTACGACGTGCACGTCGGCGGCGAGTGGATGGTCACCCAGACTCCGGGGCTGGCGGTGATTGAGCGTCTCCGTTGGGCGAGCAAGGACCCGCCGCAGCCCCTCTTGCATGCGGAGCGTTTCACATGGATTCCAAGAGAGGTCGATCCGCGAACGCCGCTCGATGAGAGTGTCGCTGGTGGTAGCAACGCGGGAGGCGGGGCGGTTGTGGCGGGATGGCCTTGGCCGCAAACGATGGCGCGATGGGTCGAGCGTGATTCTGCGCTCGGTCCCGTCGTGGCCATCGAAGGCGGGATCCGTGTTCCAGAGGTGTTTCAGTCACTAGCGATGCAAGCACGCGCGCAGCCGGTGATTCCAATCCGGCCAATCTGGTTCGGCATCGTGCGGAACACCGTCGTGTGGTCGGTCGTCGCCGGTTTCATACTCGCTCTGCGCCGGGCGTTGGTTCGCGCCGCTCCGCTACGTCGGCGTGAGGTCGTTGTTGCGTCGATCGTGCTGGTTCTCGCGGGCATCGCTCTGGCGTACTTCGTCGCGAGTCGTGCTGGCCGCGAGGTCGATCCGGTCATCGCGTATGTGGGTCCGGAACGGGGGGGGTGGACCCATCGCGAGTCTGGCGTTGACACCGGACGGCATGTGTGGGTGTTCGGACGAACAGGGAGCGCTGCACGACTGGTGTGGTGGATGTCACGCGACCGGTACGACGCTGCACCTAACAACATCACGATGCCCTCGTGGGCGACCTTCGCGCGGGCGCGTGTGCGACTGGCGACGGGCGATGTCGTTGTTGCCGCGTATGGATGGCCTTGGCCAGCCTTTGCCATGGCGATCGAGGAGATACCGGCCGAATCCGGTCCGTCGCGATACATCGCGTTCCGTGGCGACATTCTCGAACTAACGCCTCCGTCGCCCGAGAATGGGCTGTCCGAACCGGGTCGCTGGCCGAGTGCACGCGTCGTTCCTCGTTTGCCGCTCTTCGGTGGATTGTTCCTCGACGGGCTCGTCTTCGCTGCGTTGCTCGCCGCCAGTTGCCTCGCGCTGGCGCCTGAGCTCGTCGTCCGCGCGATGCGACGACGCAAGGGGCGATGTGTGCAGTGCGGTCAGAAGCTCATGGAGAGTCAGGAGCAGTGTCCCGAGTGCGGTGCGAGGCGACGGCAACGGCAACCTCGCGCGGCGATGTGAATCGCGCGTCCGCCGTGCGCAGACACTGTGCGGGCATATACGTCTGATACGGCCCCCAGTTAAATCTCGCGCGCCGTACGGCGCATGTTAGGTAGCGCCCGCTCCCGCGCTCGCTCATACTTCCGTGACGCAAGGCAAGGATGCCGCATGAACCTCACGGAACGCAAGTCGGGAGATGTCGCCAAGCTTCGACAGCTCATTCGCAAACATAGGGATGCCGAGCAGCGCGATCGTTATCGCGTCGTGCTCCTCGCCATCCAAGGTCGCGAGGCGATCGACAT
>Ga0163147_10008876_pt1 | contig 11030 bp, 8 predicted proteins | sample OliLakLV19MP6G1_FD_148597 | JGI IMG/M metagenome (GOLD analysis project Ga0163147, IMG submission 148597) | Freshwater microbial mat bacterial communities from Lake Vanda, McMurdo Dry Valleys, Antarctica- Oligotrophic Lake LV.19.MP6.G1 | ecosystem: Environmental > Aquatic > Freshwater > Lake >...
CCGACAAAGCCTAAAACCGCAACCGTATTTCCTCTTCGTTCGCCATCCCCTCCTTTGATCACATCCCGCCCTTTCTGTCGATCCCCAATCGCCTCCGATAATCAAGTTGTTCCTGCTCGGGGCCATAGCAGCATCGAAGCTTGGCCTGACGGTCTGCCCGCCGGCTATGCCGACGATATCTGCAAACTTCAGACGGCAAAGTACAAGCTCAACGCGTGCGCTTTAATCGTGGCTTGTGACGGCACCACCAAGATCATCGTGTGTGAGCGCGTTGCCCAAAGCGAAACCGCTCACTGCACGTGCACCTTGAATGACAGCTCGGGGCGCACCCCGACATCGAGCGAGATTCCTGACGTACTTGGTAAGGCTATCGATCCTTGCGTCAACGCGTTTGACATCTGCCGCGAATGAGACTGGGTGCATCGGCGACAACGCGAGCGCCAATCACTCTGGCTTTACGCCGGGCACCGTCGGCGGAACGCCCAAGTCCGCCACCAAAATGATGCCGCTCGTGTTCGCTCGCGTGTGACTATCATCTGAGCCTGCGGCCCTGAGGTAAGCCTTCGCCACATCGCCTTCATCCAAGAACCCAATGATGGTCTTGTTGGCGTCCACGACGGGAATGGCGCGCAATCCGTTCGACACCAGCTTTTCAGTGGCCACACGCAAGTCGTCGTCGGCATAAACGGATAGCGGCGGCTGCATGATGTCGACGGCCACGGCCCATTTTGCGTTTGCGCGTTCGTTGGCCAAGATGCGCGTGTCGGACCCGGTCACAAGGCCCACCAAGCGTCCCTCGTTGGCCACGGGAAACACAACCTGCCACGTGGCTTCGCTCGCATGGCGCAGGATCTCGTCCGCGGTCGTAGACGGCGTAAACGTCACGAACGGGCGGCCGGTAACCGCGATGTCACGCACGCTCATGGCTTTTAGGACATCCAACAACAAGGTTTCACGGTGTACGGGCGAATCACGTTGGGTGGGCACTTGCGCGTCGTACAGTTGGCGTTTGCGCAGGGCCACAAAAGCAATTCCTTGAGCCAGCATCAACGGCACGAGCAAATCGTAGTTTCCCGCGAGTTCGCACACCAACACCAATGCGCTCAACGGCACGTGGGCAATGCCGCCGTAAAACACGCCCATGCCCACCAAGGCGAACGCGCCGGGGTCGAGCCGCGGATCTTCAAGCAACAACTGCGCGGCCCGCCCAAAGGCGCCGCCGCATAGGCCGCCAATCGCCAATGACGGCGCAAAATCGCCGGCACTGCCCCCTGATCCAATCGTGAGTGAGGCCGCCATGATCTTGGCTACAGACAAAAGCAGCAACAACTCAACCGTTAACCATCCCCCGGGCAACCAAGCCGAGCCGCTGATCGCCATCTGCACGGCGCCATAGCCGCCGCCCAGCAATCCAATGCCTTGGCCGTCGGTGTTCGTCACGGCACCCACCACCAGGATGAGCGACGTGGACAACACGCCCAACATCAAACCGCCAATGCCAGGCCGCACCCACTCGGGCACCTTGAGGCTCTTGAAGAACGTGCGGGAACTGCGCAGCACCGACACAAACGCCGCCGCCAACGCGGCTACCACCAGGGCCAGCAATCCGTAAAGCGGCAAGTGCGAAGGCACGAAACCAAAACGCGGCGCGTGCGCCAACAAGGTGCTTTCGCCGAACACAGAGATGACAATCGAATACGCGACCACACTTGCCAGAATCGATGGCACGAGCGCATCCGATTCGAAGCCATCACGGTACAGCACTTCCACCGCCAACAAGGCGGCACCCAAGGGCGTGCGAAACACGGCGGAGATGCCGGCTGCGACACCGGCCACCAACAAGATCCGCCGTTCCCGTGCGCCTACTTTCAGAACCCGCGCGACCCAGGAGCCCAACGCGCCGCCAATCTGCATGGTGGGGCCCTCACGGCCACCGGCGCCCCCCGTACCCAACGTGCAGAGAGAGGCCAGCGCCTTTATCCAGATGACGCGCGCGCGAATAACGCCGCCTTGGTGGTGAAACGCATCAATCATCGCATCGCCACCACCGCCGCGCGTCTCAGGCGCAAAGCGTGTAACTAGCCCGCAAGCCAGGCCGCCCAAGCCGGGGAGCAACACCAACAACCACGGGCGAAAGGTATGCGCGGCCTCATGTGTTGCGAATGTCTCACCGTGCGCCTTGAGGGCTGTGTAGCCGGCCAAATTCTCCAAAAAGAATCGCTGCGTGTACTCGAGGGCGCCGAAGAACAACACGCCCGCCACACCTGCCGCCGCGCCCACCAACGCCGCGTGCAGCAACATGCGGCCCACGATCCGTAGATCGAGAGGAGCTGTTTCGGCAAAGATGATCGGCAACAGGTCCTGGTTGCGCTTCGACCACCAGCTTTGTAGACGGGACAGGCCTCTCATGGCGGTGGTCATCTTGCTCCGGAATGGCGTACGGATCTACGCCGACCCCATGCCCTTGCCATTTTCGCGCGTCATTTCGACCATGGTGCGACGGAAGCCAAGTCGCTGGAACAGATGTTGGGCGGCGCCGTTGTTCTCGGCGGTCCACAAGAGGATGCGGGGGGCACCTTTCGCCTCAAGCCATTCCGCAGCGGCTTCGACCAATTGCGACCCCAGACCTTGACTGGCGAAGGCGTCATCGACGACCACGTCGTGAATGAAGCCGGCTTCATCACGCAGCTCTTTCCACGATTGCGGTTCGATGCCGGCGTGCACGTAGCCAATGACGGTGTGATCGTCGTTCAACGCAACCAACACGATGGCCGAGGGCACCTGCAATTGGGTGCCCAGAAACCATGCGTAGCCGGCTTCGATGTCGTTGTCGGGTTTCATGAAGCGCTGCGAATCGAAGCCAAAGTGGGCCTGGACGAGGCGGGCACCCAAACGACCCAGCGCAGGTAGGTCGGCTGGGGTGGCGGGCCTGAGGCGAAACGACGACACGCACGGAGTATGACCGAAGGCTCAACGGCCGTCCCGGGTGTTTGCAATTGACGTCAAGGACCATTGCCAGAATCCTCGGAGCCATGGGCTGGGCCACCACGCCTTACCCCTGATTGGGTTCTGCTGAAGGTGAACGCTTGCGCCAGCAATCGGACCCGCCGACGCGGCAAACGCCACGTTAGGCCGAGAAGATGTCGTGGGTCGCCCCCGTCGAATCGGCAAACTGCGGGGTTTTCACGCCGAGAGCGCCCAGCATCGCCACGAATAGATTCGCCAAGGGAACCCCGTCGCCATAGACGCGGTAGCGCCCATGCCGCAGGCCGAGCCGTTCCGCGCCCGCGAGGATGAGCGGATAGTTGCGCGCGTTGTGCGTCGTGCTGCACGCCGAGCCGTACAACACCAGCGTGCTGTCCAGCAGCGATCCCTCTTCGTCTTGCGTTTCCGTCATGCGTTTCAAGAAATAGGCAAACTGCTTGGCTAGAAACTGGTCGTAACGCGCCCAGCGCTCGAACGCGCCCAGGCTGCGATCATGGGAAAGATTGTGGTGGCCGTCTTTGATCCCGAGCGCCAAGGCGGGAAACTGATCGCCCCATCCCATGCCGTCCTCGCGCGCCACCATGTACGTCACCAGACGCGTGGTGTCGGTCTGAAAACCCAGCACGATCAGATCGCACATCGTGCGGATGTATTCTTCGGGATTGATCTGTTTGGCGTCGAGATTGAGCTTCCGGATGTCACCCACCTTGAAGGGTTTCCCGATCCAGCTTTCGGCGCGCTCGATGCGATCTTCGATCTCCGACAACACGCCCAGGTACTCATCCAGGCGTTCCTTGTCGTTCTTGCCGAGCTGCCGCTTGAGATCCGACGAATCCCCCTTGACCACATCAACCACCTTCTGCCGTTCCCCCAGCCGGCGGCGGGCTGCGGCCTCGGCTTCCGTCCCTCCGGTCTGGAAGTAACGCTCGAAGATCTGCCGCGGCATCGATTCAGACGGAATCGGCGTGCCGCCGGGGCCAAAGGACAGCGTCGATACGCGCGTCTTGTAGCCGATCCCACCGTCGCACGACAGCACCAGCGAAGGATGCCGCGTGGCGCGCCCCATGTGCCGGGCCGCAACTTGATCGAACGAGATGGAGTTGCGGTATTCGCCGCTCACATCGCCTCCGGTCAGAAACGTATCACCCGCTGCGTGTCCCAAGATCTCCCGGCTGCGGGGATGGGACAAGCCACCCAGGATGGTGAGGCGTTGGCGGTGCGGCTGCAGAGACGCGAGGGTTTCGGTGAACTCATAGTTGCGGCCCTCGCCGAGCGGAAACCACGACCATTGCTTGTGCGCGGGGCTTGACTCTGGCGGCAAGCTCACCCCGTTCGGGACGTAGAACACCGCGAGGCGTTTCGCCTTCGTGGCGGGAGCCGCGTTCCCCATGGACTCAAGCCAGGGCAGAGGCACCAGCAGTCCAAGGCCACGCAGCACGGTTCGACGCGAGATCTGTCTGGGTTTCATGGGTTATTTCGAGGTGAAGATGTCATGGGTCACGAGCGCGACCACCAGGCCGGCAAGGCCATCGCCCTCGGCAACCGTGCGTTCGCAAATTTCGGCCAGCGCGGATTCTTCAATGAACCCTGGCGTACGACCCAGCGCATAGGCGGCCAGATGGCGCGCGACCGCCCGCCGGACATCGTGCAGGCGCGTGTCGGCCAGGTAGTGTTGCAGCCCCGCAATTCCGGCGATCTCCGTGCCATCGGGCAGCGTCGAGGTCGCGTCGACCGGCAACGTTATTTTTTCGCCGAGAACGTCGCGCTCAATCGTGCTGCGATTCAACCCCTGCGCATCGAAACTTTCCAGCGGTAGCCCCCAGGGGTCGAGATTCTTGTGGCAATTGCGACACGAATCCCTGTCCCGATGCAACGCCAGTTGCTCCTTCACCGTCATGCGCGCAATGGCGGGATTTTCGTGATCGATCTCGGGGACGTTGGGGGGCGGAGGCGGTGGCGGCTTGTCGAGCAGCTTTCGCGCGACCCAATAGCCCCGCTTGATCGGATGTGATTCGGTTCCGGTCGAATGGCCCACCAGAAAACTTCCTTGCGTGAGCAGGCCGCCCTTGGCCGCGGCACCGTGCCAGGGCACCGGACGAAACTCCGGACCCACCACGCCGGGCACGCCGTAGAAACCGGCGAGATTCTGATTCACCATCACGTGATCCCCGGCGATCAGATCGCGCAACGGGCGATTTTCACGAAACGCCCATTCGACATACCGCATGGTCTCGGTGCGCAGGTCGTCCTTGATGAACCGGTTGAATGCCGGAAACTTCTTCACGTTGACGCGAACGCGATCGAGCGCCCCCAGATCCAGCCATTGCGCCGCAAACGCCGCGAACGAATCGCGCGCCCGCGGTGAGGCGAGCATCCGTCGGACGTGTTGCTCAAGATTCGCCACCAACGTTCCCTCGCGGGCCGCGGCAAACAATCCTTCGTCCGGCATCGTGTTCCACAGGAAGTACGACAGGCGATTGGCGAGCGCGTACGGATCCAGCCGGGGCGCCGCCGCTTCGACCGGCTCGAAGTGATGTAGAAAATAGGGCGACGACAGCGCGGCCACCAACGTATCGCGCATCGCCTCTGCGAACGGGTGGTTCGCTCGGCGTCGCTCCCGGAAAAATCGCCGGTACCGTTCGAGCTGCGCCGGGGTCGGCGGCCGGCGAAAAGCGCGGGTGAGAAAACGTTCGAGAATCTCATCGGCGTAGCGCTCCGGTTCGGCCAGCCTCTGGTCGTCAAAGAAGATCGCGCGATGGCTCGCCGAAGGCCACGCGTCGGTGATCGGCCCTTCGAATTCGATCGACGAGATCGCGAGCGCCGGCGTGGTGATGCCGGCTTGCGTGACCAGCGCGTCGTTCCAGACCCCGATCACCATCAGGTTGGACAGGAACTCACGGTCGTTGGGATCAACGATGGGGACGGGCAAGTTCTCGAGCCGTCCCCGAAACTCGATCGTCTGCGGCTGGCCCGGCGGGGCATCCACGCGCCGGGAGCGGTCGAAGGTCGCGTATTCCATGCCGTCGTCCAGACGGTTCCCAACAAAAGCCCGCAACCAAGGGCTATCCCCCTGCCCGCTGGTGCGTGCGACCCGCACCCGCAACACGAATGAACCCTCGGAGGGAAAGTCACGGAGGACCAGCCCGAGGTTCGGATTGGGCCCCTGCCAGATCTGAGCCGCGCGCTCGACGTGCGGTTTGGCCGGCGCCAGAACCAAGCCGCGTTCGTCCACCTGATAGCGACGCGAGCTCTTCTTGCTGTCGTAGTCGTGGGATCCGCGCAGGTCGACGTAGACCCGATCGCGCAGCTCGCCTCGCGGCGTCAGGGTGGGCGTCCTGGCCGGTCCGGTGCCGGCGAAGGTTTCCACCCGGAACTGCTCCGGCGCGAGCGGCTGCGCCTGGTAGCCGAGATCGACGGGTTTTCCTGGGGGCGCGACCTGGGGGCCAAACGTCACACGGAATCGCCAGGCCGCCGGAGGATCGCCCAGCGACAGCGCGCGATCAACCGCGACCCGGGCAACCTTCATGGTCTGCTCAAGATGCAACGTCGAGCTGGCCAACGAACGCCCGTCGTTTTGCATCCCCATGCGCGAAGGGCTTTCGGGCGGCAGCATGCGGGTGTAATCCGTGTCGACGCCGAGCAGATCGCGCAGGGTGTTGGTGTATTGCTCGCGGGTCAGGCGCCGCAACACGGAGGCGGCTTCACTCTGGGCGAGACGCGCTGCTTCTTGCAGTCCGTCCCGCAACCATTGCGCGAGCGCCGTCCGTTCTCCCGGCGGCAGTTGCCGGCTCTCCTCCGGCGGCATGTCGCCGGTCTCGATGGCGGTCAACACGTCGTGCCAACGTTCGCCGTGCCGGCCGCCCACCACGTCGAGATCGAGCGCGTCGATCCGCATGCCGCCCTTGGCCTTCTGCCCACCGTGACATTCCGCACAGTACTGGCGCAGGATCTTCTTCGCCGCCGCGGGCGCGAGCGGTTTCGCCGGCGCTGCCTGAGCCCCGGCGGCCGACAGAAACAGGACCGCTGCGGCCAGACACCCTGCAATCGCGGTGTGCAAACGCCCGCACACCGGTACAGGCGTCGTGTTCTTATCTGTCCGCGAGCTGCTCATCTGAACGGAAAGGGACGGTCCCCGCAAGAATTCTCAGGCGAATCGCATCGGATGACACAATTTCCGACCGATGGTGAGAAATTACCGGACTTCGGTCCCTTCTGATCACAGTAAGGCCTCAACATGACCACGGGTACAAGAGCAGAGCAATTCGTCAGCCTCGTCTTGACGCACCAGCGGCGTCTGCATGCGTTCATCCGTGCCCTCGTCCCCGAATCGCCGGATGTCGATGACCTGTTTCAGCAGACGAGCACCGTGTTGTGGCGGCGCTTCGACGACTACCAACCGGGAACGAACTTCGCGGCTTGGGCCATGACGATCGCGCGCAACCAGGTGCGCGATCATCGCAAAAGCCATCTGCGGCGGCGCGGCGTCTTCAGCGACGACCTGTTCGATGCCATCGCGGACAAGATCGCCATCGCCACGGAAACCGTGGACGCACGTCAGGAAGCGTTGTTGGCCTGCTTGCGGGAACTCCCGGCGGATGCCCGGCAACTGATTGAACTGCGCTACACCCAGGAGCAACCGGTCGAAACCATCGCGGCGACGCTGCGGCGATCGGACAAGACGGTATACCGGTTGCTGGCTCAGATCCGTTCCGCGCTGCTCAGTTGCGTGGAGAACCGCATGCGGGCCGAGACCTCCGCCGCCGGGCCAAAATCATGAGCCGAACACCCGACCCCTGCCTCGATGAATTGCTGAATGCCTTGTACGATCGCGGGTTGTCGGACGCCGAATCGGCGCAGCTCGCAGACCATCTGAAAGACAGCGCGGCGCAAGATCGGTACGTGTCCTTCGCCTTGCTGCAGCAGTCGCTCGCCGACGTCTGTTCGCCGCGGGAGAACCTCACACTCGGGGCCTTCCGCGCGCCGCCGGCCAAACCGCTCGAGCATGGTTTTCGTGCACGGTTTTCCTCGCGCAGTCGCATCGTCGGGATCGGTGCGATCGTGGCGATTGCGGCCGCGTTCCTGCTTTTCCCACGTCAGCCACTGACACCGGTTGACGAGGCCACCGGCGTCGCGGTCATCACCAACAGTGTCAACGCGCTTTGGGGTGCGGAAGGCCTTGCGGTCAAGGAAGGGGCACCGCTCGTCCCGGGGACCCTGGTCTTGCATTCGGGGCTCGCGCAATTGGATTTCTATCGCGGCGCGACCCTCGTCATGGAAGGGCCGGCCGCACTGGAATTGCAAGGTGACAAGAGCGCCCGGTTTCTCTACGGGCGCATCCGCACCCGCGTGACCGAATCGGCGAAGGGACTCCGCATCTCCATGCCGTCGGGCGAGATCATCGACCTCGGCACGGAGTTCGGGGTCAATCTCGACCGCACCGGGCAGGCCGAGATCCACGTATTCGATGGTTCGGTGATCTGGCGGCGGGCGGGCAAGGAACTGTCACTGGAGCAAGGGCAAGCCTTGCGCATCTCGCCCGCATCTACGCCCGCTGGTTCCACCGAAGCGCGCGTACCGGCCGATGACACCGCCTTCGCCGGTCCCGGTAAGATCTCGACGCTGGCCAACCAACAGGTCGATCAGCACCGGCAGGCGTGGCTCGCGGGCCGCGAGAAGATCCGGCACGATCCCGCCACGCTGCTGTATTTCGATTTCGAGACCACCGGCTCCTGGGGACGTACGCTGACCAATGCGGTGGCGCATGCGGGGATGCGTTCGGGGGACGGCGCGGTCGTGGGTTGCCGGTTCGTCGCGGGCCGGCTGGCCGGCAAGCAAGCCCTTGATTTCAAGCGCCCGAGCGATCGCGTGTTGCTGAACGTTCCCGGACACCATCCCTCGTTCACCATCGCAGCCTGGGTGCGGTTCGACGGCCTCGATCACCGCTACAACGCTTTCGTTCACACCGACGGTTGGCGAGCCGGCAGCGTGCACACCCATATTCAGGCGGACGGAACCATCGCCATCGATCGCTTCGGCCGCGAGCGCCTGACCTCGACCCGCCGGATTGGGCCGCGCGATCTGGGGCAATGGATGCATCTGGCCTGGACGTGGGACGACGACAATCGCGTGGTCTCCCTGTTCCTCGATGGGACGCTCGATGCGTCGATGCCGATCACCAGCGCCCCCGCACCGACCCCCGATACCCCCACGTTCGGCTCGGTGCAGCTCGGCAACTGGGACGAGACCCACCGCAATCTCAACGGTCAACTGGACGAGTTCGTCATCCTCTCCCGGGCGCTGTCCGCCGCGGAGATCCTGGCGTTGTCCCGCACCGGCGCGGTTCACTAATACATCCGCTCTCGGCCTGAATCTATACACAAAACTCGACTGGCAGATCTGGATTGCCGCCCTTGCCGAGAATCGAACGGACTTCATCTCCTTCGTCGAGCCGCTGGCCCGTTTCATCGACGAGACCCCGAATCGCATTGTGATACATGGGCTCGACGTGAACCTAGCGACGTGCACCTAGTCCGCAAGCACGCTCAACTCGCCCGTTTCGTTGTTGAAAGCAAAATTGCGATCGGTCCGCACCGCAATCGGATAGTAGTAGAACGAATCCCGCAGACAATTCCGCCCGCCGGATGAATCATCTGTTTCGTAGCACGGACTGAACACGGCGGTAACGCCGGGGCCGCCAGGGCTTGGACCCGCTTGGCAACAAAACGAGGCGTACCCACCGCGTCTGCGGGAAACATCGGCGTCAACTCGCCCGCTGCCAACAACCGCGGTGCCTGTCAAACCTGACACGAAAACAAAAATCAGTCGTTTCATGGGAAACACCCTTCCTTCGTTCCACTTTGTCGGGAAAGCGGATCATTTGTCCTCAACACGACAGAATTGCTCGTGCTTCCGCGCCACGTGCATTTTTGCAGACCTTGGCGCCGGATCGCTCCGGTGTTAATTTGGTGGCGTGAAAAATGCACTTTGGTTCGTCTCTTTCGTTGCTTCTCTGGGCTGTCGAACACCCGCTGCCGTCTCGCCCCGAACAACAGCCGCGGCGCCATCGCTGCACGAGCTGAAGTGGACACCCGTCGTCGTTTCGGGCGCACCGCAAGCGCGACACGAGTGCGCGTTTGTCGAATCGGGTGGGCGGTTCTACCTCTTGGGCGGTCGGCGCGAACAACCGGTCAACATCTTCGATCCCGCCACGAGCACCTGGAGCGAGGGACCCGCGGCGCCCATGGAGTTGCACCACTTCCAGGCGGTTTCACCACCGGGCGATCACCGCATCTGGATCATCGGTGCCCTTACCGGAAATTATCCCGACGAACCCCCGGTCCCACAAATCTATGTGTATGACACGAAGTCCAACGTCTGGAGCACGGCCGGCGAGATCCCCGCAGCCCGTCGCCGCGGCGCCGCAGGAGTTTCGTATCACGACGGCAAGTTCTATCTCGCAGGTGGCCTCACCGAAGGCCATAGCGGCGGCTTTGTACCGTGGCTCGACAGCTACGATCCCGCCACACAAACCTGGACAATCTTGCCCGATGCGCCGCGACCCCGCGATCACTTCCAGGCCGGCATCGTTGGTGAAACCTTGGTGCTTGCCGGTGGCCGAACGAGTTCCGCCAGGACGAACGAAGTGCTGACGCTAACCATCGCGGAAGTCGATTTGTATGACATTCAAAAGGGAACCTTCACCACGCTTCCTGCGCCCGCAGGCAACCTGCCCACGAGGCGCGCAGGAACCAGCACCGTTGTTCACGACGGTCTGCTTTACGTGCTCGGGGGCGAAAGTGGCGAACAAAAACCCGCCCACAACCATGTCGAAGCGCTGGACCTAAAAACCGGTGCGTGGAAGATCCTATCGCCGCTACATACCGGCCGACATGGCACCGGTGCCCTCGTCTGGCGCGGTGCAATCTACACCGCGGCAGGCAGCGCCAACCGCGGCGGTGGCCCCGAACTCAGTTCACTCGAGGCCCTCGGCGCCAATCCTCGATGATGGCGCGGCTTTTGGGGTAACCTCCGGGCCTCGAGTGAAC